>Ga0134128_10003940_pt1 | contig 18182 bp, 14 predicted proteins | sample KB31754_FD_96462 | JGI IMG/M metagenome (GOLD analysis project Ga0134128, IMG submission 96462) | Terrestrial soil microbial communities with excess Nitrogen fertilizer from Kellogg Biological Station, Michigan, USA - KB3-175-4 | ecosystem: Environmental > Terrestrial > Soil > Unclassified ... | reverse complement strand
TCTTCAACGCGCGGCATTCCAGTTCGAAACAATCCCGAAATTTGTCAGCCACATAACGTGAAGCCCCGCGAAATCCCAGCATCGGGTTTTCCTCTCTCGGTTCGTAGTGATGGCCGCCGATGAGGCTGGAGTATTCGTTGGATTTGAAATCGGACATCCGCACGATTACAGGTTTCGGAAAAAAGGCTGCGCCCAGGGTGGCAATCCCCTCGGTAAGCTTTTCCACGTAAAAACTGACGGGGTCGGCGTACCCCGCGCTTTGGGCTTCGACCTGCTGCTTCACGTCTTGTGGAAGCCTGGCAAATTGCAGCACCGCTTTTGGATGCAGGCCGATCATGCGCGCAATGATGAACTCAAGCCGCGCCAGCCCTACCCCATCGTTGGGAATGCGTTGAAACCCGAAGGCGAGCTCGGGGTTGCCGACATTCATGCTGATCTTGACCGGGGCCTTCGGCATGCTTTCGAGCACGAGGTCGCTCACCTCGACCTCCAGCTTCCCCTGATAAATATTGCCGGTATCCCCTTCGGTGCAGGATACGGTGACGATCTCATTCTCCGTCAACAAGTCGGTGGCATTGCCGCAGCCGACCACAGCGGGAATCCCCAGCTCACGCGCAACAATTGCCGCATGGCAGGTTCGCCCTCCGCGATTGGTGACGATAGCGGCGGCCCGTTTCATTACCGGCTCCCAGTCAGGATCGGTCATATCGGTTACCAGCACGTCACCCTCACGTACCCGCGACATTTCCCGCGCGTCCGGAACCAGGCGAACAGGGCCGCTCCCTATTTTCTGGCCGATGGCGCGCCCTGACACGAGTATCGCGGATTTGCCCTTCAGGCGATAGCGCCGCAATGTATCCACCCCGGCGCGCGCCTGCACTGTCTCCGGCCGGGCCTGCAGAATATAGAGTTTGCCATCCGCACCATCCTTGCCCCACTCGATATCCATCGGCCTTTGATAATGCCGCTCGATCACGAGAGCATGTCGCGCCAGCTCTTCCACATCTGCATCGGTAATGGAAAACCGTTTGCGATCCCCCTCTTCCACATCCACTGTTTCGACCGAGCGAGCAGCGCCCTGGCCTTCAGCAAACTGCATTTTGATGAGTTTCGAGCCCAGGTTACGCCGCAGAATGGCCGGTCTTCCCTGCATCAATGCCGGTTTATAGACGTAGAACTCGTCGGGATTGACCGCACCCTTGACGACGGTTTCACCCAGCCCGTAGGAGGCAGTGATGAAAACCACCTTGTCAAAACCGGATTCGGTATCCAGTGTAAAAATCACTCCTGCGGCTCCGATGTCACTGCGCACCATCCGTTGTATCCCGGCCGAAAGCGCAACTTCGGAATGAATGAAACCTTTATGCACGCGATAAGAGATGGCCCGGTCGTTGTAGAGGGAAGCAAAGACGTCCTTGACCGCTTTCAGGAGATTATCCAATCCCTGGACATTGAGATAAGTCTCCTGCTGTCCGGCAAACGAGGCATCCGCCAGATCCTCGGCAGTGGCCGAAGAACGCACCGCTACTGAAATTTCACCTTCTGCCTCGCGCAGCATTTTCTCATAGGCAACAGAAATTTCTTTTTCCAGACGAGATGGGAACGATGCTTGCACTATCCAGGAGCGAATTTGTGCGCCTGCCGCAGCCAGCGCCCGGACATCTTCTATGTCAAGCTCAGCAAGGGCCTGCTCGATGCGCTGTGCGAGTCCATCCTGAGCCAGGAAATCGCGATAGGCATCCGCAGTAGTCGCGAAGCCGCCGGGGACTCGGACTCCCATCCCGGTCAACTGGCTGATCATCTCGCCAAGGGACGCGTTTTTGCCGCCGACGCGGCCCACATCCGTCATACGCAGCGTGTCAAACCAGGCTATATAGGGCAGTTCGTCCATTTTGACTCCTGATTGTGCAAATACTGGCCAAAGAAGAATTGTGCTACATTTTGAAGCGGGATTTCCCCGGGAAATCATCCATAGTTTCTCATAACCATGCCAATCACTACCAAACCAATTCATCGAACTGCCTTCTTTCTTTCAGACCGTACCGGCATTACGGTGGAAATGCTGGGGCATAGCCTGCTCAGTCAATTCGAAAATATTCCCCTGGATGAGATCACCCTACCCTACATCGACAGCAGGGCAAAAGCCACTTCGGTCGCCCGGACGATCAATGAACAGTGCATCGCGGACGGCGCGCGCCCACTGGTGTTCAGTACGTTGGTGAATCCCGAAATCAGGCTTATTATCAATTCTGCCGACGCTCTGCATCTCGATTGCTTCAGCATTTTTATTGCTCCACTGGAAGCTGAGCTGGGCGTGCGTTCGTCGGAAAACATGGGGCGTTCTCATCGCGTTTCCGATACAACCGGGTACCGGAAGCGCATCGACGCAATCAATTACGCTCTGGAGCACGACGATGGCTTGTCGCAAAAAGACTGGAACCGGGCCGATGTTACCCTGGTAGGCGTTTCCCGTACCGGCAAGACGCCGACTTGTCTCTATCTCGCCTTGCAATATGGAATTTACGCAGCAAACTACCCGCTTATTCCCGAGGATTTCCAGCACGCGGAGCTTCCTGCCCAGATCAGGAATATGCGAAGCAAGTTGTTCGGTTTCACCATCAACCCTGAGCGGCTCCATGAGATACGCAGCGAACGCAAGCCAGAGAGCGTGTACGCTTCCCTCGGGAACTGCGAGTATGAGGTGCAGAGTGCGGAAAAGCTGATGCGCCGCGCCGGAATCCCCTATCTCGACGCGACCAGCAAATCCATAGAAGAACTGGCGACTGCTGTCCTTCACCAAGCCAGACTGGAACGGAAGATTTATTAACCAGAGACCCGCAAAGCGGATCGCCAGCGAAGTGAGGGGCCGTATTGTTATACGGCAGCACTCTGCTCAAACTGGCATGAACGCTGTCTTCGCATCCCGTTGTTATTCTTAATCCTCAATGACATATCCGGTACTTCTTCCTGTCCTGCTTATGCCATTCTCGAAGCCCTTTGCAGGCACTGCTTTGGAGAACAGATTGCCTTGCCCGTAATCGCAGCCGACGAGGGTAAGAAGATCATGTTGTTCCATTGTCTCTATCCCTTCGGCGACCACCTTTATTCCCAGTTTATGCGCCATGACAGTGATCGCTTCGCATAATGCCAAATCCTCTGAATCCGGTGCGAGGTTTTGCACAAAAGTCCGGTCTATCTTGAGGTAATCAATATCAAATTTTTTAAGATATCCCAGAGACGAATAACCCGTCCCGAAATCATCCAGAGAAACTTGCAGGCCTGCCTCCCGAAAACCACGGAGCTTGGATCTCACATCAGAGGTCACGTCCATCAGCAAACTTTCAGTAATCTCGATGGCGATACTTTGCCCGGGCAGCCCCATTTCGCGCAGCAAGCCAAGCCATAACCCGCACAGATCCACATCCTTTCGAAACTGAACGGCAGAAGTGTTAATGCTGATCTGGAATTGGGGAAAGTGAGATGTGCGCCACACGGCAACCTGCTGTAACACCTTCTGAAACACCCAGTTGCCGATATCGACGATCATTCCGGTTTCTTCGGCGATAGAGATAAAATCGGCAGGATTGATCAGCCCGAGTTCGGGATGATTCCAACGAAGCAATGCTTCGGCCTTGTGAACCTGGCCGGTTGAAAGCTCGACAATGGGCTGATAGTACAGTTGAAGCTGGTGGTCGGCGAGCGCGCCGCGCAAATCGCTCGCCAGACGCATTCGGGCTTGTGCAACCTCATTCAGCGTAGGGGTGAAATAGCTGAAGCAGTTGCGGCCCCTGTTCTTCGCCGCATACATTGCCTGGTCGGCATTCCGCACCAGGGATTCAGGATCAGTGGCGTCATGAGGATAGAACGTCACACCGATACTGGTCGATATATAGGCAGTCTTATCCCCTAACTGGAATGGTTTTGCCATTTGATACAGGATATCCCGAATGACACGATTGATACTGATCAGGCTTTTTAATGGGGCCAGAATCACGGTGAATTCATCGCCGCCCATTCGTGCTACGGTATCAGTGCCGCGCACGCAACTACCGAGGCGCCACGCCGCTTCCTTAAGCAAAATATCCCCGCTGTTATGACCGTAGGTATCGTTGACCTCCTTGAAGTTGTCGAGGTCCAGAAGAATCAATGCCAACGATGATCCGAGGCGATCCACTTTCCTGATTTCCTGCTCCAGCCGATTGTGAAACATATGGCGGTTGGGCAAATCCGTCAGGGGATCGAAATTGGCCTGCTGCCAGATCAATTCCTCTGATTTCTTCTCTGGAGTGATGTCCGAGAACAAGGTTATCCATCCATGGATGGAGTGGTTGTCACGGTAAATGGCATTCACTCTGCGCCATTCGACATAAGCTTCCTTGTTCTTCCGCCAGCTCGTCATTTCCCCCTCCCAACGGCCGGTAGCGTCAAGTGAATCTTTAATTATTAAAAAGAAAGACCGGCCTTTCACGCTGGTTTCCAGCAAATCCCAGTTTTTTCCCACCGCTTCATCGGGCTGGTAACCGGTTACCTTCGTGAAGGCAGGGTTCACGCTGACAATGATATTTTCAGCATCGGTTATCATCACTGCCTCGCTGCTGTTTTCAAATATTGCTGTAGCCTGTTGTATGAATTCTTCAAGTGCACGGCGTGTAGCGATATCCTTTTCGATTGTCACAGCCATGGAGTTGAACATTGCCCCCAACTCTGCCAATTCATTGCTTGTATCAATGTCGCAGCGGGCCTGACAAGCTCCCTCGGCAATACTTTTCGCCTCTTCATGAAGTTGAGCGAGTGGAAGCAAGATTGTGCGGCGTGTATAGACAATAGCAACGACGATAGAAAGCAGCGTGGTAACAGTAAGCGCGACCATCATCAGCATATTCCGATGCAGGTGACCTAACGCCTCGTTCAATTTTGACTGCGTCCAGTTCTGGGTCACAACGATGTCATCCTGGATATCCAGCGCCTGGAAAGCCATTGCTCCAATTGTCAGGAGAAGCAGTATCAGAACAGTGGCAAACAGTTTGGTAAAAGAACTTATTCTCATAAACCTCCATCTTTTTAGTAAACAAATATCTGGAGTTGAAAGAAGCCCCTTCGTGCGGGAGCGTGCACGAGAAGCATGAACTGGCGCTATGGATTACTGACGACGGTATATGGGTTACTGACGACGGTAACGCGAGGTTACTAAAGTCTTTATCGGCAAAAAACCGTGAACCTTGAAAGGAACATCAACGGAAGGCCTGCTCATCGTATATCGCTTTATGGTATGTTGAATTGGTCGAGTTGCCGTGTCCGTTATGTTGCCGTGTCCGTTATTATTGATAATATATTTTATTATCAATAATAAGATTCTGATCGAGGTGCTGGACATGGAAGGCAGCAAGGTGCGGAATGCCGTGTCATTAGACGATCCACTACCAAACTTTTACTGGAGATAATCAGGCGGACGAATGGAGCGGGTGCCGGCAGGCAGCGATGAGCGTCGGGAATTTATTCGCTTCACAAGGACGCGCTTCACAAGGACGCGCTTCACAAGGACGAGTTCGGCGTTTGCCGATCTTAAAGGTTCGTCACGCCGAACCCATCACTGCGGATCTGCCCGGCCGAGAGCTTATTCGCTGGCCGGCACATACAGGGGAGGAGATTTCATGGCAGAAAGAATCAATCTTGGCAAATCCGCTCCAGCCCTTTACCAGGCAGTCATGGGCCTCGAGAAGCTGGCAGCAGAGGCCGTTGCTTCCGCAAGCATCCCGGATGGCTTTGCACATCTGTTGCGCCTTCGTGCATCCCAACTCAACCAGTGCGCATTCTGTATCAGGATGCATACTCACGACGCTCTATCCAGTGGCGAGTCGAGAGATCGCATAAGTGTCCTGCCAGCCTGGCGGGAGACCGGGTATTTTACCGAAAAGGAACGTTCCTCGTTGGCGCTGGTAGAAGCAATTACGTTGATCTCTGAGGGGCAAGTGCCGGATGTCATCTATGAACAAGCAGCAGCCCATCTGTCAAAAGATGAAATATCGGCTGTCGAGTGGCTTTCGGTAATCATCAATGCCTGGAATCGCATTGCCATTTCCAGCCGTTATCCTGTGAAGCCGTGAGCATGGCTAACAATTCTCCACTAATTTCTATCAACGAAAGGAGGCATAATGTTTACCAGATTTCTCTGCGGAATTGCCTTCGCAGCTCTCTCCATAAGTGCAGCTTCAGCCGATAACCTGCCTGCTGATAAGTCCAAGGTAACGCTGGTCTTTGATCATGCCCTTCCGAACGTGCCTGGCAAAAGCATGAAAGGCGTGCTTGTCGAATACGAGCCGGGGGGTTCATCGCCGGCCCATACCCATCCAGAGTCGGCTTTCATCTATGCAACGATCCTGGAGGGAGAAATTCGTAGCAAAGTCAATGACGGTCCGGAAAAGGTTTATCGCGCCGGCGAGAGCTTCGCCGAACTACCGGGCGATCATCATGCCGTCAGTGCAAATAACAGCAAGACTCGGCCCGCACGCCTGCTGGCTGTCTTTGTCGTCGATACCAACGAAAAAAACCTCGTCACGTACGACAAATAGTGAGATGAAAAGGGTTGGGTATTCGACAGAGCAGCCGTAGGGCGGGTTCTACCCGCCGTCTCAACAGGATGGCGGATAGAACCCGCCCTACGATCTGGCCTGGCCGCACGGCTTCGCCATATCTCCGTGCGTAGCCTCACTTCAGGATACCCCCGGAGAAAATTATGCAACGTTCAGCCAGCTTGCGCCGTAATCATAGCGGTATTTTGCCAGTATCGATTTCACGTCGTTATCTTCCAGCACCTCAGCAGCCGCCTTCTTGAATGCCTTGTCATCTGGATATAGCTCCGAAAACGCGATGATGGACATTGCAGCCAGCTCCCATTCTTTCCTGGCAAATTCATTGTCAGTACCGTCCCTGAAGTCAGGATTACCAAGCACCGCTCGCGGTCTGTCCACCCGAACGCTCATCTGATACAGGACATACCCGACTACGAACATCACCACCCCTGCAGCGAGCAACTCCTTGAGAATATAAACCACGCCCAGGAAGAACGATGTCAGGGACAAAACGATGCTGTTGCGCTGCTTTTTCCACGAAGTGACCGGATATGCCAAAGCCATCCAGTATTTCACAATGTAAGCGGTCAGTTCCTCAGCATTGTTCCACTTCACCGTGAGAACTTTCGTTATCGTCAATGGAGGGATATCCGATCTGCCGATCAAGGCGTGCGGTGCAATAACAAGGGCATATAACACCGGCAGTACTGCTCCCCAGTAAATGGCAAGCATGTGATTGAGTGAAAACGAGGCATACAGCGCAATGAAATTGATGATCAGTATCATCAATGCTCCTGTCAGTCGTGCGGTCTGGCCTATGTTCCGAGTAACGAAAGACTATATATTCCAATCAATTTCAAGATGTTTTCGTAAGATACAAAGCGCTTCGGAAAAAAGCTTCTTGCGTGAACGCAGTCCGTGGCAGCTTTCCACCTCTTCCTGCAAGGAGCCATTCGCTCTTTGAACCGCTGCCATATGGAAATACATTTCAATATAGCATGGGATAAAAACGTTTTTACGGCAACCTGGAATTTTTCTACGCCGCACGAGCGACTACGAACTGGATGAAGGCCAATGCCAATCCCGTATCTCCGGCATGTCCTCGCCGTATTGCCTGATATAGCGTTTATGGTCGATCAGCTTGTCGCGCATCAGCTGCTTGAGGTAGGCGCCTTTGGAGCTCAGCTTGGGTACACGGTCAACCACATCCATTACCAGATGAAACCGGTCCAGATCGTTAAGCACTGTCATATCGAACGGCGTAGTTGTGGTGCCTTCCTCCTTGTAACCGCGCACATGCAGGTTGGGATGATTGGTACGACGGTAAGTCAGGCGATGGATCAGCCAGGGATAGCCGTGATAGGCGAAAATGATGGGCTTATTGGTTGTGAACAGCGTATCGAAGTCCCAGTTTGAAAGTCCATCCGGATGTTCCGATTGGGGCTGCAAGGTCATCAGGTCGACAATATTGACAACACGAATCTTCAACTCCGGGACATGGCGCCGCAGCAGATCCACGGCAGCCAGCGTCTCCAGGGTAGGAATGTCGCCGGCGCAAGCCAGGACCACATCCGGCTCGCCCTCCTGATCATTGCTCGCCCACCCCCATATACCGATACCAGCGCTGCTATGTCTGATGGCCGCATCCATGTCCAGCCACTGAAGGGCGGGTTGTTTTCCCGCGACGATGACGTTGATGAAATTTCGGGAACGAAGGCACTTGTCGGCAATATAAAGAAGGGTATTCGCGTCCGGCGGAAGATAAACGCGAATAATGCTTGCCTTCTTGTTGACGACAAGGTCGATAAAACCAGGGTCCTGATGGGAAAAGCCGTTATGGTCCTGACGCCATACATGCGATGTCAGCAGATAATTGAGGGAAGCAATCGGACGCCGCCAGGGGATTTCCTTGCTGACCTTGAGCCATTTGGCATGCTGGTTGAACATGGAGTCCACGATGTGGATGAAGGCCTCATAGCAGGAAAAGAGCCCGTGGCGTCCGGTAAGCAGATAACCTTCCAGCCAGCCCTGGCATATGTGTTCGGACAATATCTCCATCACCCGCCCGTCGGGAGAGAGGCGCTCATCCTCGGGCAGCTGCTGGGCAACCCAGGTTCGAGCTGTTACATCGAAGAGGGCGTCAAGTCGGTTCGAGCTGGTCTCATCCGGTCCCATTACCCGAAAGTTGCAGCTATCCAGATTGAGTTTCATGACATCGCGAAGAAGTTTACCCATTTCCCGCGTGGCCTCGCACACTTCTGTCCCCGGCACAGGTACGTCAACGGCATAGCTGCGAAAATCGGGCATTTCCAGCTCTTTCAGTAGTAGACCGCCATTGGCATGGGGATTCGCGCCCATGCGCCGATCCCCTTCGGGCGCAAGCGCCGCCAGTTCCGGCATGAGACAACCGTTCTCATCGAATAACTCTTGGGGTTTGTAGCTCTTCATCCAGTCTTCCAGCTGCTTCAGGTGATCCGGCTTGGAACTGAGTTCCGCAAGGGGCACTTGATGCGAGCGCCAGTAGTCTTCCAGCTTTTTCCCATCCACTTCTTCCGGTCCCGTCCAGCCCTTGGGGCTGCGCAGGATAATCAGCGGCCAGCGGGGATAGGTGATTGCTTCCCGGCTCTCCCCCGGATTTGCTCCGCGGTTGCGTGCCTCCCGCTGTATCCTCCGGATATTCTCGATTGCAGCGTCCAGCACGGCAGCCATTGCCTGATGCATGGGCTCGGGGTCGGACCCTTCCACGAAATAGGGCTGGTAGCCATAACCGGCAAACAGGCTTTCCAGTTCCTCATGGCTGATGCGTGCGAGGATGGTCGGGTTTGCGATCTTGTAGCCGTTGAGATGCAGGATAGGCAGTACCGCTCCATCGTGCATGGGATTGAGAAATTTGTTGGAATGCCAGGAGGCGGCAAGCGGTCCGGTTTCCGCTTCCCCATCGCCCACCACGCACGCCACGATGAGATCCGGATTGTCAAAGGCTGCTCCAAAAGCATGCGAAAGCGAGTAACCCAGTTCCCCGCCTTCGTTTATCGAGCCCGGCGTTTCCGGGGCAACATGACTTGGAATCCCTCCGGGAAAGGAAAACTGCCGAAACAGCCTCTTCATTCCCACTTCATCCCTTGAAATGCGGGGATAGAATTCACTGTAGCTGCCCTCCAGCCATGTATTCGCCACCATTGCCGGTCCACCATGGCCTGGCCCGCATACGTAGAACATATCCAGATCGAATTTCTTTATCACCCGGTTCAGATGCGCGTAAATAAAACTGAGGCCGGGGCATGTGCCCCAATGCCCCAGCAGCCGCGGCTTGACGTGCGCAAGCGTGAGCGGTTCCCGGAGCAATGGGTTGTCCAGCAGATAGATTTGCCCCACTGAGAGATAGTTGGCGGCGCGCCAATAGGCATCGATCTTGCGCGACTCGTCCGGCGAGAGCGGATTGCTTTCGGTTTGTGCTGCAGGCGAAGCACAGTTCATATTGAATCCTCCTTTTTTCCAGGCACTGGTTGCTGCCGAAGAATCCCGGCACTGATGCAAAGGCTAGCGGCTGCTGGAAATCACTGTCTCTGCTTCCTGTGCGAGAATTGCCGCTTCATTCACGGGAGCTACCCACACCTCGACCTCACTTGTTTCGCTGCTGATGCATGACATCCCGCTCGCATCGCTGTTCTTTTTCGCATCGAGATGGATTCCGCACCATTCCATTCCTGCCAGAATCTTTTCCCGCACGACTGGAACGTTTTCCCCTACGCCTCCACCAAAAACCACTGCATTTGTCCCTCCCAGCACAGCAAGATAGGCCCCCAGATATTTACGCGCACGGTAACAGTACAAATCGATCGCGAGGCGCTCGCGCTCATCCTCCGATTTCAACAGCTTCCGTATATCCGCGCTGATTCCTGATACTCCCGACAAACCGGACTGCTCATTCAGCAACCGATCCATCTCCTCCGGCGTCAAGCTCTCCTGCCGCTGCAAAAACGTCATCAGACCCGGATCCAGATCACCCGAGCGTGTCGCCATCATGAGCCCCTCCAGAGGCGAGAAACCCATGGAAGTGTCGCGAGGCAATCCCTTATCTGTCGCCGTGATCGAGCAACCGGCGCCGAGCTGCATCGAAATGATTTTTCCATTTCGCAGAAAGTCCGGATGTTGGTCGCGCCAAGCCTGCCACATGGCCTGATGCGCCAGTCCGTGAAAGCCGTACCGGCGCAACCTGTATTTTTCGGTCAGCTCGTGCGGAATGGCGTAAGTTTGCGCAACTGTCGGCAGATGGGTAAAAAACGCGGTGTCGAATACCGCAACTTGCGGTGCATGAGCGCCGAATACTCCACTGGCGCCACGTATCCATTTCAATGCGACCAGGTTGTGCAAGGGCGCCAGCGGCGCGAGATGTTCGATTTCCCTTTCCACATCGCGATCGATCAGGCAAGGGGAAGTAAGACGCATGCCTCCATGCACGACACGATGCACCACAACGTTCACCTTGGCAAGGTTGTGGGTCTGTACGAATTCCTGGAGTGTGTCTTCCGGTTCACCGCCGGAATCTTCCCTCACACTCGCAAGCTCCGTCAGTTTTTCCTCATGACGAGCGAATGCTGCCAGGCGTACCGATGAGCTACCTGTGTTGACCGTCAAAATTTTCATGGCAAGGACTTGACCGGAACGCATAAAGATTCAGCGCTCCGCCAGCATACGAGAATTACAGCATCATATTAAGACAATCATATTACGGGTTGACTACGAGCACATCGCAAGGGGTTTCATAAAGGACATGCTTTGTAACTGACCCGAATAGCGTTTCATCCAGTTCTGTCTGCCCACGCTTGCCTATCACGATGAGATCAATATCGAGTGCCTGCGCTTTCTCGCGGATCACAACCGGTGCATGGCCGTATTCGATAATGGATGCGACACGCCTGTCCCCGTGCGCGTAATCGCTCACTATCTTCTCCATGCCTTCGCGGGCATGGATCAATATTTGGCTGCGAAAGTGTTCAACCCGTTCTGCATCGAACCCCGCCTGCTTCATTTTCTGTCCGAGCGGCATTTCCACCGCATGCAATACGTGAATGGATGCATCCATCACAGCTTTCAATGCCATCTCCAGCGCATCCAGGGAGTTTTTCGAAAAATCGACGGGTACCAGCACGTGTTTGTACTTATCCCTGGGCTCCTGCCTGACGATCAACAAGGGATGATGACCGGTACGGAGCGTTTTCGATGCGGTCGTCCCCAAAAAGAATTCGCGCACGAAGCTTTCCCCCTGATCCCCGATCACGATGAGATCGGCATGGTGGGATTGGGCATAGCGGTTAATCTCGAGGTGCGCCCTGCCGATGGCAACGTGATGCTTTACCCGCATGCCTTTCGATGCCAGTATTTCCGCCCTGTTCTGCAGCGCCACCTTTGCCCGGTTGTAGAGTCTCTGTTCGGTTTCCAGCGGCGTTTCGGCTATCAGGCGCTTGAATACCTCGAGCGGCAACGCGGGAAGGACATGCAACAGATACAGCTCGGCCGCATGCTCCGACGCAAGCTGCGCGGCGCGCTGCACCGCTCTTTCACCCCGTGGGGAGAAATCGGTGGCGATGAGTATGCGCTGAATCTTCTCCACCTCTGTTCCTCGCAATAGCACCTGTCGAACACGATCCCTTGAAATCAGGCCAAAAGATATTCAGTCGAAAGATGCCGCGATAGCTGGAACAGGATAAACCGAATGATTTTTCCAGCCCCTGCGATCCTTCAGTCCTTCGGTCTTGTAAAGCAAGCACCCTTTACACCCGTTCCTTACACTCCTGGCAGCTCAGCGCTGCAGAAAACCTCGATCCTCTAGTACTCTAGTATCCAGGAAGCCAACTTACAATTAGAAGCACGATCTCCGGCTGCGTCTGTACGTCAACCATCATATGACGGATGTTTTGCCATCCCTTGCTGCCGGACTGCTGTGGCCGCTGCTATAGTCGGCTGCTCCCGAACTCATCCGTTTTTCCTCCAGCAATCGTTCATCCCCGAAAGGATTCCTCAAAGACGTGAGCGATTCTGATTTTAGGGGACATTTCGTTGAATTGATGGTGCTATACTCCTTACTTTAACCGTATCCCGGGAGACCTTCATGAAGAAAATATTGACTCTGTTGAGCCTGGCCGTTTTCAGCTTCGGATTGGCGGCCTTCGACGCTGAGGCGAAACGCTTCGGTGGCGGTCAAAGTATCGGCAAGCAACGAGAATCCATGAGCCAGCAGGCAGCGCCCCAACCCGGAGCGGCACCCAACGCTGCCCCGGGAGCAGCCACGCGCCCTGGCGGCAATAAGTGGCTGGGACCGCTGGCGGGTCTGGCTGCAGGAGGATTGCTGGCTGCGCTTTTCATGGGTGGCGCATTCGAAGGAATCAATATGATGGACGTGCTGATGATGGCAGCGTTGATCGGCGCGGTCTTTTTTGTCATCCGCATGCTGCGTAAACCAAAGCAGGAACACTCGGCTCGCCCGATGCAGTATTCGGGCATGCAGGGAAGCTCAACCGATCACGGTGTCACACCCGGAGCAACAACCTCAACTGGCTCCGGGCCGGAGACAACCTCGAGAGCAAACACGGTGGCGCCGGTTTCCGGCACAGCCAATATTCCCGCTGATTTTCAGGTTGAACCTTTCCTGCGTAACGCGAAGACTTCTTTCATACGCTTGCAGGCAGCAAATGATGCGCGCGATCTGAATGATATCCGGGAATATACTACCCCCGAAATGTATGCGGAGATCAGCATGGAGATCAACGAGCGCGGTAACGAGCCCCAGCGAACCGACGTGCTGGGGATCAATGCGCAGCTGCTTGAAGTGGTCACGGAAAAAGACATGGCAATTGCCAGTGTCCGCTTCAATGGTCAGTTGCGCGAGTCGCCCCAGTCAGCGCCGGAAGCGTTCGATGAAATCTGGCACGTGCAGAAGGATCTCAAAGATCCTGACGCGGTCTGGCTGCTCGCTGGAATTCAACAAGTCTCCTAGAGACCAGGATTCCATGCTGGCATCGGTGGCGATAGCCCCGCTCAACCATATGCTGCGTGGAGAAAGCTGGGCGCGCAAACGGCTACAGCCATGCGCCGGGAAGACTGCCCGTTTTCGCGTCCCACCTTTTTTTGATCTTGCCGTCGTCATCCAGCCTACCGGCGAGGTGGCGGCGGCATCCACCGCCGCTGGCAACGACGCTATCCTGACCATCATGCCGGCGTTGCTGCCGCGCCTGCTTGTCCGCGATGAAGCCGCATACCGTGAAGTCAGGATTTCCGGGGATAACGTATTCGGCCAGGAAATCCTCGAGATCGGGCAGAATCTGCGCTGGGACGTGGAGCAGGATTTAAGCGATGTAATGGGGGACATCCTCGCTCACCGGATGGTCCGGGCGGGGGAGAACCTGGTCCACTGGCATAACGAAACCCTTCATAATTTGTCTCAGGCGTTGATGGAGTACCTCACCGAAGAGCAGCCGGTACTTGCCAAGCCGACTGACATGCGCACATTTGCCGATGAAGTGAGCGGATTGCAGGACCATGTGTCAAAACTGGAACTGCGTGTGGAAGGCCTCATAAACAAGTCTTTATAAGTGAACTGAGAAGATCAAGGAACATCTGAGCAAGTCCCTGGGCGAATCGGGGTAGCAGAATAGAATAAATGCGTTTCTTTCGTCTTCTCAAAATACTCGCCGTTTCATTCCGCTTCGGCCTCGATGAATTCTTCCTGAGCCACGAGCGTCTGCGCCTGTTGCGGCCTGTCGTCAGAGCGGCAACGTTCTGGCGTAAACTGGACCGTGCGCGTGGCGAACGTCTCCGCCTCGCCCTGGAGGCTCTGGGCCCCATCTTCGTCAAGTTCGGCCAGATGCTCTCCACCCGGCGGGATCTTCTGCCGCCCGATATCGCGGACGAACTGGCGAAACTACAGGACCAGGTGCCACCATTTCCCTCCAGCATTGCCCTCAAGACACTGGAAGAGGTTTATGGAAAACCCGTCAATGAAGTTTTTCTGCTGTTCGATGCGGAGCCGGTAGCAAGCGCGTCCATTGCCCAGGTTCATCTGGCAGTGCTGCATGATGGTACGGAAGTCGCAGTCAAGGTGCTGCGTCCCGGCATCGCGCCTGTAATCGCCCATGATATCGCATTGATGGACACAGGCGCCCTTCTGCTCGAAACGGTCTGGCCGGATGCCAAGCGGCTCAAGGTACGGGAAGTCGTAAGCGAATTCGCCCGTCATCTCGACGATGAACTGGATCTCATGCGCGAAGCGTCCAATTGCAGCCAGTTGCGGCGCAATTTCCTGGATTCTCCCCTGCTGCTTGTACCTGAAGTCTACTGGGATTACTGCTATTCGAGCGTCATGGTGATGCAGCGCGTCAAAGGCACGCCCATCAGTCATGTCACAGCCTTGCGTGAACAGGGAGTGGATATTCCGCGACTTGCCCGCGTCGGGGTGGAAATCTTTTTCACCCAGGTGTTCCGCGACGGCTATTTCCATGCCGATATGCATCCGGGAAACATCTTTGTCGGCAGTGACGGCCAATATATCGCTGTCGACTTCGGCATAATGGGAACCCTTACCGACGAGGACAAGAATTATCTCGCGCAAAATTTCCTGGCTTTCTTCCGCCGTGACTACAAACGTGTGGCGGAAGCGCACGTGGAAGCGGGATGGGCGCCGAAAAACACGCGCGTCAATGATTTCGAAACCGCTATCCGGGCAGTGTGCGAGCCCATTTTCGACAAGCCTTTGAGCGAGATTTCATTTGGGCGGGTATTGCTGCGGCTGTTTCAAACATCGCGCCAGTTCAATGTCGAAATCCAGCCGCAACTGGTGATGCTGCAAAAAACCCTGCTCAATATCGAGGGGCTGGGGCGTGACCTCGACCCTAATCTCGATCTGTGGACGACGGCCAAGCCATACCTGGAAAACTGGATGGCGGAGCAGTTGGGCTGGAGGGGGTTCAGTCACCGCCTGCGCAAGGAAGCCACGAGCTGGGCGGTAATCATGCCCCAGTTCCCCCGCCTGATGCATCATGCCCTGACGGAGATACGCACCAGCGCCCTGGAAGAAAAGATGGACCGGTTTATCCTGGAGAAAAAACGTGAGAGCCGGCGACTCACCATCTTCATCGTATTGCTGATCATAGTGATACTGTGGCATCTGGGGAAATAAGGGCGAAGATTTTTTCGCACGCAAAGATCTTTCCTATCCTCGTTTTCCGCTAAGTCATAGGCCACGCAAGCCGCCCATTACTTGAGGCGGTGCTTCGCCTGTCATGGCCTGTCATGGCCCGTGATCCGCAAGTGCTGCTTGCGGCGGCGCCTTTGAGGTCTCCTTTGGCCGCCACGGCCCAGTGCTCCCCACGCAATTCCCGCAACACCCGGTACTCCCCCCATTTTTAGCTGTGCCCAGGAGTAGTGTTCAGGCGACCATTGCCAACTTCTGATAAGGTGTTACCCCGCCGATGGCGGTATTGGGTCTTTCAGCGTTGTAGCGCCACAGCCACTCTGTTGCGGTTTGCTGTGCATGTGCTATTGACTGGAAGATTGTCTGGTCCAGCCATTCGTGCCGCACTATACGATTGAATCGTTCCACATAGGCGTTTTGTGCAGACTTGCCAGGCTGGATAAACCGCAACTCGATTCCCTGGCTTTCTGCCCACTGGCGGAATTCGTGACTGATGTGCTCGGGGCCGTTATCCAGCCGAAGCGCTTTTGGTTTTCCGCGCCATTCGATAATGTGTTCCAGTGCCCGGATGATACGGGCGGAAGGCAGCGACAGATCCACTTCGATACCTAGCCCCTCGCGGTTGAAGTCATCGATCACATTAAAGGTGCGAAAGCTGCGGCCATCCGATAAGGCATCGTGCATGAAATCCATCGACCACACCTCATTGATCCGCTGTGGCGCTGCCAAGGCTTCTGGTTTGTCTCGCTTCATCCTCTGCTTGGGCTTGATGCGCAAATTCAATTCCAATTGCCGATACATGCGATAAACCCGTTTGTGGTTATAGGGCATCCCCTTGACATTGCGCAACCAGAGAAAACACAGCCCAAATCCCCAAGTGCGCTGCGTATAGGCCAGGCGTAACAACCAATCCGCAATCCTGCCACTCTCATCCGAGAGCTTGGCGCGATAGCGATAACAGGTCTCGGAGATCGAAAATAACCAGCTGTGCGCTTGATGGCAATCCCCTTCCTTACCACCTGTCCGGCCATCTCTTTGCGCAGAGATGGCCTCATCACTTTTTTGCCAGCGCCTCACGCAGGATTTCGCAATCCATCCGGGATTCAGCATACATTGCTTTCAACCGCCGGTTCTCCTCTTCCAGCTCGCGCAACCGTGTCATGTTCGATAAGTCCATCCGCCGTATTTGGCGCGCCATTTATAAAAACTGGCATCGCTCATCCCGTGCTTGCGGCACAGCTCGGGTACCGGAATTCCACTTTCCGCTTCCTTAAGAATCTTGAATATCTGACTTTCCGTGTAACGCGCTTTCTTCATAGCTGCTCTCCTTCAGTAGAAAATTCTACTTCCGATCACGCTATTTTCCGGGGGGATTACCACCCAACGTCCTGCAAAGGCGACTCACGTCCTGAGTTGATCCGCTGGGTTGATCCGCTGGGTTGATCCGCTGGGTTGATCCGTCTAGTTCGTCGTCCGAGACCTTTTCACCGGCCATCCTTCATGAGAAACCCTTGAAGGGGAATTAGGTTGACCAGGGAGTATCTTCACAGTAAGATAACAAAAACTTCACAAAAAGATCACAACTTCTTAACAAATCGCGGTATCAGTAAAGGCGAGGCTTTGATAAGGAGAATGATGATGAAAGTAGGAAAACTCCTTGCCCTCTCATATTTTATGGGCATGACGGTAGCACTGTAGCGCTCTTCTGATCCATTGAGGCTGCCAAGGGAACCTTCCCTCACTCCCCTGGATGTTGCGGCAGCACTCTTTTGATCCGTGGAGATGCCAGGGGAAGTACTCCTCCTGCACTTCCCCTGAATCTTTGTTCATGATTTCCAGATTCCTTAGGGGATGATGGATTATTTGCAAAAGGAGTTGGTGATGGCTACTGCAGTTGAAAATAGAGTAGTAGTAGATAAGGCAGTGAAGGCAAGCAGTCCTGCCTACGACATGTCGGAGTGGTATGACTCCAGGCTCTACAAGCTGGGTCTGCTGCCGATACTGGGGATGGCGGTTTTCTGGGTCTGGTTTCAACGCACCTACGCCTATTCCCACGGGATGGACTCCATGGAACCGGAGTTCGAGCAAGTCTGGATGGGGCTGTGGCGTTTCCAGATGATACTCTGGCCCACCATGGCCGCCTTATACTGGGGATGGCTGTGGAAGACCCGCAGCACCAAGGAGGAATTGGCCTGCCTGACGATCAAGCAGGAGATCAAGCGGTACTTCTATTTCCTGATGTGGCTGGGGGTATACCTGTTCGGCGTCTACTGGGGATCGAGCTTCTTCACCGAGCAGGATGCTTCCTGGCACCAGGTGATCATTCGTGACACCAGTTTCACGCCCAGTCATATTCCTTTGTTCTATGGCTCGTTCCCGATGTACATCATCATGGGCGTATCGATGTACATCTATGCCAGCAC
>Ga0134128_10003939_pt1 | contig 18189 bp, 14 predicted proteins | sample KB31754_FD_96462 | JGI IMG/M metagenome (GOLD analysis project Ga0134128, IMG submission 96462) | Terrestrial soil microbial communities with excess Nitrogen fertilizer from Kellogg Biological Station, Michigan, USA - KB3-175-4 | ecosystem: Environmental > Terrestrial > Soil > Unclassified ... | reverse complement strand
TCACCGGGCCGGCACAGACGCCCGCAACGCCCAACGACGTGCGCACCATTCCCGGTCCTTCCCCCGGCGGACGCTTCTATGCCGGCTATCCTCTGTGGGACGGCACCGGCCGCATTCTCGTGAGCTGGTCGCAGTGCCGGCTGCTCGACCCGACGGTCACTCCCAACGTGCTGCTGCCCTGCACCGACGCGAACCTCGCCAATCCGAATTACATCGTGGGTCCGCCGATCTACAGCGTCTGGATGTTCGACCCGCGCACCAACACCCTGCAGCCGATCATGCAGCCGACGGACGGCATCATGATCACGGACCTGGTTGCCGCCCAGCCGCGCACCGCCCCTCAGGTGGTGCTCGATCAGCAGCCCGGAGCTGGACTCAATCAGAATTTTTACGACGCCGGAGTCGGCGTGATCGACATCCGCAGCGTCTACGATTTCGATGGGATCGATACCGCACCTGGCGGCATCGCAACTCTCGCCGATCCCGCAAAGACGAGCGCCGCGCAGCGCCCCGCGCGCTTCGTGCGCATCGAGAAGGCGGTGCCGCTGCCCGATCGCAAGACTCTCAAGCTCGACCAGGCGGCGTTCGGCGTGAGCGACTACATGCGCCAGATTCTCGGCTATGCGCCGGTCGAGCCGGACGGCTCCGTGCGTATCCAGGTCCCGGCGAACGTCCCCTTCCAGATCGACGTGCTCGATGCAAACGCGCGGCGCATCTTCCCGGCTCACGATGCATGGTTGCAGGTGCGGCCCGGCGAGGAAGTGAAGTGCAATGGCTGCCACACGCCCGCCTCGGCGCAGAATCCCGCACCCGGTGAGACCGCGCACTCGCACGGGCGCTCCGGCCTGTACAGTTCCGCGTACGCGGGAGCCGCCTCGACCGGCGTACCGTTCGCGGATACCGTGGGCACGTTCTCGCCCAATGCAGGCGACACGATGGCGGAGACGCGCTCGCGCACGAGCTGTTCCGTGGACAGCCCGCCTTGCGCGGCCATGCTGCTGAAGCCCGAGGTGATCTACGACGATGTGTGGACCGACCCCGCGGTGCGCGCACCGGATGCTTCTTTCACCTACAGCTATCTCGCCGGCGCGCCGGCCGGCGGCGCTCCCTGGCTTGCCTTCAACACGCCAGCGCCCGCGAGCAATGGATGCCTGGTCAACTGGTCGACGACCTGCCGCATCATCATCAACTACATCGAGCACATCCAGCCGCTTTGGGACAAGCTGCGCCAGGATGTCGATATGAACAACAACGTGGTGGCCGACCATACCTGCTCTCAGGGCGGCTGCCACAGCCCGAAGGATGCGCAGGGCAACCCTGCCGTTCCAGCCGACTCCTTGGATTTGACCGCGACCGCATCCAATCAGCAGCCGTTGCAGCTCGTCTCCTACCTCGAGCTGCTCACCCCGCGCGATGAGCTGCAGCTCGTGAACGGTCTTCCCGTGCCGGTCACGCAACCCGGACCTCCCGATGCGAACGGGCAACCGACGCAAGTCAACGTGCAGCTCGCTCCGCCGCTGCTCGCCGGCGACGCACGCGACTCCACCGCATTCTTCGGTATCTTTGCTCAGGGCTCTGGCGATAAGATTCACGCGGGGATCTTGAGTCCCTCGGAGCTGCGCCTGGTCTCCGAGTGGCTCGACATAGGGGCTCAGTATTTCAACAATCCGTTCGACCCGAAGGCGCCGCTCGACTGATTCGAGCCGGCGCGGATGCGGGTCTGTCGTTGGCCTGCTCGCGCTCCTCGTCGCTCTCGCTGCCGCCCCCGGCCTTGCGAGCGCACGCGAGCACCTGCAGGTTTTCGTGAATGCGCCGTACCTCGAGCTGCACACCGGACCTGGCCGAGGCTATCCGGTATTCAACGTGGTCGCGCGCGGGGACAGCGTCGATGTCCTCAAGCGCTACACGGACTGGTACAAGGTCCGCACCGAGCGCGGCATCGAGGGGTGGGTGGCGCAGCGGGACATGCTCTCGACGGTGCTCGCCGACGGCTCGCCGTTCACGTTCAATCTCGGCGACCGCGCAGGATTCACCTCGCATCGCTTCGAGGCGGGCGTGTTCCTCTACGGCGACTATGGGGGAGCCTCCGAGATCTCCGCCTTTGCGTCCTATTCGCTCACCTCGAGCCTCGCGATCGAGCTCACCGCGGGCGAGTTCCTCGGCAGCGCCTCGAACGGTACGCTCGCCGACATCGGGCTCGCGCACGTGTTCCTACCGGAGAAGCGCTTCTCGCCTTTCGTCATGCTCGGAACCGGGATCGTGCACACGGAGCCGAAGGCGCAGCTCGTGCAACCTTCCGATAGAACGGACCAGTCCGCTTTCGCCGGAGGCGGCTTCCGCTTTTATCTCACGCGCCGCTTCTTCGTGAGGGGCGAGTACCGCAACCACATCGTGTTCACGAAGCGCAACCAGAACGAACAGGTGGACGAATGGAAATTCGGCTTCGCGTTCTTCTTCTGATCGCCGCCGCGAGCCTCACGGGCTGCGCCTCCGTGCGCCACCTCCTCGGGCATCATGGCGCCTCGGCCGAGCCCGTCGCGGACTCGCGTCCGGCCGCGCAGGCTCCCGCAGACGGCGAGACGCTCCCCTCCGACCAGCCGCCGGGGGCCGATACGTCGCAGAACGGCGACGAGTCCGCGCCGCGCGTCATCGAGCCGCAAGTCGAGCGCCGCAAGATAAAGGTGCCGAGAATTCGCTCGCAGAACATCGAGCTCGGAGGCTACTACGGCACACTCAATATCGAAGATTTTGGAGCGCATCCGGTTTACGGGGTCCAGCTCGGGTACCACATCACGGAAGATATCTTTTTCCAGGCGGAGGCGGGACGCTCCAAGGGCGGGTTCACGAGCTTCGAGAAATTGAGCAACGTGAAGCTCCTTACCGAGGGTGAGAGGTGGTTCAAGTACTACGATCTTTCGGTCGGATACAACCTCTTTCCGGGCGAGATCTTCCTCGGTCGCAATCTCGCCATGCGCAGCACGTTCTTCGTGCTCGCTGGGCTCGGCGCTACACAGTTCGGCGGAGACCAGAAGTTCACGGTCAATTTCGGAGCCGGATACAAGGTGCTGCCGGCCGACTGGATCGCGGTGCACGTCGCGGTGGAGGATCGCGTGTTCGACACCGATCTGCTCGGAGTCAGCAAGCTCGCGAGCAACCTCGAGGCACATCTGGGTGCGACCGTGTTCTTCGGATTTTGATTGCGAGGGAGACGGACCATGAGCCATTCATCGACCCGAGTCGGCATTTCATCCGCCAGGCGCGCCCGCGGCTGCGGCGCGCTCGCAGCGGCCGCCGCGGCGCTCCTTCTCGCGCTACCGGTGCTCGCAGGCGGCGCGAGCGCCGAGGCGCCGGATTTCTCCCTGCCCTCGCGCAGCGGCAAGACCCTGAGCCTCGATCAGTTCAAGGGCCAGGTCGTCATGATCAATTTCTGGGCGAGCTGGTGCGGGCCCTGCCGCCATGAGATGCCGCTGCTCGATGACATCTATCGGCACTACGGCAAAATGGGCTTCACGCTCCTCGGTGTGAACGTCGAGCCGGACCGCGGCTCCGCGCTCGCCTGGCTCAAACAGACGCCCGTAAGCTTTCCAATCCTTTTCGACGCCCAGAACAAGGTGAGCAAGCTCTACGGCGTGGACGTGATGCCGACGACCGTGTTCATCGACCGCAAGGGGAATTTGCGCATGGTTCACGTGAGCTACAACCCCGGCGATGAGAACGCCTATCTCAACGAAATCCGTGCGCTCGTGCAGGAGTAGCCATGCGCCTGACCGCACATCCGCAGCCTGATCGGCCGGCGCCGGCTCCGGCGCGTCGAAGCCGCAGCGCGGCGCTAGCTATCGCGTTCGCCGCCAGCGCGATCGCGATTGCACTCGCAGGCTGCTCGCCGATCGAGCCGTGGGTGAAGCCGTATCAGCGCGAGCATCTCGCCGATCCGATCATGTCCTTCGACCCACACCCGGCCTCCGCCGCCTACCTCGATCACGTCTATGACGTGCGCCAGGCCGCTCGCGGGGGCACGGGGGCGGTGGGCGGCGGCTGCGGATGCAATTGATGCGGTGTGAGCCGGGGGTGATGCCACGAAGCTGCGGGCGGGTGCGGCTTTCCCTCGCCCTCTGCGGGCTCTGCGCCGTCTGTGGGCTCTACAGCGCACCGACCCTCACGGGGGTGCTTCCGGAGGACACGGCGGAAGGACTCTACGACCGCTACAGCGGCGACAACCAGGTGATCGAGGGCAAGACCTGGCTCATTCGCAAGAAGTTCGCCGACAAATTCGACGTGCAATACAGCCGGGTGACGGACGTGGTGTCGGGCGCCTCGGTCGACGTGCGCCTCACGGGCGCGAGCCCGTACATCGAGCAGCGCACCGAAGACAACGTGTCGATGCAGTACCTGCGCGGCAAGACGACCTACGCCGTCGGTTTCATCCACAGCTACGAGCCCGACTACAGATCGAACACCGTGACCTATTCGGTGAGTCAGGACATGTTCGGCGATCTGACGACCGTGTCGATGAACTACAAGCGCCAGTGGGACGACATCTTCAAAATGGTAAAGGAGTGCAACAACGCGGCCTCGCCTTGTCCGGCCGGCGATGTCATCAAGGTGCACGACCCGGCCTTCGGCATGAAGCGCATGGACGAACGCTCGTACGGCATCGGGCTCACCCAGATCATCTCGCGCAATGCGATCCTGGCGCTCAACTACGACCTCATCACCGATCAGGGATTCATCAGCAATCCCTATCGCGAGGCGCGCTACAGCGATCCGACGGTCGCGCGCGGCTGGAGCCTGGAGCCGGAAGTCTACCCGCACACCCGCACGAGCAATGCGATCGGCTCGGATTTCAAGTACTACCTGCCCTATCGCGCGGCGATCGATGTCCAGTATCGCTATTACGAGGACACCTTCGGCATCCATTCTCACACCGCCCAGATCGGCTATACCCAGCCGTGGCGGCATTGGACCTTCGAGGGCAGCTTCCGCTACTACGTGCAGAATCAGGCCGATTTCTACAGCGATCTGTTTCCGTTCGTGGGATCGCAGAACTTCATCACCGCGAATCAGGACCTCTCCGCCTACCACAGCTACTCATTCGGAGTCGGCGCCTCGTACGAGTTCGCCATTCCACATGTCCCGTGGATCGAGCGCAGCACGGCCAACTTTCGCTACGACCGCCTGACGATCGACTACGAGGACTTCCGCAACTGGCTGCTGAGTGACCCTGCAGCGGGCATCAACCCCGGCAGCGAGCCGCTGTTCACGCTGCAGGCGAACATCTACGAGTTCTACCTGTCCCTGTTCTTCTAGGGTTTGCGCCAGTTCGGCCGCTCGAGGCCCTTCGAGTACCAGATGCGCTTGTCGGGCGTTATGGCGATTGCGTCCACGTCCGAAAGCGTATCGATGAAGGCGAGCCCTTCCTTCACGCCGAGGACGAACACGCTCTTCGTGAGCGCATCCGTGCGCGTCGCAGTCGGTCCGATGATCGTGACGCTCCTCACCCCGCGCGGGGACTTGCCGGTCCGCGGATCGAGGATGTGGTAGTAGCGCTTACCGTTCTCGAAGAAGTAGCGCTCGTAGTCTCCCGAGGTGGAGACCGCCTCGTCTTCGAGGGGAATCTTCACCAGGGTGTCCTTGGAGTCGTAGGGGTCGTCGGGGTCGCTGATGCCGATGACCCAGGGCCTCCCGAATCGATCCCCCACGATTCGCGTATCGCCGCCGGCGTTCACCCTGAAATGAGTGAATCCCGCCGCTTGCAGCTGTTCCGCGCCGCGATCGACGACGTAGCCCTTCAATCCCCCGAAGTCGATCCGCACCCCCGGCTTGTCGAAGTAGATCGTGCGCGCCTTAGGATCGAGGTGGACGTGGCGGTAGCCGATGTCCGGTAAGTCGGCCGCGATTGCGGCAGCATTCGGATGGATGTGCCGGTGATAATCGTACAGATAGCCCACGCTCGCATAGGTGATGTCGAATGCGCCGTGGGTGATCACGGAATACTCGAGTGCCGTCTTCGTGAGGTCGTAGAGCTCTGCGGAAACGCGGACCGGCGCCTGCGAGGCGTGCGTATTGACGTACGACACCTCACTCGTCGGCTTGAAGGTACTCATCCGCGCATCGAACCGCCGGAAGAGATCGAAGACCCGATCGATCGCCACCTCGCCCTTGGCGTGATCGTCCGCCCACAACTCGACCTCGCAGCGCGTGCCCATGATCGGTGCTTCGCGATAGATCCATTCGGCACGTGCCGGTGCGCACCAGCACGCCGCGATCGCAGCAGCGGTCGCGAGTGCGGCAAGCATTGAAGCGCTCGGCAGCGCGCTCGCGCGTCCCGCCGCGCTGCTGCGTTTGATCATTTGGGTTCCCTCGCCTTGTTCCGGCAAATCATGGCGTTCTCCACGCTATCTCAATTTTACATTTGAAAGCGTGCGTATCTGGAGTAAGCTTGCGTCCCGGGGAAAGTCTGCCGGCGCCAGAAGCGTCGGTATTTCACGACAGGGGAATCGCCGAATGATCAATCGCCTGAGTCTCGGTCTGATTTCAGTCGCACTGGCCGTCGGAACCGCGACGGCACATGGGCAGGCGCGCGAGGAAGCTCGCCTGCTTAACTCGCAGCAGGTGCTGAAGGACCTGCAAGCCTCGCCCGATCAATTCGTCCCGCAGGCGCTGCTCGAGCGAGCTTACGGGATCGCGATCATTCCCGATGTGACGAAGGCCGCCTTCTTCCTCGGCGGCTCCCGTGGCAACGGCGTGCTCGTCGTGCGCGACAAGTATGGCCGCTTCAGCAATCCGATCTTCATCAACCTCACGGGCGGCAGCTTCGGATTTCAATGGGGCATCCAGTCCACTGACGTGGTCCTCGTCTTCACGAGCGCGCGCAGCATCGAGAAGATCACGAGCGGCAAGCTCACGCTCGGCGCGGACGCCTCGATAGCGGCAGGTCCGGTGGGCCGTCAGGCCTCCGCCGCGACCGATCCCACGTTCTCCTCGGAGGTTTACTCCTACTCTCGCAGCCGCGGCCTGTTCCTCGGAGTGGCATTGAGCGGCAGCGCGCTCACCATCGACGACGGTGCGGACGCACGCTTTTATGACCGCGGCAGCGCCGATGCGGTCGCGATCGCGAACGGCAGCATCCGCACGCAGGATGAGGTCGCGAGACGGTTCATGACGACGATCAATACGGCGACCGGCGCGGAGCTGCCGGCCTCCGCGTCCGCGGCTCCGGTCGGTGCCCCGGCCGGCCACTCGGCGGGCGCTGCGGGCGCGCGTGCTGCAGGCGCTGCGGGCGCTGAGTCGGGCGCGACCCTCTCTCAGGGTGCGACGGCGTTCCCTTTAGCCGATCCGCATCCGGGCGCCGAGCCACCGCGCTGAGGCGGCTCCCGCGCGATTCGAGCCGCGCAGCGCACCGCTCATGCGCATCGTCGTCACGGGAGCCTCCGGGCACTACGGCAGGAGGCTCACGGAGCTGCTCCTTGCGCGGGTCCGCCCGCCGGATCTGATCCTCGTCACCCGCCGGCCCGAGCGGCTGCAGGCGGCCGCGGACCGCGGCGTCGAGGTCCGCTACGGCGACTTCGACCGTCCCGAACGACTGCCCGAAGCTTTCAAAGGCGGCGAGCGGCTGCTGCTCATCAGCACGCTCGCCGTAGGTCCTCGCCGCCGCCGGCAGCACCAGGCGGCCATCGAGGCGGCGGCCGCCGCCGGTGTGCGGCACATCGCCTACACCTCGAGCACCGGCATTCATCCGCGCAGTCCCTCACTTGCGGTGCAGGATCATGTGTTGACCGAGGACGCGATCCGCCGCAGCGGGCTCGCCTTCACGTTCCTGCGCGATGCGCAGTACGCGGAGGTGATCGCGACGATGCTCGCTCCGCTTGCCGTCGCTTCCGGCAGATGGTCCATGAGCACCGGCAGCGGCTGCATGGCATTCGTATCCAAGCAGGACTGCGTCGCCTCGGCAGCGGCCGTGCTCACGAGCGACGGTCACGAGGGCGCCGTGTACGAGATCACCGGTCCCCAGCTCTACACTTTCGCCGATGCGGCAGCGCTCGCCGCGGAAATTTCCGGCCGCTCGATCGCCTATAGCGACATCTCCCACGAGGAGCGCCTCGCGGAGTTCGACGCCCTCGGCGTGCCTCGCGAGTATGTCGAGGGCATGTTGAATGCCGATGAGACGGGTGTGTGGGGGAGCGAGGAGATGGTCTCGTACGAGCGTGCGATCCGGCAGGGATACTTCTCGGTGTGCTCGCACCACGTGGAGCTGCTCACGGGACGCCCGGCTAAATCGCTGCGCGAGGTATTCCTCGAGAACCGCGACGCGCTGCTCGGTGCAGCGAGAGCATGAGGCCCCACGGCGGGCTCGGGTCATGAGATACGCGTGCCCTGTGCTGCTTTGCGCAGTGCTGTCGAGCTCGATGGCGGTCGCCGGCGGCCCCGGCCAAGGTGCCGAGCATTGGATTGCGAGTTGGGCAGCGAGTCCTCACCGCATCATCACCTTCATCCCGAACGGGCCGCTCACGACCCCGCTCGACCGGCAGACGATTCGTCAGCGCGTTCATTTGAGCGTCGGCGGGGAGCGTGTACGGGTCCGGGTGAGCAACGAGTTCGGATCTGCACCGCTTATCATCGGCTCCGCCTCGATCGCACTGCCTGCGCACGAGGCCGCGGTCGAGCCGTCCTCGGTGCATCGCCTGACATTCGGCGGCGCCGGATCGACCGTTATTCCCCCGGGTGCGCCCGCGCTCAGCGACCCCGTCGATCTCTCCGTGCCGGACGCGGGGGATCTGGTCGTGAGTCTCTATCTGCCCGAATCGACGCGCATCGAGACCATGCACGCGACCGGTGAGCAAACGGGCTACCTCTCGCGGCCCGGCGATTTCACCGGCACGGTGGACATGCCGGTCGCCGCCACTACGCAGTCACGGCTGTTCCTCTCCGAGGTGGACGTGGCGTCGAGCGCCGCCCAGGGGGTCATCGCCGCCTTCGGCGACTCGATCACGGACGGGGCAAACTCGACCTCGGGAACGAATCATCGCTGGCCCGATTTCCTGTTCGCCCGACTGCATGCGGCAGCGCACGGCGCCCCGACACCCGCCGTCGTGAACGAGGGCATCTCGGGCAATCAACTGCTGCGCGACCTGATGGGCGTGAGCGCGCTCGCGCGGTTCGACCGCGACGTGCTCTCGGTTCCGGGCATCCAGCGGGTCATCGTGCTGATCGGAATCAACGACATCGGCACGCCGGGCAGTCGCTTCGGCGGGGCCAAGCCGCTTCTCGCCGCATCCGCTGAGCCGACGCTCGCCACGCTCATCGCGGGCTACCGGCAGCTCATTGCGCGAGCGCATGAGCGGGGCCTCCTCGTACTCGGCGCGACACTCACACCGTGCGAAGGCACCGCGAACGGCTACTACACGCCGCAGAAGGAGCGGCTCCGGCAGGCCGTGAACCGCTGGATCCGCACCTCAGGTGCATTCGACGGAGTCGTCGATTTCGACGCCGCAACGCGCGATCCGCACCACCCCGGCCGCTTGCTCCCGGCAGACGATTCGGGCGATCACCTGCATCCGAACGATGCAGGCTACCGGGCCATGGCCGACGCCATCGATCTGTCCCTGCTCAGATAACCCGTTCGCCCGGCCGGCGGTCCCCGCCGACAGCGTGTCCGCCTCGCGGCCCACCGCTTCGGTGCTCGATGCCCGATGGACAGCGGAGCGCCGCAATGGTAACTCGGGGCGATGCACGGCAGCTCCGCCGCCATTTTCCTAGCTCAGATCACGGTTCTGCTGCTCGTCGGACGTCTGCTCGGCGAGCTGATGCAGCGCGTCGGCCAGCCGGCTGTCATGGGCCAGCTGCTCGCGGGCGTGCTCCTCGGTCCCTCGGTCTTCGGCGCTCTACTCCCCTCACTCCAGCACCGCCTCTTTCCCCCGATGGCCGCGCAGCAGGGCATGCTCGAAGGGGTCGCGCAGCTCGGCGTGCTCATGCTGCTGCTCATCACCGGGATGGAGATGGATTTCGGGCGCGTCAAGAACGCCCGTCGCGCAGCGCTTTTCGCCTCGAGCTGCGGAATCATCGTCCCGTTCGCACTGGGGTTCGCCCTGGGCGAGGTCGTGCCGCACTGGCTGATTCCAAGCGAGCACCGGCGCACGATCACGGCGCTGTTCCTCGGCACGGCGCTCGCGATCTCCTCGGTCAAGATCGTCGCAAGCGTTATCCGCGATCTCGATTTCATGCGCCGCAACGTCGGCCAGATCATCGTGGCCGCGGCGATCGTGGACGACACGATCGGATGGATCATCCTCTCGATGATCGTAGGCTTTGCGCGCACCGGCGAGCTGAGCACCGCCGACCTCGCCAAGACGGCGCTCAGCACGGCCGTCTTCCTCATCGTGAGCTTCACCGTCGGTCGGCGCGTCGTGTACTTCCTCATCCGCTGGACCAACGATCATCTGCTCTCCGAGATGCCGGTCATCACGACCACGCTCGTCGTGATGGGTGTCCTCGGGCTCGTGACCCAGGGCTTCGGCGTACAGACCGTCCTCGGCGCGTTCGTCGCCGGCATGCTGATCGGTCAGTCGCCCATTCTCACCAAGCACATCGACGAGCAATTGCGCGGCATGATCGTCGCGCTTTTCATGCCGGTCTTCTTCGGTCTTGCAGGTCTGTCGGCGGACCTGCGCGTCATCTCGACTCCGATGATGGGGCTCATCACCCTCGCCTTCATCGTGATTGCGAGCGTCGGCAAATTCGCGGGCGCCTTCGCAGGAGGAGCGCTCGGGGGCCTGAGCAACGCCGAGTCGCTGGCACTCGCCTGCGGGATGAATGCCCGAGGCTCGACGGAGGTCATCGTGGCGACGATCGGGCTCGCGGTTGGCGCCCTCGATACGATGCTGTTCACCATGATCGTCGCCATGGCGGTGGTGACGACGCTGCTCATGCCGCCGATGCTGCGTTGGGCGTTCTCCCGCATTCCGATCGGGGATGACGAGCGCGAGCTGCTCGAGCGCGCCGAGTTCGAGCAGCGCGGCTTCGTATCGCGCCTGGAGCGGGTGCTCCTCGCGACAGACCAGAGCCCGAGCGCGCGGCTCGCCTCCTATCTCGTGGGCCTCATCACGGCGCCGCGGGGCATTCCCGTCACGGCGCTTGCGCCCGACCGAGAGGCCGCGGATTTCACCGCAGTCAGGCACTTTCAGGAGGTTCGCGACGCCATGGAGCAGGCGGCCGTCCGCACTCAGGCGGAAGCCATCGAGGGCGAGGCACCCCCCGAGATCGACCTCATTGCCCGTCAGAGCGTCGAGCCGGCCGAAGACGCCGTCGCGCGGGAGGGACGTAAGGGCTACGACCTGCTCGTGATCGGCATGGAGCCGCTCTCGAGCGGGGATGCCGGGCTCAGCCCGAAGCTGGCTCGCATCGCCAAGGGATTCGAGCGCGCAGTATGCCTCGTGAGCGCGCGAGGCCGAGACGCGCAGGACCCGGCAAGCGCGGGGCGGCGCATTCTGCTGCCGGTGATCGGCGAGGGATACTCGCGCGATACCGCCGATCTGGCACTCGCACTGGCCCAGACGAGCGGCGCGCGCGTCACGGCGTTGTACGTGGCAACCGCAAGCGCGAGACAGACCTGGAGACGGCGCCTCTCCCGCTCCTGGAGCCTCGCGGATACGGCGGACATGGTCCTGCGCGATGTGCTCGAGCTCTCGCGCCACTACTCGGCGCAGGTCCGCACGGCGATCGTGTCCCGTGCGGTGCCGGAGGAAGCGATCCTCGCCGAGCTCGCCTCGGGCGGCCACGATCTGATCGTCATGGGAGTTCTCGGCGTGCGCCCCGGCGATGCCGCATTCCCCGGGGGGACCTCGGCCGCCCTTCTCGAGCGGGCGCCCTGCTCCATTTTGCTGCTCGCGAGCTGAGGGGAGCTCGTCCGCCGAACGCGCCGCAGGCGGTTCGCGAGCCCGGCGTAGCGGGCAAAAGTCACGCCTTTTGCCCGCGGCCGACGCAGTGCTCGTCCGCCGAAAGCGCCGCAGGCGACTTTCGGCCAAATAGATAATAACCGCGCAGCATGTTCATCGAACCGCGACGCATTGGTCCGTTCCCCGGAGCGGTGCTACATTCGACACCCCAAAATCGAGCCGACCGGCCACCGCCGGCCTCGATAGAACGATTTACGTCCCCCATGGAAGGCAATTTCCAGGAGATCAGACATGTCACTTCGCATCGGTGATCGCGCGCCCGACTTCGAGGCCGAGACGACCAAGGGCCCCATCCACTTCCACGATTGGATCGGCAGCTCGTGGTGCGTGCTGTTCTCGCACCCCAAGGACTTCACGCCGATCTGCACGACCGAGCTCGGCTACGTCGCGAAGATCCAGCCGGAGTTCGAGAAGCGCAACACCAAGATCATCGGTCTGTCCGTCGATCCGGTCGCCGACCACGAGCGCTGGAAAGGCGACATCACGAAGGCGACCGGCGCCACGGTGAACTACCCGATGATCGGCGATCACGACCTGAAGGTCGCGAAACTCTACGAGATGCTTCCGGCGGATGCCGGCACATCGAGCCAGGGTCGCACGGCGGCGAACAATCAGACGGTTCGCAACGTGTTCATCATCGGACCGGACAAGATCATCAAGGCCATGCTCATCTATCCGATGAGCGCGGGGCGCAACTTCGACGAGGTGGTGCGCCTGCTCGATGCCCTGCAGCTCACGACGAAGCACAAGGTTGCGACGCCGGTCAACTGGAAGCCGGGCGAGGACATCGTCATCTCCCCCGCGGTCTCCGAGGAGGAGGCCCGCAAGCTTTATCCGGACGGCTGGAAGACACTGACCCCGTACCTGCGTGTCGCACGCCAGCCACGCGACTGAGCCGACAGGCTGGAAACACCGGGCCGCCCCCGCACCCGCGGGGGCGCGCCCAACCTCCACCGCGCCGCATCTGCCTGGCGTTGCCATCGGGCAGGCGCCGCTTTACCCTTTTCAGGACCTATCAGGCCGCGCCTGGCGGCCGTGCCTCCCACCTCGAGCCAGATCGGAGAACGACGTGAGCGAGACCGCCGAGCGCCTCGCAGGGACCCGCGCTGCCGGAAAGACCGTGTTCGCGGTCCTGGGCGCCATCAGCTTCTGCCATCTGCTCAACGACATGATGCAGTCGCTGCTGCCGGCTATCTACCCGATGCTCAAGCGCTCGTACGCGCTGACGTTCCTCCAGATCGGCGTGCTCACGTTCACGTACCAGATCACGGCCTCGCTCCTGCAGCCGATCGTCGGCTCCTATACGGATCGCAAGCCGCGCCCGTATTCGCTCGCGGTCGGCATGGGATTCACGCTCTGCGGACTGCTGCTGCTCGGCTTGGCCTCGAGCTATCCGGTGCTGCTCGTTGCCGCAGCTCTCGTCGGCACCGGCTCGTCCGTCTTCCACCCCGAGTCCTCGCGCGTCGCCCGCATGGCCTCTGGCGGACAGCACGGGCTCGCGCAGTCGGTTTTCCAGGTCGGCGGCAATGTCGGCTCGTCGGTTTGGCCACTCCTCGCGGCGTTCGTGGTGCTGCCGCATGGACAGTCGAGCGTCGCCTGGTTCTCCTGCGCCGCGCTCGTCGGCATCTTCGTTCTCACACAGGTCGGCCACTGGTACCGGCACCACGGTATGGCTCTGCTGCCGCCTCGCAAGGCGCGCGGCGGAGCTGCCATCCTCGAGCGCGCGGACCGGCGCTTCGTCGGCGCGATCTCGGTGCTGCTCGTGCTGATCTTCTCCAAATATTTCTATCTCGCGAGCATCACGAGCTATTACACCTTCTATCTCATCAAGCATTTCGACGTGTCGGTACGGGCCTCGCAGCTGTACCTGTTCGTTTTTCTCGGCGCGGTCGCGCTCGGCACGATCGTGGGCGGCCCGCTCGGCGACCGCTTCGGCCGCAAATACGTGATCTGGGCCTCCATTCTCGGGGTCCTCCCGTTCACGCTCGCCCTCCCCCATGCAAACCTCGTGTGGACGGCCATTCTCACCGTCCCGATCGGCCTGATTCTCTCCTCGGCGTTCCCGGCGATCATCGTTTACGCGCAGGAGTTGATGCCCGGGCGGACGGGCACGATCGCCGGACTGTTCTTCGGATTCGCCTTCGGGATGGGCGGCGTGGGCGCCGCGGTGCTCGGAATCATTGCGGATCACACGAGCATCGAATTCGTATACAAGATCTGCGCGTTCCTACCTGCGCTCGGTCTACTCGCGGGACTTCTGCCGAACGTCGAGCGTGAGCACGCGCCGGCACATTGAGCGAGTGTGCGGCACCGGGCTCGACCGGATGTCATTAACGGAAGTTAATCATTCGCCCATCTCGGCTGAATCCGCCGCCCCTCACCATGCGGGCGATACCATGCCGATTCGTGCACTCGCGCTCGTTCTCGCCCTCGCGCTCGGTATCTCCGCGTGCAGCCTCGGCCCTGCGTATCGGCGGCCGAACATCGCTGCGCCCCCGGCCTGGCGCACGCCGCCCGCGGCGCATCCGACCGGCGCCCCCTCCGAGCCCTCAGTATGGCCGTCCGCGGACTGGTGGAGCGGCTTTCGTTCAGCGGAGCTCGAACGGCTCATCGCAGCAGGCCGGCGCGCCAACGATGACCTCGCGGCGGCCGTGGCCCGGGTCCGGCAGGCGGACGCCGAGGTAAGGGTTGCGACTGCACCGCTCCTACCCTCACTCGATGCCGGTGCCACCGGAGCGCGCCAGCGAGTGATCAGCCCCGTTGCCGGCGGAGCGCTCCTCTACAACCAGTTCACGGCCGAGCTTTCCGCAGCTTACGAGCTCGACTTCTGGGGGAAGAACCGCGCCGCGCGCTCGGCCGCGCTCGCGACGGCGGCCGCGAGCCGCTATGACCGCGAGACCGTCGAGCTCTCTGTGATGGCGAGCATTGCCGATACGTACTTCGCGGTGCTCGAGCTGCGCGATCGGCTGCACATCGCGCAGGACAATCTCGCAAGCGCCGAGGACATCCTGCAGGGCCTGCAGACCGACGAATCGGTCGGTACGACGACGGCGCTCGATGTCGCGCAGCAGGCGACGGTCGTGGCCTCCCTCGCCGCCGCCATCCCGCCGCTCGAGCAGCAGGAGCGCCAGTCGACGGATGCGCTCGCCGTTCTCATCGGTGCAACTCCGCAGGGCTTCGACGTCGCTGCGAACACGCTCAGCAGCATCTCCGCCCCGCCGCTCGGGGCGGGTCTGCCGTCGGAGCTGCTTGCGCGGCGCCCCGATGTCGCGCGAGCCGAGGCTCAGCTCGTTGCAGCGAACGCCGATATCCGAGCGGCGCGGGCCGACTTTCTGCCGAGCATCGCGCTCACCGCAGCGGGCGGGTACGAAAGCCGCGATCTTTCGACTCTGCTCGAGCCCGGCAGCCGCATCTACAGTATCTCGGCCGGCATCACGCAGCCGATCTTTCACGCCGGCGCGATTCTCGGGCAGTATCGGCTCAGTCAGGCGCGCTTCGACGAGCTGCTCGCGAACTATCACAAGGCGGTGATTTCCGCCTTCGGCAACGCGGAGGATGCGCTCGCGGCGGTTCGGGACAGCGCCGAGCAGCTGGCCCGCGAGGACAACGCCGTCGCGAAGGCGCGCAGCGCCTACGAGCTGTCGCAGGAGCAATTCCATGCGGGCACCGTCAACATTCTCACCGTGCTCAACACCGAGAGCGCGCTTTTCACGGCTCAGGATGCGCTCGCACAGGTGAGGCTCGCGCATCTGCAGGCGCTCGTCGGCCTGTTCAACGCGCTCGGCGGCGGGTGGGAAAGGGATGAGCAGAGAGTGGCACATGTCGATCGGTAGCAAGTGGTTGAGCCGTACACGGCTCCTGATGGCCGCTCTGGGGCTCGCTGCCCTCGCGCTCATCGCCTGGATGCTTGCGCCGGCGCGACCGAGCTCCGCGGCCTCGAAGAGCGAGGAGCCCGCTGCCGTCGCGATCGATGCGGCGGCGGCTTCCCGCCGGGACGTGCGGGTCTATCTCGAGGGGCTCGGCACGGTGCAGGCGTTCTACACGGTGAAGCTCACCGCCCGGGTGGACGGTGAGCTCACCAAGATCGCCTTCGTCGAGGGGCAGAAGGTCAAACGCGGTCAGCTCCTCGCGCAGATCGACCCGCGTCCCTATCGGGCAACGCTCGACCAGGCACTCGCGACGCGCGCGAAGGACAACGCGCAGCTCGCAAATGCTCGCAAGGATCTCGCGCGTTATGCGTTGCTCGCACCGAAGAGGCTCGCAAGCCAGCAGACGCTCGATGGCCAGCGGGCGCTCGTCGCCCAGCTCGAAGCGCAGCTCGCCGCGGACAAGGCTGCGATCGAGAGCGCACAGACGCAGCTCTCGTATACACGTATCACCTCCCCGATCGATGGGCGCACCGGCATTCGGCTCGTCGATCCGGGCAACATCGTGCGAGCCTCCGATACGACCGGAATCGTCGTCATTACGCAGACGCAGCCGATCGCAGCCCTAATCACGCTGCCCGAAAGCGCGCTCGGCGCGGTGGCACAAGCGATGTCGCAAGGACCGGTGAGCGTCGCGGTGCTGCCGCGTAACGGGGATCGCGCGACAACAGCGGCGGGCTCCGAGGATGCCTCGGGGGATAGCGCTGGGGCGAGCGCGGCGGAGAGCTCGGGGGATGGCGCCGGAGCGAGTAGCCTGGGCGGCGGCGCCTCCGAGGGCGGCACCGTCCAGCTCATCGACAATCAGATCGATCCCACATCCGGGACGGTGCGCCTCAAGGCGATCTTTCCGAACGCGAAGGAGCGCCTGTGGCCCGGTGAGTTCATCAACGCACGCATCCTCGTGCGAACGGAGCGCCATGCGCTGACGATCCCCTCGGTTGCGCTGCAGCGCGGGCCCGACGGCTTTTACGCCTACGTGATCGGCTCGGATTCGCGAGTCACAGCGCGCCCGGTCGAGGTCGGCTACAACGATGAGGAAGTCGCCGTCATTCAGAAGGGACTCAAGGAGGGCGAGCGCGTCGCCACGAGCAATTTCTATCGTCTGGAGCCGGGAGCTCTGGTGCGCGTGAACGAGCCCGTGCGCGAGACCGGTCGCGAAGCGCTTACCGTCGGGCAGGAGCCGCCCTCCGCGAAGCGATCGGCGTCGGGACGGCAGCACGCCGCCGCGCATAAAGCCACATGAGCCTATCCACACCGTTCATCGACCGGCCGATCGCGACCTCGCTCCTCATGGCGGGGTTTCTGCTCGTCGGGCTGGTCGCCTTTCCGCTGCTTCCGGTTGCGCCGCTGCCGCAAGTGGACTTTCCGACGATCCAGGTGAACGCCTCGCTCCCAGGGGCGAGCCCGGAGACAGTGGCCTCCTCGATAGCCACTCCTCTCGAATACCAGTTCTCCCAGATCCCCGGCGTCACGGAGCTCACCTCCTCGAGCGTGCTCGGGGCAACGCAAATCACGGTTCAGTTCGATCTCAACCGCAACATCGACGCCGCGGCGCAGGACATTCAATCGGCAATCGATGCCGCGGGCGGACAGCTGCCGAAGAACCTGCCGGCCCCGCCCCACTACAAGAAGGTCAATCCTGCCGACTCGCCGGTCCTGATCTACGCGCTGCACTCCGACGTTCTGCCGGTCACGACCGTGAACGATTACGCCGACACCGTGCTCGCGCAGCAAATCTCGCGCATACCGGGCGTCGGTCAAGTCAACATCTGGGGCCAGCAGAAGCCCTCCATTCGCGTCCAGGTCGACCCGGCCAAGATCGCCGCGCTCGGCATTCAGCTGGAAGACATCGCGGGCGTGATCGCCGATGCGACGGTCGATGCCCCGAAAGGCTTCATCAACGGGAAGCTCCACGCCTACACGATCTACGACAACGATCAGTTGCTCGAGGCGAAGCCCTGGAACGACGTGATCATCGCGTACAAGAACGGCGCGCCGGTTCGAATCCGCGACATCGGCGTCGCCGTCGACGGGCCGGAGGACTCCCAGCGCACCGCGTATCAGAACGGCCGCGAGGGCTCCATGATCGCGATCATGAAGCAGCCGGGCGCCAACGTCATCGACACGGTGAAGCACATCGAGGCGGTGCTGCCGCACATCATGACGGCCGTTCCGCCCGCCATCAAAATCGACAAGCTCGTGGACCGTACCGTCACGATCAATGCATCGGTCCACGACGTTGAATATACGTTGGTGGTCACGATCGCGCTCGTCGTACTCGTAATCTTCCTGTTCCTGCGCAACGTCTGGGC
>Ga0134128_10003938_pt1 | contig 18190 bp, 21 predicted proteins | sample KB31754_FD_96462 | JGI IMG/M metagenome (GOLD analysis project Ga0134128, IMG submission 96462) | Terrestrial soil microbial communities with excess Nitrogen fertilizer from Kellogg Biological Station, Michigan, USA - KB3-175-4 | ecosystem: Environmental > Terrestrial > Soil > Unclassified ... | reverse complement strand
GCCGTCCCAGAACAGCTCCTGCCACTGGCGGACCATGCCCAGGAAGCCGTTGTTCATGATGAACACCTTGATCGGGATCTGCTCCTGCGCACACGTGGCCAGCTCCTGCGCGTTCATCTGCACCGAGCCGTCGCCGGCGATGCAGCAGACGACCCTGTCCGGGCAGCCGACCGCCGCCCCCATCGCGGCCGGCAGGCCGAAGCCCATCGTGCCCAGCCCGCCGGAGTTGATCCAGCGCCGCGCCTTGGGGAAGTCGTAGTACTGCGCAGCCCACATCTGATGCTGGCCGACGTCGCTGGTGATGATCGCCTCGCCGCCCGTCGCCTCGAACAGCGCCTGCACCATGTACTGCGGCTTGATCTCGTTGTCGGCGCTGTCCTCATAAGCCAGCGGGTACTTCTCTCTCCAGCCTTCGATGCGCGTCCACCAGGCCGCCAGGCGCTCCGGGTCGGCGCCGATCGCGCGGTACTCGATCAAAAGCTTCGCCAGCACGTGCTTGGCGTCGCCGACGATCGGTATGTGCGCCGGCACGTTCTTGGAGATCTCCGCCGGGTCGACGTCGATGTGGATGAACTTCGCGCGCGGCGCGAACTCCGACAGCTTGCCCGTGATGCGGTCGTCAAAGCGCGCGCCCACCGCGCAGATCAGGTCGGCCTCGTCCATCGCGTAGTTGGCCGCGCGCGTGCCGTGCATGCCGAGCATGCCCAGCCACTGCGCGTGCGGCGCCGGGAAGGCGCCGAGGCCCATCAGCGTGCACGTCACCGGGAAGCGGTCCGACGTCGCGAACTCGGTCAGCTCGGCCGAGGCCTCCGCGTTGACCACGCCGCCGCCGGCGTAGATCACCGGGCGCTGCGCCGCCGCCAGCGCCTTGGCCGCCTGGCGGATCTGCTTCTGGTTACCCTCCACGCGCGGCTGGTAGCCGGGCAGGCGCAGGTCCGTCACCGGCTCGTAGTCGATCTCCGCTCGCGAGAGGTCCTGCGGGATGTCGACGAGCACCGGGCCGGGGCGGCCCGAGCGCGCGATGTGAAAGGCCTCGTGGATCGCCCGCGGGATCTCCTGCGGACGGGTGATCATGAACGAGTGCTTGACCACCGGCATCGTGATGCCGATCGTGTCCGCCTCCTGAAAGCCGTCCGTGCCCAGCAGTTCCGTGCGCACCTGGCCGGTGATGAACACGACCGGCACCGAGTCCATCATCGCGTCTGTGATCGGCGTGATCAGGTTCGTCGCGCCGGGGCCGCTCGTGGCGAACGCCACGCCCACCTTGCCCGTCGCCTTGGCATAGCCCTCGGCCGCGTGGCCGCCGCCGGCCTCGTGGCGCACGAGGATGTGGCGCAGGCCGCCCGTCACGAACGCGTCGTACGTAGGCAGGTTCGCGCCGCCCGGGAGGCCGAAGACGACCTCCACGCCCTCCGCCTTCAGACATTCCATCACGGCATCCACTGCGCGCATCCCATCGACCTCCTTCCATCGGCTCGAACTCGCAAAAAAGCCAGTGTACCAGGGGGTTTTCGGGCCCTATGAGAAGCGCGAGCCCGGCAGACGCACGACGCGACCCGACCCATCCGGCCGGCAGGCCGGCTCATAAAATCTAAGAAGATCCGATCGCTACGCCGATCGCCAGCACGATCACCCCGCCGACGGTCACCACCAGCAGCGACGAGCGCATCGACACGTCCAGGAAGCGATTTCGCACCCAGGCGATCGCGAACAGCTCGATCGCCACGACGATTCCCGCCACGACCAGCGCCTTGTTGACGTCGGAGATCAGGAAGGGCAGCGTGTGGAACAGCCCGCCCAGCGCCGTCATCCCGCCGGTGATCGAGCCGCGCACCACCGCCGAGCCGCGACCGGTCTGTTCGCCCGTGTCCGACAGCGCCTCCGACCAGCCCATGCTCACGCCCGCGCCCAGCGCCGTCGAGAAGCCGACCAGCAGCGCCGTGTGCGAGCTCGAGGCCAGCGCCGCAGCGAAGATCGGCGCCAGCGAGGAGACCGTGCCGTCGATCAGACCGACGAGCGCCGGCTGGACCACGCGCAGGATCAGCTCCTGCTCGTCGGCGAAGCCCGCGCGGTGGATCAGCCTGGCGATCAGCGAGTTCGCTCCAGGCCCCGCTGCATTCGCTTGAGAGCTCATGTCGCCCCCCACACTAGGCCAATTTTTGGCTTAGGTATGCCGAATCGGGGTTAGGCAACCCTTAGCCGACGCGGACCCGTCGGCGGTTCTGCCGCCTGTGCTCAGGTTCCGGCGGTCGAGCGCTGGCGAGCCGCCACATGCGCCTCCGATGCAATCGCCGTGTCGGGAAAGTCGAGCTCCGCGCCGCAGCGCGTGCACAGCGCGTCGTAGATCTTCGTCACGCGCCCGCAGCTCGGACACGCGCGGCGCAGCTCCTCGCGCTCGAAGCGGTAGGCCAGCGCCGCCATCAGGCCGAAGAACGGCACCGCGCCGGAGATCAGGAACCACAGCACGAACGAACTGCCCTTGATGCGCCCCACGATGCCCCCGGCCAAGCCGAAGCAGACCGCGATGATCACGTAGGCCATCGCCGACCTGTCCCGCTAGAAGATGACGCGCAGAGCCCAGATCAGAGCGACGATCGCCAGCACGACCACGAGGATGCTCGCGATCGCCGTGACGATGCCGATCACGAAGTGCAGCAGCACCCATGCGGCGACCAGCAGGATCAGCCCGGCTACGACGGTGCGCCCGAGCGAGCGTGAGGAGGTTTCTTCGTTCATGCCTCCAGGGTACTCGCTGACGCGACGAATCGAGGCGGCTTCGTTGCAAGACCGACGCGTCGATGACGCGGCCCGACAGGGACCATGGCACCGTAGCAGTTCTGCTACGATCTTCCTCTATGGCCGTCATCCCCCAAGGCAAGCTGCGCAACGAGATCGGAGCCGTGCTGCGCCGCGCCGAACGAGGCGAGCGCTTCACGGTCACGGTGGCGGGGCGCCCCGTCGCCGAGCTCGGTCCACTGCCGGGCGCACGCGCTCTTGCCGCGCCGGACCGGCTCGCGGCGATCCTGGCCGAGGCCCCACCCGATCCCGGCTTCGTCGAGGATCTGCGCCGGATGCGCGAGGAGGATCGGGAAGCGGCCCGCGATCCGTGGGCAGCCTGATCGACACGAGCGTCCTCGCGGGCGCTCGCGATGCGGGAGAGCTCACCGACGACTGGGCGGTCAGCGTCGTAACCGTGGGCGAGCTCGAGGCGGGCATCCTGATCGCCGGCGACGACGTGACGCGCGCACGCCGGGTCGCGCTCTTGGCGGCTGTCCTCGCGGAAGCGCCGGCGCTCCCCATCGACCGCCACGTCGCCGCCCGCTACGGCGAGCTCCGCGCGAGCGCCGGGCGACGGCCGAGCAACGATCTGTGGATCGCCGCGACCGCACTGGCGCACGACTTCACGCTCGTCACCGCCGACGAGCAGCAAGCGTCGCTGCCGCTTGTGCGATCAACGCTGGTCGACCATTAGCGCCGGCCGGCTTGCCGAGTCGGCGAGCGCGGAGGTCATCAGCGCTACCCACGTCCGCACCAGCGTTTCGTCGTCTACCGGGACTGCGACGCCCAGGACGTGGCGCAGCAGACGGGACGAGAAGAGCGCCCCCAATCCCAGGGTGGCTATCGCCGTCGCGTCTGCGCGCTTGACCGGATGCTCCGCGCGTTCGAGCATCCACGTCGCGAATCCGTCGAACGTAGAGGTGACCAGCCGGTCGACCGCGATCGTCAACAGCTCCGGCCGACTACGGGCTTCCGAGGCGAGGATACGCATCAGATCGGCCTCGGTGTCGAGCTCGGAGAGGATGTAGCTGGCGATCACCGTCAATTCGGCCCTCAGGTCTCCCAACGGCGTGAGCACGCGGCGGATCTCCCGGAGCGCGTCGAGCCGCGAAAGCTGGCGCTCGATGCCGGCTGCGAGGACGGCTTCCTTGCTGTCGAAGTGGTGATAGAGCCCACCGGCTCCGGGTGTGAGCCCCGAGGCTGCCTCGATCTTCGCAACGCTCGTCGCCGTGTAGCCGTGGCGGCTGAACAGATGCATCGCCTCGTCGATGATGCGCTCACGCGTAGTGCTTGACATCGTAAAGTAAACTAAGTATACCCTTAGCTGAGCTCAGATGTAACTGAGCACGCTCCGATCATGTCCGGCACCGAGCCTCCCCACGACGCAGACGACTCGGCACGGTTCGGCGACGGCATCTCCCAAGGGCGCCTGCGACGCGCCTCCTCGCTCGCAGGTCTGACCGCGCGCACGACGGGCGAGTCGATTGCGGCCGGGATGCGCTCCAAGCTGACCGGCGTGGAGGACCGCGAGTTCCACACGCGCACCGCAGAGCGCTACGCGGAGCTGCTCGGTCGCTCCAAGGGAGTGCTGATGAAGGCCGGGCAGATGCTCTCGTTCCTCGCGACCACGCCGGTGGCGTCCGCGGAGCTGCAGTCGATCTACCAGGCCGCGCTGACACGGCTGAGCAGCGACGCGCCGCCGATGTCGCCGGAGCTGGCGCGCTCGGTGCTCGAGCGCGAGCTGGGCAGACCTGCCGAGCATGCGTTTGCGGAGCTCGACTGGAATCCGTTGGCGGCGGCCTCGATCGGCCAGGTCCACGCCGGCCGACTGTGTGATGGACGCGCCGTTGCGGTGAAGATCCAATACCCGGGAGCGGCGGATGCGATTCGCTGCGACCTGAAGAACGTCGAGCTGCTGGCCACTTTCCTCAGCTTGGCCTTCGGCATGTTCTCCCGGCTGAGCTTCGACCTGCGCGCCGCAGCGCGTGAGATCAGCGTTCGCATCACAGAGGAGCTCGACTACCGGCGCGAGATGGCCAACCAGGCCGAGCTGGCCGCGCACTACCGCGGACACCCATTCATCCAGATCCCCGACGTGGTCGGCGAGCTGTGCACCGATCGCGTGCTGACCCAGGAGCTCGCGATCGGACGCAACTGGAGCGAAGCGCTCGAGTCGTCGCAAGCGCTGCGCGACCAATGGGGCGAGGCGATCTACCGCTTCACCTACGGCTCTTTCGCTCGCCTTGGCCTGATCCACGCCGATCCACACCCCGGCAACTATCTCTTCGGCGAGGACGGCAGCGTGAGCTTCCTGGACTTCGGCTGCGTAAAGCGCTTCGAGCCAGCGCAGATCGAGGCATGCAAGGCGACCTTTCGCGCCGGATTGCGAAACGACGACGCCCCCGGAACCTGGCGGGCGGGCGTGGAGGCCGGGCTGTGGCGAGCTTCGGATCCCTTCACCCCCGAGGAAGTGTTGCTCCTCTGGCGGGGGTTGCGAGGATACCTGTGCGAGGAGCAGCCCCTGAAGCTCACGTCGGCGCACGTGGCCAGGTGCGCCGAATACTGCTCTCCCAACGGGCCCTCGGCCAACGTCGTCAGGAACATCTCGGGCTCGACGGACTACGCAGTCATGCCCCGAATCGAGTTGGGGGTGCTCTCCCTGCTCGCCGGGCTGCGTGCTACCAACGACTGGAGGGTGGTCGGGGGCAGCGAGTTGTTCGACGACGTGCGGACGCCGTTGACCGCGATGAGCAGACGTCATTGGGCGTTCTTCGAGGAGCGCCCAACGTCGAGCGGCGCTCGATGAGACGCCCCCTGGTCATGGGGCGATCGAGTGCAAGGCCCTCGCAGCGCACGTCCCTGGCCCCGCCGGCGGCGGCGGCCGACAGGTCGCTTGCCCCTCGCCCTCCGGCTCGCCGTAGACCCCTGCCACGAGGCAGGCGTGGTGTCGGGCGCCTGTTTCCACCTGTGCAGCGTCGACTGGAGGAGATCGGCGACATGCTGATCCTGACCGGCAGGACGATCTCCGCCGTGCTGCGGCCTCCCTACTCCTACGGCGAGGAGTTCGTCGCGCAGTTCATCTTCGCGCTGCAGGTCGTGTGGTTCCCGCTGCTGATCTCGACAGTCTGCTTCTGCTACGGCTCGCTCGGGCTGCAGGCCTCGGCCTTCCTGGAAATCTTCGGTGCGCTGGATCGCCTCGGCGGGTTCTTCGTGCTCGGCGCGATTCGCGAGATTGGGCCGACGGTGACCGCAATCGTCGTCGCGGGCGTAGCGGGGACAGCCATGACCGCGGACCTCGGCGCGCGCAAGGTCCGCGAGGAGCTTGACGCGCTGCAGGTGCTCGGCGTCGACCCCGTCAAGAACCTCGTGGTGCCGCGCTTTCTGGCGCTGATGGTCGTCACGGGCCTGTTCGACGTCTACGCGCTGCTGTTCGGGATCTTCGGCGGGATCATCGCCGAGATCCAAAACGGCCAGCCGCTCGGCCCCTTCTGGACGTCTCTTTTCGCGAACGCGTCGACGACCGACCTGTGGGGCTCCGTGCTCAAGACGACGCTCTACGGCGCGATCATCGCGATCGTCTGCTGCTACAAGGGCATGAGCGCCTCGGGCGGCGCCGCGGGCGTCGGGCGCGCGGTCAACGAGGCGGTCGTGTTCGCTTTCACCGCAATCTTCTCCTTCGACTACGTCTTCACGCAGACGTTGCTCGCCACGCACCCGAACATCCTGGTGATCAAGTGAGCGAATGGCTCGCCGTGCCGCGAGAGTGGCTCGCCTCGACCGGCGAGATCGGCAGGTTCGCCGCGAACCTGCTGGGCGAGGTATGGGGACTGCGCGTGTTTCGCTTCTTCGGCGAGGCGCTGCGCCAGGCGGGCATCCTGATCGTCGGCTCGACGGCAGTGATCTGGACGCTGATGTTCATCCTCGGCCTGCAGTGCGGGATCGAGGGCGCGTACTTCAGCGCCGCGCAGGGTGCGCCGGCCGCCTCTGGAATCTTCACGGCCGTGTGCGACCTGAGAGAGATCACCCCACTCGCGTTCGGCTACATGATGGCCGCCAAGGTCGGCACCGGCATCGTCGCAGAGCTTGGAGCGATGCGGATCTCCGAGGAGATCGACGCGCTGGAGGTGATGGGCATCGACTCCGTCGTCTTCCTCTGCGCGACGCGCCTGCTGGCCGCCTGGATGGTCCTGCCCTTCATGTACATGAGCGGCATCGGCGCAGGCTTCCTCGCCTCCTACATCGCGGTCGTCCGTCAGGTGGGCAACATCTCCGCCGGTGGCTACTTGTTGGTCTTCTGGCAGTTCCAGAACCCAACGGACTTCTTGTTCAGCGCGATAAAGGCGATGTTCATGGCCACCGCGATCGTGCTGGTGGCGTGCTACTACGGCTACACCGCGGGCGGAGGGCCTGTAGGCGTCGGTAGGGCGACGGCGAAGTCGATGGTGCTGAACCTCGTGCTAGTGCACATCATCGGCATGTCCGGCACAGCGATCTTCTGGGGTGGCAACGCACGCGCCCCGGTGGGTGGTTGAGGTACTGGCACGTTGGCTGCCAAGCGGATCGCCCTGACCGCCGCGACGTCGTTCATCGCGGTGAACATCTGGACGGGCGCGCCGCTGCTTGCACTGTGGATCGGCTCGCGCGCAGTCGGGCAGATGACGCTGAGCATGTCCGCCGTGGTCATCGTCGTCGGCGCGCTCGCCGTCATGGATCTCGCGCTGGGGACGCTGCTCGTCAGGCTCGACCGCGCCTACCGTGAACTGCTCGGTTCGCCGGGGAACCTGCAGCGGGCGCGCTGGTTGCGCAGCTCCAGCGGCGAGACGGACGAGGAAGTCGACGAGCAGAGCGGCGTCACGCCGATCGAGCGGATCGTCGTGATCTGCGTCTACGTCGCCATGGGGGCATTCTTGGTGTGGTTCGTGTTCCTCGCCGGTTCGCCGCTGCCGGGATGAGCCTACGGCGATTCAGATCCCCAGCTGCTTGTGCACGAGCCGCGTGACCTCGCCCCCGTCCGCGCGCCCCTTGGTCTCACGCATGACGGCCCCCACGATCGGCCCGATCGCCTTGGCGTTGCCGCCGCGTACGCGCTCGGCGGCGTCGGCGTTGGCCGCGAGCGCGGCCGCGACGATCTCCGCGAGCTCATCGCCCCCGCCGATCGCCGCCAGGCCCTCGGCCTCGACGATCGCCGCCGGGTCTCCGCCTTCGGCCACGAGCTTGTCGAGCACCTGACGCGCGGCGCCGACGCTGACCTTCTTCTCGGCGACGAGGCCGACGAGCGCGGCCAGCGCGCCCGGCTCGACGTTGGAGTCGGCCGGGTCCTCGCCTTCGCCGAGGCGTGAGATGAGATCTCCACCGATCCAGTTGGCGAGCGCTTGCGCAGGTGTCGCCGGGTCGGCGTTCGCCGCCAGAGCCTGCTCGAAGTAGTCGCCCAGCTCGCTGCGGAAGGCCAGCAGCTGCGCGCTCTCGGCCGTGAGATGGTGCTCGCGCTCGAAGCGCTGCGCGCGGTCGGCCGGCAGCTCGCTCATGTCGGCGCGCGCGGCCTCGAGCATCGCCTCGTCGATCGCCACGGGCACGAGGTCGGGCTCGGGAAAGTAGCGGTAGTCGTGCGCCTCCTCCTTGGAGCGCAGCGAGGAGATCGCGCCCGAGCCGGGGTCGAAGTGCAGCGTCTCCTGCACGACCTGGCCGCCGCCTTCGATGATCGCCCGCTGGCGCTCGACCTCGGCCTTGATGCCGCGTTCGATGAAGCGGAAGGAGTTCATGTTCTTCAGCTCCGTCTTCACGCCGAGCTCGTCGCTGCCGGCCGGCCGCAGCGAGATGTTGGCGTCGCAGCGCAGCGAGCCCTCCTCCATGTTCACGTCGCTGACGCCAAGCGCGCGCAGCGTCGTGCGCAGGAGCTTCAGCCATTCGCTCGCCTGCTCGGCCGAGCGCACGTCGGGCTCGGTGACGATCTCCGCCAGCGGCGTGCCGCCGCGGTTGAAGTCCACGACGCTCGCGTCCGAGCCGTGAATCCGCCCGCTCTCGCCAACGTGCGTCAGCTTCGCCGCGTCCTCCTCCAGGTGCACGCGATGGATGCGCACGTCGCCCAGCCGTCCGCCCAGGCACAGCGGCTCGTCGTACTGGGAGATCTGGTAGCCCTTCGGCAGATCCGGATAAAAATAATTCTTACGATGAAAAATAGATCGAGGCGCCAGCTCGGAGCCAAGCGCCGTGCCGATCATCAGGCCGTAGTGAACCGCCCGCGCGTTCGCCACCGGCAGGCTGCCGGGCAAGCCCAGGCAGATCGGACACGTCTGCGTGTTGGGCGGGTCGCCGAACGACAGCGCACAGCCGCAGAACATCTTCGTCCGCGTCGCCAGCTGCACGTGGATCTCCAGGCCGATCACCGGCTCCAGGCGCGGCCCTGCGCCGTTCGTGCCCGGCCCGCCTCCCGCGCCGGCGCCGTCCGCTGCGCCGGCGGCGTCCGGCTCGCCCGAACCGCGTGGCGACTCGTCAGACACGCGCCGCACCCTCCTCGAAGCCGAGCGCCTGCTCGAGCGCATATGCAGCGTCGAGCAGCCGGTTCTCGCTGAACGCCGGCCCCGCGACCTGCAGGCCCACCGGCAGCCCCCCGCTCAACCCGCACGGGATCGAGATCGCGGGTATGCCGGCCAGCGACATCGGCACGGTGAAGTAGTCGCTCAGATACATCGACCACGGGTCGGCCGTCTTCTCGCCGAGGCCGAAGGCGACGTTGGCCGAGGTCGGCGTGAGAATCAAGTCGACGCTCGCGAACGCCGCCTCGAAGTCCTCTGAGATCTTCGTGCGCACGCGCTGCGCGCGACCGTAGTAGGCCTCGTAGTAGCCCGAGGAGAGCGCGTAGGTGCCGAGCATGATGCGCCGCTTGACCTCCTTGCCGAAGCCGTCGTGGCGCGTGCGCGTGTACATGTCCAGCAGATCCTCCGCGCCCGCCGCGCGCATGCCGTAGCGCACGCCGTCGAAGCGCGCCAGGTTCGAGCTCGCCTCCGACGGCGCCAGCACGTAGTAGGCCGACAGCGCGTGCGGGGCGTGCGGCAGGCTGATCTCCTCGATGCTTGCGCCGAGCCCTTCGGCGAGCTTCAGCGCGCGCTCGAAGGCCTCGCGCACGCCCGGCTCGATCTCGCCGCCGCCTTCGCCGCCGCCGGCGCCGCCCGCGGCGTCGGCATCGAGTGAGCGAAGCTCGGCGGGCACGCCCAGCCGCAGGCCGTCCAAGCGCTCGGCGCGTGGCAGCTCGATCTCGTGCGGGAAGTCAAGCGAGGTCGCGTCGCATGGGTCAAGGCCGACCATGTGCCTGAGCATCAGCGCAGCGTCGGTCACATCGCGCGTCAGCGGCCCCGCCTGGTCGAGCGAGGAGGCGAACGCGATCATGCCGAAGCGCGAGACCGAGCCGTACGTCGGTTTCAGCCCGACGATGCCGCACAGCGCCGCCGGCTGTCGAATCGAGCCGCCCGTGTCGGTGCCAAGCGCCCAGGGCGCGAGGCCGGCCGCGACCGCGGCGGCGCTGCCGCCCGAGGAGCCGCCCGGCACGCGCGCGCGGTCCCACGGGTTCAGCGTCGGGCCGTATGCCGAGTTCTCGGTCGAGGAGCCCATCGCGAACTCGTCCTGATTCGTCTTCGCCAGCAGCGTCACACCCGCGCTCGTCAGCGCCTGCACCGCGCTGGCCGTGTACGGCGGCCGGTAGCCCTCGAGGATGCGCGAGCCCGACTGGCTCGGCACGCCCTTCGTGCAGAACAGGTCCTTGACGGCGAGCGGCACGCCGGCCAGCGGCCCCGATCCGGGGGCGTCGGGCGAGTCAGACCAGCCCGGCCCCGATTGAAGCGGCGTCTGGCGCGCATCGTCGGCCACCCACGTGAAGCAGTTCAGCCCGTCGCCATCTGCGCTCGCGTCGCTCTCGGCGCGCTCGCGGTAGAAGGCGAACAGCTCCTGCGCGCCCAGCTCGCCCTTCGCGATCGCAGCTGCGCCCTGCGCCGCCGACAGCTCCAGCAGATCGTCGCTCATCGGCTAGGCCTGCGGGCTCGGCACCAGGAACCCGTCGCCCTCCACGGCCGGCGCCTGTTCGAGCGCGACCTCGCGCGGCAGCGAAGGGCGCGGCTCGTCCGAGCGCAGCGCGCCGGTCAGCTCGACCACGTGCGAGGTCGGCGCCACGTCGTCCAGCTCGAGCTCGCCGATCTTGGCGATGTGGTCGAGGACCGCTGAGAGCTCACGCGCCATCGGCTCGATCTCCTCGTCGCTCAGCGCCAGGCGCGCCAGGCGCGCCACATGCAGGACCTCGTCACGCTCGATCACGGCCGGGATTCTAGGCGGCTGCGCCGCGCGGCCGCGGACCGCCGGGCATTCTCACCGAGCGACCGCACCCGTCCGGCCGCTCCATCCCGCCTAGGGCCGCGGCCGCGTCTCCGGCGTCGCCGGCGGGTAAAGCGAGCCGCGTTCGTCGCTCACCGAGCGCCATGCGCCAACGAGGATCGTCAGCGCGCCCGCCAGCGCCAGCCAGGCGCCGGCGCACAGGCCCGTCGCGTGCTCTGGGCGCTCGAGCACGCGAACGATCGCCGCGATCGCACCGGCGATCGCCAGCGGGATCGTGCACACCGAGACAGCCACCGCGGGCGCCGTGCCGCGCTCCATGACGGCGGTCGCGAACATCGCCAGCGCGGCTGCCGCCGCGCCCAGCAGCAGCACCACGGCGGGGCCGAACGTGTCCCACGCGTCGAGCGTGCCCGACGGGCTTTCATACCACGCCAGCAGCAACGAGACGACCACGCAAAGCGCGCCCGCGAGCGCGAGCAGGTCGCCGCCCCGCGCCTTGCCCAGCCTCACTCCGCCACCCCCAGCCTCACGCCGCCACCGTCGCCTGGCGCTCGGCAGCGAGCAGCGCGTTGCGCAGCAGGAAGGCGATCGTCATCGGCCCCACGCCGCCGGGCACCGGCGTGATCGCAGACGCGACCTGCGACACCGCCGCGAAGTCTACGTCGCCGACCAAACCGCTCTTGTTCTGCGCCTCCTGCGGCGTCAGACGACTGACGCCGACGTCGATCACCACCGCTCCCGGCTTGACGAACTCCGCGCCGATCAAGCGCGGCTGACCGACCGCCGCGATCAGCACGTCCGCGCGAGCGCACACCGCGGCGAGGTCGCGCGTGCGCGAGTGGCACACCGTCACCGTCGCGCTCTCGCCGAGCAGCAGTTGCGCCATCGGCTTGCCGAACAGGTTCGAGCGGCCCACGACGACGGCCTCGGCCCCCTCCAGCTCCACGCCCGTCTGCGCCAGCAGCTCCATCACGCCCAGCGGCGTGCACGGACGCAGGCCCGGACGGCCGAGCGAGAGCAGGCCCGCGTTGACGGGCGTGAGTCCGTCGACATCCTTGTCGGGGTCGATCAGCGCAGTCAGCGCCGGGCCGTCGAGCTGCTCGGGCACCGGCAGCTGCAGCAGGATCGCGCTGACGGCGTCGTCGGCGTTGAGCACCTGCAGCTCCTCGGCCACCTGGTCGAACGACGCGCCGGCGGGCAGGCGCCGGTCAAACGGCGTCATGCCTACCTCAGCGCAGGCGCGCTGCTTGGCGCCGACGTACACGGCCGACGCCGGATCTTCGCCGACGAGCACCGTCGCCAGCCCGGGGACATGGCCGGAGCGGTGCGTGAAAGCCGCCACTTCCTCGCCCACGCGGGCGCGCACCTGTGCCGCAATCGCCCTGCCGTCGATGATGCTCGCGCTCACTTCGCGGATGCTACGCGCTGCGCTGGCCGGCCGGCATCGCGGGCGCGGTTGACGCTTTCAACGGCGGCTGACCGGCGCGTACTCGGCCATCAGCTTGCGTTCGGACCCGTCGCCTGCGAAGCGCACGACGATCACTCCGCCCGGCTCCACACCCGTAACGACGCCCTCGCCGAAGGCGGCGTGCACGACGTCCTCGCCGAGCGCGAACGCGTTCGCGCTCGCGACCGCCGCCTGCGCGCCGCCTGCGCTCGCCCACTCGCCGCCCGAGAGCCCGCCGCCGCTCGCGCCGCTGCCGCTTGCGCGACTGCCGACCAGGGAGCGCGCGCCGCGACCTGCGCCCGCGGTGATCGCGCCGTCGAGCCGCCCGGGACGCAGGCGGTCGCTCGGCTGCACCTCGTCCAGCAGGTCCGCCGGGATCTCGCTCAAAAAGCGGCTGCGCAGGCCCGGCGTCTGCGCGCCGAACACCGCGCGGCGCATCGCGTAGGAGAGGTAGAGCTCGCGCATCGCGCGCGTTACGCCCACGTAGAACAGCCGCCGCTCCTCCTCCAGGCCGCCTTCGTCGAGCGCGCGCGAGTGCGGAAAGACCCCCTCCTCGCAGCCCGCGATGAACACGATCGGGTACTCCAGGCCCTTCGCGTTGTGCACCGTCATCAGCGTCACCAGACCCTCGTCGTCGGTGCGCGTGTCGGCGTCGGCGACCAGCGAGATCTCCTGCAGGAACACGTCCAGCGTGTCGTTGTCGGGCTCGGCCGCGGCGTCGAACTCGCGCCCGACCTCCACGAGCTGCTCCAGGTTCTCGATGCGACCCTGCGCCTCGATCGTGCGCTCCGCCTCCAGCGCCTCCACGTAGCCGCTCTGCGCGAGCACCGCCTCCAGCAGGTCGCCGACGGGCACCGCGTCGCCGGCCGGCGAGGGCTCGTCCTCGGGCTGGGCCGTGCCGTCGTCCGCAGCAGTGCCCGCGAGCACGCGCAGCTCGGCCATCGTGTCCATGAAGCGGCTCAGCGCCTTGATCGCCGCCGTGCCCAGGCCTGGAACCTCCTCCGGCGCCGACGCCGCCTGCCACACCGAGACGTCTGCCGCATCGGCGTGCGCGAGCACGCGCGCCAGCGACGTCTGACCGAGGCCGCGGCGGGGCGAGTTGGCGATCCGCCCGAAGCTCACCACGTCGAACGGGTTGGCCAGGAACTGCAGGTAGGCGATCGCGTCCCTGATCTCCGCGCGCTCGTAGAACTTCGTCCCGCCGATCACCTGATAGGCGATCTCGCGACGCACGAGCGTGTCCTCGATCACGCGCGACATCGCGTTCGTGCGATAGAGCACCGCGATCTCAGAGCGCGACGCGCCCTCGTCGACCAGCCGCTCGATCTCGCCGACGACCATGCGCGCCTCCGCGTGCTCGTCGCCCAGCGAGCGCAGGTGGATCTGCTCGCCCTGTCCCAGCTCGCTCCACAGGCGCTTGGCGATGCCGCCGCGGTTGTTGGCGATCACCGCGTTTGCCGCGCGCAGGATCGTCTCCGTCGAGCGGTAGTTCTGCTCGAGCTTGACCACGCGCGCATCGGGGAAGTCGTCTTGGAAGTCGAGGATATTCCTCACCTCTGCGCCCCGGAAACTGTAGATTGACTGACTATCGTCACCCACAACCGCCAGATTGCGGTGGCCCGGGATGCTCGTGCGGTGCCCCTGCTTGGGCTCGGCGCGCCCGCCGCCGACGAGCAGCTGCAGCATGCGGTACTGCGCGTAGTTGGTGTCCTGGTACTCGTCGACGAGCACGTGGCGGAAGGCCTGCGCGTAGCGCTCGCGCACGTCCTCGAACAACTCAAGCAGGTTGACCGTGCGAAACAGCAGGTCGTCGAAGTCCATCGCGTTGGCGCGGTGCAGGTCGCGCTCGTACAGGTCGTAGACGTCGGCGAGCATCTCCTCGAACGGCGAGCCGACCGCTTCGCGCAGGTCCGAGGCGGCGCGCAGGCGGTTCTTCGCCGCGGAGATCTGGTTGTGCAGCGCCGCCGGCGTGTAGCGCTTGGGGTCCACGCCCACGGCGTCCGCGCAGCGCTTGGTCAGCCGCCGCGCGTCGGCCTGGTCATAGATCGTGAACTGGCGGGTGTAGCCAAGGCGCTCGGCCTCCGAGCGCAGGATTCGCGCGCATGCCGAGTGGAAGGTCATCAGCCACATTCCCCGCGTGGCCCTGCCGAGCAGCTGCCCGACGCGGCCGCTCATCTCCTTGGCGGCCTTGTTCGTGAACGTGATCGCCAGGATCTCGTTGGACTGCGCCTGGTCGGTATAGATCAAATAGGCGATGCGGTGTGTCAGCACGCGCGTCTTGCCGCTGCCCGCGCCGGCGAGGATCAACAGCGGCCCCTCGCCGTGCGTGACAGCCTCGCGCTGGGGCTCGTTCAGGCCCTCCAGCAGCTCCTGCAGGTGCTCGGCGTGGGGATTTGCGGCCATCGCTCCAGCATAGGTGCGGGAGCGGCCGACCGCTCGCCAGTCGGTCACGTACGGCTTGTCACGGCTTGGCCGTCTCGTCGGAGCAGATGAGTGTGAGCGACAGCTATCCTTACCTTGCAGAAATAGTAAGGAGATTGACGATGGACGCCACGGCACGCCTCACATCGAAGGGCCAGGTCACGATCCCGAAGGCCGTTCGCGACGCACTGGGCCTGAACCGAGGCGACCAACTTGTCTTTCGCGTCGAGCAGAGGCGGGCGATCGTGGCCAAGACGCCCGACTTCGTCGAGCTGGCTGGCGCCGTGCACGTCCCGCCCGAGCGGCGAGGCGTGGCGTGGAAGGAGATTCGCCGGCAAGCGCATCGAGCGGCTGGGGAGAGGAAGCGAAAGGGTTCTGGCTGACGGCGCTCGTCGACACGAACGTTCTGATTCGTCATCTGACCGGCGATCCTCCCGAGATGGCGAGGCGAGCCACCGACGCGCTCGCCGTCGGCGAGGAGCTTTTGTTGACGGACGTCGTGGTCGCGGAGTGCGTGTATGTGCTCGAATCCTTCTATCGAGTGGAGCGGGCACGGCTAGCCGAGTTGATGCGCTCCGCGATCGCGTTTCCGTCAATCGCGACGGTCGACTCGTCGCTGCTCTTGCGTGTCCTACAGCTGTATGAGCTGGAGCAACTGCACTTCGCCGACGCTTACCTCGTCGCGAGCGCCGAGAGCACGGGCATCCCCGCGATCCTCTCGTTTGACCGCGCGATCGACCGTGCCGGAACCGTCGCTCGCCTCGAGCCGTAGGCGCCGCCAGACTCGCGGCGCCCACTCATAGCGCTCACCGTTCGGGTCGGTGAGGTCCCCGGTTCGCAGGCGGACGCAAACTTGCGCGGGCGCAGGCTTTCGCCGGCGTCGTCAACATCATCATCGTCTATGCGACTACCAAACAGCGCGGGACCCAGGTCCGGCGTTGTCGCGGATCACTCGATCCTTCGTCACGAGCGGCAGATCGTGCTCGACGGCCGTCGCGTAGATCAGCCGATCGGCCGGGTCTCGCGGGAACGACGAAGGCAGCGCAACCGCCGTGTCGGCGATCGCCGGAGTGGCCACGAAGGTCCGCAGCTGAGCGGCGAGACCCTGCAGCCACGAGCGGATCGGGACGTTGAGCAGGATTCGCTCGTTGCGCGCGAGCCACGCGAGCTCGAACCACGAGATATCTGCGACCGCGAGCTCGTCTGCCCCCTCGAGCGCCTTACGTGCAGGTGCGCTGACCCGCTGCGGTTCGGCCGACCACCAGTGAACCACGTGCGTATCGAGCAGGATCGCGCCCACGCCTCAGGCGGCGTTCCAAGGCGCTTCGGTGGAAAACAGCTTTTGCTCGTCCGCAGCCGTGCTCGCGACGCCCTCGAACGAGCCCTTCAACGTGCGCGCGCCACGCGCCGGCACGAGCCGGGCGACCGTGCGGCCGTGCTTGGTGATGTCGATCTCCTCGCCTGCCGCAGCATCGTCCAGCAGCCTCAGGATCGTCGCCTTCGCATCCGTAGCGGTCACTTGTCTGGTCATGTGACCAGTATAGCGGTCAGCCGAACTCAACCTCCTGCCGGATTGGGCCCCTTGACCGTGCGCAGAGGGCGCACCTCGCCGACCGGCTCGGGGCTGTCCTCCGAGAGCTCTGCGACCGTCCGTTCCAATGCGCCGATGCGGTTGGCGAGACCCTGGATCGCCTCGGCGATCGGGTCCGGCAGGTGAATCCAGTCCGCGTCCGGACCCTCCGCGCGGCGCCCTTCCACGCGCACCGGATGGCCCGGGTTGCCGACGACCGTCGAGTTGGGCGGCACGTCGGTGATGACCACGCTGTTCGCGCCGATCTTCGCGCCGTGGCCGACCGTGATCGGGCCCAGCAGCTTCGCGCCCGAGCCGATCGTCACGTTGTCCTGCACCGTCGGATGGCGCTTGCCCGTCGCGAAGCCCGTGCCGCCCAGCGTCACGCCCTGATACAGCGTCACGTCGTTGCCGATGTCCGCCGTCTCGCCGATCACCACCCCCGTGCCATGGTCGATGAACAACCCGCTGCCGATGCGCGCGGAAGGATGGATCTCCACGCCCGTCAGCATGCGCGTGATCATCGAGATCAGCCGTGGCAGCAGCGCCACGCCCGCTGCGTCGAGCGCGTGCGCGACGCGATGGGCAAGCAGCGCGTGGATGCCCGGCCACGTCGTCAGGATCTCCAGCTGGCCGACGTCGCGCGCGGCCGGATCGCGCGTGCGTGCAGCCTGGACGTCGCGACGCACCTCCTTGACGACCCGCGCGAGCTCGAAGCCGGCCATGTCCAAAGCGTAGCCGAGATAGTTGACCGTGCAGCGACTTTTCTCGCTGGCGGCGCGTGGCCGTGCAGCGGGGTCGCGTCAGGGTGCGAAGAAGGCCTGCGACACGTAGCGCTCGCCTGAGTCGGGCATGATCACGACGATCCGCTTGCCCGCGGACTCCGCTCGTGCGGCCACCTGCAGCGCGCCCCACAGCGCGGCGCCGCAGGAGATGCCGGCGAGCAGCCCCATGCGTTTTGCGCATGTCCAGGCCGTGTGGATCGCATCGTCGTCGGACACGGCGATCACCTCGTCCAGCAGCTCGCGGTTGAGCACCGGCGGGACGAAGCCCGCGCCGATGCCCTGGATGCGGTGAGGGCCGGGCTGGCCGCCCGACAGCACGGCCGAGCCTCGCGGCTCGACCGCCACGACCCGCAGGTCGGGATTGCGCTCGCGCAGGTACTCGCCCACGCCAGTGATCGTCCCGCCGGTGCCCACGCCGGCGACGAGCACGTCGACGCGGCCCTCGAGCGCCCGCTCGATCTCCGGACCGGTGCGTTTGCGATGCGCCTCGGGATTGGCCGGGTTGGTGAACTGGTCGGGCAAGAAGACGTCATCGTCGCTGGCCAGCGCGCGCGCGGCCTCGACCGCCTCGCTCATCCCGCCCAGCGACTCCGTCACCTCGACGCGCGCGCCGTACAGGCGCAGCAGGCTCTCGCGCTCGCGGCTCATGCCCTGCGGCAGCTTCAGCACGAGGTCATAGCCCTTGGCGGCGCACACGAAGGCGAGTGCAATGCCGGTGTTGCCACTGGTGGCCTCGACGATCGTGGTGCGGCCGGGCTCGATCAGGCCCTCTGCCTCGGCGGCCTCGATCATCGCCACGCCGATGCGGTCCTTGACGCTGCCACCGGGATTGAAGGCCTCGAGCTTCGCGTACAGCTCGACGCCGTTCTC
>Ga0134128_10003937_pt1 | contig 18192 bp, 18 predicted proteins | sample KB31754_FD_96462 | JGI IMG/M metagenome (GOLD analysis project Ga0134128, IMG submission 96462) | Terrestrial soil microbial communities with excess Nitrogen fertilizer from Kellogg Biological Station, Michigan, USA - KB3-175-4 | ecosystem: Environmental > Terrestrial > Soil > Unclassified ... | reverse complement strand
CGGCGCGCGGTGGGAGGTTTACACGGTCAAGGAGGACAGCGCAACGTTCTGGGGCCCGGACGAGGGCAAGGGCTGGGAGGCAGCGGAATCCCAGCTAGGCGCGGGCTAGGCATACCGCGGCGAGCGAGCAACCAGGCCGGTAGCCCTGGTTGTTATCTATATGCGGCCTTAGCGCCCACGAGCCGCCGAGGGGTGAGCAGGCTCGACTGGCATCTCATACCTATGACCTATGCCGTATGGCAGATCGCACTGGCCTATTTTTCCGCCGAATGGTAGTCGTGCCGCACCGGCATTTAGAGATACCTTCCGTCTTGATTTGGTTACCAAAAATTTGGTTACCGTTCGCCTTCGGTTCAGCTCAGCTACCAAAACGGGGATTTCATGATTATCATCATTTTTGTGCTTCTAGTCGCGCTGGCGGCGGCGAATGGAGCCAACGACGTGTCGAAGGGGATAGCCACACTGGCTGGAGCCGGAGTGACGCGGTACCGCACGGCGATCATCTGGGGAGCCACGGCCACGCTCTTAGGCGGGATATTGTCGATCGTGACCGGTCACGCGATGGGCAAGCTATTCTCATCCGGAATCATCGGCGGACAGCCGGTGGCGTCGTTCGCCTTAGCCGTTCTCGCGGGCACCATGACCTGGGTCGCACTCGCCTCCGTATTCCGGCTCCCTGTCTCCACGACGCACGCGCTGGTCGGGTCCCTGATCGGGGCCGGTCTCGTGTTCGCGCCGGACACGATTCAATGGGGCAGTCTGCTCACCAAGGTCGTGACGCCATTGCTCGTCAGCATTGTGGGGGCCTATGGCATCAGCGCCCTGCTGGGCGTTGTGCTGCAGCGGTGGCGCGCCAGACAATCAGCGCGGTCGGTGCCAGCTTCGACGGACGCAGAGCCGGCTGGGACGGTGTTTGCCGACGGAGTCAGCGCGTCGGGGCACGGGCATGCCGCTGCAGTGCTCGATCAAGCCCGGCCGGAAACTAAAACGGCGACCGAGGCGAAGAACGCGACCGCAGGCGACCGAATCCTCTCCGGACTGCACTGGCTTTCTTCGGGTGCGACCTGCGTTGCCCGGGCACTCAATGACACCCCCAAAATCGCGGCCGTTGGGGCATTCGCGCTCATACCGGCGGGCATGACGGCCGATCAGATCACCCTGACGGTAGCGGCGGCCATGGGATTGGGCTCGCTGCTCGGCATCAGAGTGGCCAAGACACTCGGTGAGCGCGTAGTGCACATGGACCACCTTGAAGGATTCCGCGCGAACGCCATCACCGCAGTCCTGGTCGGAGTCGGTGCACAGGTCGGCTGGCCGATGTCGACCACCCACGTCTCCACCGGCGCGATCACCGGAATCCCCGGTGCAAACCTCAGTCGGCTCAACGGCAAGATCCTGCGCGACTTCGCGATCGCCTGGACGGTCACGCCGGTCTTCGGGGGTCTTATCGCAGCAAGCGTTTATTTCATCGCCCGTTAGCGCGAAGCGAGTGCGGTTCCCGGCGCTGCCCGGCCAGATTCACGGCCCCAGGCCTGGGTTCCCATCTGGACCGCTTCCCAGGGACTGCCGAGGGGCGGGGTGTAGGACAGGTCGAGGTCACTGACGGCATCGACGCTCATGTGATGGAAGATCGCGGTGGCGGCGATGTCGATTCGCTTGGCGATCTCGGCGTGCCGGTGCCCGAATAGTTGCATGCCGAGCGGTCGTCCGGTGGTGCGATCGCCGGTGGTGCGGATGGCGATGCGATGGCTGCCGGGGTAGTAGACCTTGTGGTCGTCGGCTTCGCTGCCGATCGTGACCGGGTCGAACCCGGCGGCTCGGGCTTCGTGGTCCCGCAGGCCGGTGCGGGCGACGGCCTGGTCGAAGACTTTTACGACCTGGGTGCCCAGGCTGCCAGCGAATAGGCGGTTGCCGCCGAGGGCGTTTTCTCCGGCGATACGTCCCTGCTTGTGCGCCGTGGTGCCGAGGGGCAGGTAGGTCTGGCCGAGCAGCCGGTGGTGGGTGATCACGCAATCCCCGGCGGCGAGCACGTCTGGCAGGTTGGTTCGCATCTGCTCATCGACCGCGATCGCGCCCTTGACGCCGAGGGCAGCCCCGGCCCGGACTGCTACCGTCGTTTCTGGACGGACGCCGGCAACGACCAGAACGATGTCAGCATGCCTGGTCACGGCCGAGCCGTCGACGCCTGAGGCCTGGACCGTGAGCTGTCCTGCCTGGCCCGTCGTCGTGCGGATGATTGCCTCGACTCTGGTGCCCACGAGGACTTCGACGCCGTGGGCGGCGAGCTCGGCGTGGACGCAGGCGCCTAGTTGCGAGTCGACGGTGGGCAGCACCTCGTCCAGTTGCTCGATCTGGGTGACCTGAAGTCCGCGCTTCCAGGTCCGCGATGGTGCGGTGGGCCAGGTTGCGCCAGTGCGTGACTTCGCCGGCGACGTAGTAGGGAATGCCGCAGATCGAGAAGTTCGGGTAAGCGTCGGCGACCACTACGGTGACTTCCGCGCCCGGGTCCAGTTCGCGGGCGCGCAGCGCGGCGCTGATCCCCGCATCGCTGCCACCGATCATCACAAGGCGCTTCATGACAGGCTCTCCTGTGGACTGGTCTAGCTCGCCTGGTCTTGGTGGTGAGGGACGATGATGTCGGCGGCCTGGGCCGGGGTGATAGCTGGATAAAGCGTCCTGACGACCGCGAGACCGAGCAGGCCGCCGATGATCTGAGCGGTGATGAATGACGGCGCCGACGCTGGGGCGATGCCAGCGAACGTGTTCGAGAACGTCCGGCCGATGGTGATGGCGGGATTGGCGAAGCTGGTGGAGGAGGTAAAGAAATAGGCCGCGCCGATGTACGCGCCGACCGCTGCCGGAGCGGCCTTGGAGCGGTCTGACCGGGCCAGGGCGAAAATAACGAGGATCAGTCCGAGGGTGGCGATGATCTCGGACAAGAAATGGGCTGGGGTGGCGCGGTCCTTGGCCGAGATGCTAGCCGCCGGCAGCGCGAACATCAGGTTCGCGATCACCGCGCCGCCGATGCATCCGACCACTTGAGCCGGCAGGTACGCGACCGCATCACGCCAGCTCAGGCCGCCCGATGCGGCATCAGCGAACGACACCACCGGGTTGAAATGACCGCCTGACACCGGGCCGAACATCAAGATAATCGCGAACAGCCCGGCCGCGGTCACCGCCGCGTTCTCCAGCAACTCCAGGCCAGTATCCCCAGGGGACAGCCGCTGCGCCGCTATACCCGATCCGATCACGACCGCGGCCAGGAACGCGCTGCCCAGCAGTTCGGCCAGCAGTCGCCGCCACAGCGCCAAGTCGTTAGTCACGCGGGGGACCTTGGCAAGGTTGCGGGCATCGAAGACCGCCTGGGCTGGGATAGATTGATGTTTGTCGATCTGACGTTAGTCAACGCATCGATGGATGTCAATCGGAGGTCAGCATGCCGGCAATGCGCGCCGCGATCACCCTTCCGCTCATCGATGAGGCACTGTGCGGGCCGCCGCTGACCGAGGTGCCTCTATCCGAGAGCGAATCGCTGGCCCTGGCCGCTGCGCTGCGCGCGCTGGCCGACCCCGTCAGGCTGCGGCTGATATCGATTCTTGCCGCTGAGGGCGAGGTGTGCGGCTGCCATCTCACCGAACCCCTCGGCCGGAGCCAGCCGACCGTGTCCCACCACACCCGGGTCCTGGCCGAGGCTGGGCTGATCGAGGGGGACAGGCGCGGCAAGTGGACGTGGTGGCGGATCGTTCCCGAGCGCCTCGCCGCGATCCGCGAGGCGCTCGGGGGGACCTAACGCCTGACGGCGCCGGTCAGGCGGTGGGCTTCACGGCGCGGACGATCGCCGAGTGCATCCCGGAGGCTGCCTCGTGGGTGAACGTCACTGATGCGCCGGTGAACCCGGCCGCGGTCAGGCCGTCGAGGTACTCGGTGCGGGACAGCGCGCCGGCGATGCAGCCGACGTACGAGCCAGAGGCGAGGCGCTGAGAGGGAGACATGTGGTCTTCGGCGACCACGTCGGCGATGCCGATCCGCCCGCCAGGGACCAGAACGCGGAACATCTCAGCCAGTACGGCGGGCTTGTCAGTCGACAGGTTGATCACGCAGTTGGAAATCACCACATCCACTGACGCGTCAGGAAGCGGCAGGTCCTCGATCTCACCTTTCCGGAACTCGACGTTCTCGGCTCCGGCCTTGGCCGCGTTGGCACGGGCCAGCGCCAGCATCTCATCGGTCATGTCAACCCCGTAGGCGAACCCAGTCGGACCGACCCGCCTGGCCGACAGCAGCACGTCGATTCCGCCGCCCGAGCCCAGATCTAGCACGCGCTCTCCCTCGTGCAGGTCGGCGACCGCGATCGGATTGCCGCAGCCCAGGCTGGCCAGGAGGGCCTCTTCCGGCAGCCCGTCAGTCTCGTCCTCGTGGTAGAGATTGGCGCTGATGCTGCCTGCCGCCATCGCGGCCGCGGGCTCGGCTCCGCCGCACGAGTTGTCCGACGAGCCACCGCAGCAGGAGGCGGTGGCTCCGGTCTCCGTGACCACCAGGGCGGCCGCGGAGTACTTGGACCGGACTTCCTCGCGCAGGGCCGTGCTTGTCTGGTCGCTCATTCCGCTCACTCTGATCGCCCCTCACATAGAAGATCGTCTATATGAAGGCTGCATCAAAGATAGACGGATGTCAATGCCTGTTGCATACTGGTCAGGTGAGTGTCCCTGCTTTCGGTTCCCGGGACGGCCCCCGGCTTCCAGTTGTCGACGGCGGACAAGGATGCTTCGCGCCGTTGCTGCGCGAGCCGCTCACGGCCAGCGAGGCCGCCGACCTGGCGCACAAGCTCAAGGCGCTGGCGGATCCGACCAGGTTGCGGCTGGTGTCGATGGTCGCCGCGCATAGGTACGGCGAGGCCTGCGTCTGCGAGCTCACCGAGCCGCTGGGCCTGACCCAGCCGACGATCTCCCATCACCTCAAGATCCTGGTCGAGGCGGAGATATTCACTCGCGTCAAGCGCGGCGTCTGGGTCTACTTCTCGCTTGCCCCTTCCACCCTCGGCGCGCTCTCGGTACTGCTTAGCCCAGCCGACCGGCCAACGCCCTGACCGCTTTCTGGGTCGCTTGCGGCATCTCTTGCGACATCGTATTGAAGGTCGTCAAGATAGAGGGATGTCGATTGATGCTGCGGACAATGAAGCGGCCTGTGACCCGCCGTTGTTGACCGGCGGACCGATCGACAAGGACTCAGCCGCTTGGTTAGCGCAGGTGTTCAAGGCCCTTGGCGATCCGGCCCGAGTCCGCCTGGTATCTCTGATTGGTGCCCACGACCGCGGCGAGGCGTGTGTCTGCGACCTGACCAGCGCCTTCGACTTAACGCAGCCGACCATTAGCCACCATCTCAAGTTGCTGCGGGAGGCTGGCGTCATCGACTGCGAGCGCCGCGGCAAATGGGTCTTCTATCGTCTTGTGCCCGCCACACTTCAGCGGGTAGGTGCCCTGCTCACGCCGACCGCCTGATCGAAGCGAGATGGGTCCGGCGCATGTAGGCGAAAATCACGACTACCGCCAGGCTTGCGGTCCGCCTAGATTGTCGCTGCGGCACCTAGGTCCGGGTGCGCTCAGGGGGCATGCAGCAGGCGTCTTGGGCACTACTTCAGGAAATGGTCTGCCATGCCGGGTATGAACAGTGGCCTGAACGTCTACAACCATGTAGTCGTCGCAACCTTCCATACGGCTCTGATCCATCAGGCGATCATTGCGCTGGCGATTTTCCTGCTGCTGGCAACATTCTGGGGAATCTTCAACCTCTGGCGGCCCGCTTCCTTTTTCAAATTAGCTCGGGGCGCCCCGGCCGATGGGCAAATGTGGTCCGAACCGCAGGCTCGGAGGCTGCTGAGGATCGGTTTCGGGATCTTGTGGATCTTCGATGGCCTGCTCCAAGCGCAGTCGGCCATGGCGATCGGGTTGCCGTCGCAAGTCATCGAACCGGTGGCGGCGACGTCCCCGACCTGGGCCCAGCACGTCGCGAATTGGGCCGCGACATCGTGGTCATATCATCCTATTCAGGCCGGTGCCTCCGCTGTCTGGATTCAGATCGGCGTCGGGATCTGGATGCTCGTGGCCCCGCGCGGGTTGTCGTCCCGGCTGGCGGGCCTGGTCGGCCTTGGGTGGGGGATTGTCGTCTGGGTCTTCGGTGAGGTTTTTGGCGGGATCCTGGCGGGCGGTCAAAGTTGGATGTTCGGTGCGCCCGGGGCGGCGGCGTTTTACAGCGTCGCGGGTGCCTTGATCGCGCTGCCCGAGCGGACGTGGCGCACTGCCCGAATGGGCCGAACCGTCCTCGCGGCGAGCGGGCTGTTCTTCATGGCGATGTCGGTACTTCAGGCGTGGCCGGGCCGCGGCTTCTGGCAGGGCGCTTCGCCGGGTCATCCCGGCTCGCTGGCCAGCATGGTCGGCGAAATGGCCCAGATGCCTCAGCCGGGGACAACATCTCGGCTGGTTTCAGCCTTCGGCGCGTTCGACCTGGCGCACGGCTTCGCCGTGAACTTGTTCATTGTGGCCGCGCTGGCCGCTGTCGGCCTGAGCTTGGTGCTTGGGCGCCGTAGGCTGCTCGGCCTGACGGTCGTGGCCGTGGCGGTGCTGTGCCTGGCTGACTGGATCTTTGTCCAAGACTTCGGCTTCCTCGGCGGCGTCGGCACGGATCCCAACAGCATGCTTCCGATACTGCTCATCGTGATCGGCGGCTATCTGGCGCTAACGCGGGTCCCAGCCGAACTCACTGAACCCGCGGTAACCGTTCCGGCCGAGGATCAAGGGCATGCGGGCGGACGCCGGCAGCGCGCGCTCCGAGCGGCGCTGGGCAAGGCCTTAGCGACGCCGAGCCTGAGTTTCGTGCTGAGCATCGGCGCGTTCGGCGTGATCGTGCTCGGAGCCGGGCCCATGGCCGCGGCCCAGGCGGACAGCAGGGCTGACCCGATCCTGGCCGAGGCCGTGGACGGGCAGCCGGTGCCGGCTGACCGGCCGGCTCCGGAGATCCGGCTCGTCGATCAGCATGGCCGCCAGTTCGCACTGACCAGCCTGCGCGGGAAGGTTGTTTTCCTTACCTTCCTTGATCCCGTGGCCAGCGCGGATAGCCGGCTGATAGCAACCGAAGTCCGGACGGCGGCGGGACTGCTCAACGCGACTTCCCGCGACACGGCGGTGGTCGCGGTGACCCTCAACCCGTCGGAGCGATCACTCGGGGTTATCAACAAATTCGACCGCAGGGTGGGCCTGACTGGCCTGCCTGGCTGGTTGTTCCTCACCGGGACAACTGACCAGTTGCGGCGCGTATGGCAGCGCTACTCGGTGTATGTCCAGGAAGGGTCGGATGACCGTATCTCCTACAGCGACGTTGCCTACGTGATCGATAGGTCAGGAAACATCAGATACGAGATCAACACGAGCCCAGGACCAGGAACAGCCGCCACCAAAGCGTCCTTTGCGGTGCTGTTCGCCAACTCCATCAGGCAGACGCTAGCGACGAAATGACAACCCCGCTTCCGAACGAGCACTGCGGAGGAAAGATATGACGACGCACGCAACCGATCCCGCCGTCGATCCTCGACTGAAGCTTGACCGGCTTGAAATCCAGCCGCTAGCAGCCATCGACGCCACCGTCGAAGTACTCGGATCCAAGAGCTACACCAACAGGCACATCGCGATGGCCGCCCTTTCACCCCATCCGACGTCGCTGCGTAGAGCGCTGCTCGCCGACGACACCCGGCTGCTGGCGGCGGCGGTCGCGACGTTTGGGCACGTTGACGTCACGATCGACGAGGCGACCAACGAGATCGGCCTAGTGCCGACCGGCCGGCCGATGCGCGCTCCGAGCGAGCCTATTTACATGGGGAACGCGGGAACCGGGCTGCGCGCGCTTATCACGTTGGCGAGCCTGGCTGAAGGCCGAACGCTGATAACCGGCAACGCCCGCATGCAGGAACGGCCCATGGGAGATCTGCTCTCGGCCCTTGGCCCGCTCGGAGTCCGAGCCAGGGCGGTGCGTGACAACGGATCCCCGCCGGTCGAGGTGGAAGGGGTCAGCCTGGCTGGTGGCGGTACCCAGATCAGTGGCGCGGTGAGCAGCCAGTTCACGACCAGCCTGCTGTTGAGCGCGCCTCGGGCGGCCGCCGACGTGCAGATCACGGTCGTCGATGACATGGTCTCCAAGCCGTACATCGACATGACGATCGCGGCCATGGCGCGCACCGGAGTCCACGTGCGTCGCGACGGCTATCGGTCCTTCAATGTCCAGGCCGGGCAGACGTACGACGGCGGAGAAATCGGTATCGAGCCCGATGCCTCCGGCATGTCTTACTTCCTGGCGGCGGCGGCGATTCTCGGCGGCCAGGTCACCGTGCCCGGCATTGGCCAGGGCTCCGCTCAGGGCGACGTTGGCCTGGTCGCGGCGCTGCAGTCCATGGGATGCCGGGCGGAGATCACGCAGGACAGCGTGACGCTCGAAGGCGGCAACCTCACCGGCATCGAGATCGACATGGAGAACATGCCGGACGTCGCGCCCACCCTGGCCCTGGTGGCCGCCTACGCTCGCGGCACCACCCACATCACCGGAATCGGCAACCTCAGGCTCAAGGAATGCGATCGGATCCAGGCGATGAGCGACGAGCTCACCAAGATGGGCGTCGTCGTCGCGACGACGACGGACACCTTGACCGTCGAGGGTTCCGCCGCTCCGCGCGGCGCGGAGATCGACACCTATGACGACCATCGCATCGCGATGTGCTTCGCCATCGCCGGCCTTCGCACCCCAGGCGTGGTCATCCGCAACCCGGGTTGCGTCGTGAAATCCTTCCCTGACTTCTGGCAGAAGCTCGACGGCGTGCGAATCGGCGGGGCAGCCGCATGACGGCTGGCATCCTCCTCGTTCTCGATGGCTGGGGCATAGCGGCGCCCGGTCCGTCGAATGCCATCGCGGCCGCCCGTACCCCGTGCCTTGACCAGTTGCGGGCGACAAGCCTGGTCAGCGCGCTGGCCGCATCCGGCTTGGCGGTCGGGCTGCCCGATGGCACGGTCGGCAATTCCGAGATCGGGCACCTCGTCATCGGCGCCGGGCGGCCGCTTGAATACGACAGCCTCCTCGTCGAGAACGAGGCCAAGTCGGGTCGGCTGCGTACTCATGCCGTTCTTAGCCAGACGTGCAAACGCCTCGCGGAATCTGGCGGCTCGCTGCACCTGGTCGGCTTGATGTCGGACGGGCGAATTCATTCGGACATCGGTCATGTCGGCGAGTTGCTTGGCGCCGCGGCCGACGCGGGCCTTCGCCGCGTCCTGGTGCATGCGATCACCGACGGGCGGGACGTGCCGAACGGTACCGCCTCCGCCTACCTGGACCAGCTCGCGGGATTGCTGGCGACCGCAGGCTCCGGGCAGGTGTGCAGCCTAATCGGCCGCAACTTCGCGATGGACAAGAGCGGCAAGGCCGAGTTGACCAGGGCGGCGTGCGACCTGATCCTCGACGGCCGGGCCGACGGCCACTATCAGGACGCCGCCACGGCGTTGTCGGGGCATACCGGAGCGGATGCTGGCCTGCCCGCGACCGCCATCTGCTCGCAGGGCCGCCCCGCTCGCCGGGTGATGCCGGGCGACGCCATACTCTTCACCAATTTCCGGTCCGATCGCACCGCTCCGCTGGCCGACATGATCGCCAGCCGGCTGCGCGAGAGCCAGCGCGACTCGGTTACCCTCCTCAGCCTCGCCGAATACGACACCAGTTGCCCGATAGCCGCGCTGGTGTCCCGGGCCGATGCCTCTGGCGGTCTCGCGGACGCCATGAGCGGGGCCGGCTTGGTGTCGGTTCGGATAGCCGAGCCGGAGAAGTTCGATCACGTGACGTTCTTCGTCAATGGCCGCGACTCCGCGCCGCGTCCGCTGGACCAGCATGTCTGCGTCAGCGGCGAAACGCCGCCCGACTACCTTAAGTGCCCGGAAATGAGGGTCGCTGAGGTCGCCGGTCACGTCGTCGCGGCGGCCAGCCGTCCCGACGTCAGCCTGGTGCTGGCGAACCTGGCCAACATCGACGTTGTCGGTCACACCGGCGACTACGCCGCCACCGTTCAGGCGACCGAGGCCGTCGACAAGGCCGTCGGCCAGATCGCGGCCGCGGCCCGCGAGGCCGGGCGATGGCTGATGGTCGTCGGGGACCACGGCAACGGAGAGCAAATGACTCAGGCCGACGCCGGTGGCACCCTGCGGCCCTACGGCGGTCACACCACCAACCCCGTTCCGCTGATCATCGTTCCCGCGCACAAGATCGAAGCGGCCGAACTGGACAGCGGGACACTGGGCGATGTCGCACCAACTGCGCTCGCGATGCTCGACTGCCCGATCCCCACGGTCATGACCGGCCGGCCGCTGATCTAGCGGCTGACAAGAAGGAGAACCTCTATGTCCACGCTGAACGTGCCACTGGTCGCGCTCGTCGGCGACCGAGAGACCGGCGAGGCCGCCCATGACCGGATCATCGAGGCGCTGGAGGGCCTGAACGTCGGCCATCGCTGGCATTCGACCGCGACTCTTGACGCTCCGGCTGACTTAGCTGAAGCCGATGGGATCTGGGTGGTGCCTGGCTCGCCTTATCGTTCGATGGCCAACGTGCTCGCTACCATCAGGTACGCCCGCGAGGCGGGCGTGCCGTACCTGGGAACCTGCGGAGGATTCCAGCACGCCCTGATCGAATGGGCGCGCAACATCCTTGGCCTCGCGCAAGCAGATGACGTGCAGTCGGCGCCGGGTGCCAACGTCCTGCTGATCACGCCGCTCGCATGCGCGATGCGCGGGGAGCGGCGGCCACTTCAACTCGCCGCCGGCAGCAAGCTCGCCCAGATCTACGGACTGCTCAGGAGCACTGAGCTGTACCACTGCTCGTACGGCCTGAACCCGCAGCTCTCCGGGTTGTTCACGCATTGCGACCTGCGGATCGTGGCCTGGGACGAGGCCGATGCGCCTCGTGCGGTCGAGCTGCGGGGCCATCCGTTCTTCATCGGCACCCTCTACCAGCCTGAGCTGTCGTCGGACCGGAACCACCAGCACACGCTGATCCAGGCGTTCGTGGCGGCCGTGCGCGAACGCCAGGTGACAGCGCGGTCGGCGGGCCCCGAAGTACTGGCGGCACTCGCGACCGCAACTGAATAGATATTTGTCAATATCGATAGCCGTGGATATTGACGGTTACCGATTCAGCTCCTACGGTTGAGGTACGGGCAACGACGAACAGGGGGAGCGCATGGGCGAGGCCACTCAGAGCCGTGGCGGTTTTGTCACGGACATGACGATGACCACCGGCGTGGCTGCTTCCGGCTGCTGCGGAGAATCCGGGACGACCGGGGCGCCGGCGGCTGGGCAGACCCAGACAGTCCTCCCGGTAGTGTCAGCCTCCGCGTGCTGCGGCGAGCCAGTGGCGGTCAGCGAGCCCGACGAGCCCGAGCAGGCGGCGTCCGGCACCAGTTGCTGCGGCGAGCCCGTGGCGGTCAGTGAGCCCGAGCAGACGGCGTCCGGCACGAGTTGCTGCGGCGAGCCAGTGGCGGTCAGTGAGCCCGCATCGCAGCAAGCTAGTTCCTGCTGCGGCTGAGTACCTGACCTGCCTGCCGAGGGAGGCCAGTTCGATGAGCCGCAGCCGCACCAGGCCCGCTGACCCTGATATCGCCGACCCGGCCGATGCCGTCGCCCTCGCTGACGGGTTCCGCGACGTGGCGGCTCATGAACTGGTCGGCCAGATCTCCGGGCCCGCCTACGAGGGACGGCTGTCCGGCCAGGAGGGCAATAGGCGGGCGGCGGCCAGAATCGGGGACGCCTTCGCCGGGCTCGGCCTGCCGGTCCGCTCGCTGGACTTCGTCGTCACCGGTATCCCGGTTTTTACCGGCGCTCCCTTGCTGCGAGCAAAGGGCATCGACACCGACTGGTCGCTCGAGCACCGGACCGACTTCGCTGTACACCCCCGGTCAGCGCATGTCCCCGAGCCGCGAACTGGAGTCGCGGTGCTGGGTGCCGCTGCCGTCACCACCGGCGCCTGGGTCATGCTCCAAGCGGTGCCGCAGGGCGACGGCCTCACCCGCATGGCGGAGAGACTGGCGGAAGCTGGCGCGTCCGGGATGCTGCTCCCTCAGATTCCCGATCAGTCGGGCTTCCTCAGCAAGCGCATGCTGGGGGCGGCACGAGTGGTATTGCCGCTTTTGTCGGTTCGCCAGGAGCTCCTCCCTCGGCTCAGTGGGCTGGAGGTCACTGGCGCGGCTACCGTCAAGGCGGCCAGCGCCAAAGGCGCCAACGTGGTTGCGGAGATCGCGGGCACCGATCCTGCGCTGTCGGCTGAACCAGTCCTGCTGACCGCTCACTACGACGGGGTCGGCAATGATCCTGACCGCCACTTCCCGGCCGCCGGGGACAACGGCAGCGGGATCGCCGTGCTGATCGAGGTCGGACGGACACTGGCCGAGACGGCATGGCGGCCGGCCAGGCCGGTGTACCTGGCCGCGCTTGACGCCGAGGAGTTGGGTGCGCAAGGCTCACGCGCTCACGCCCGGTTGCTGCGGGAGGCCGGCCTACGGCCGTACGTGCTGAACGTCGACATGGTAGGCCGGTTCCACGACGCCATGGCGGCAGAGCTCGGCCCAGGTAGCGAAGCTATCGCCAGTGCTCTGGACCGGGCGGGCCGGCTGCTCGACATCCCGCTCGTCGTCAGCCCGGTCGCCTCCGACAATCGCAGTTACGCGGCGGCCGGATTCCCGGCCGTAGGCCTGGCCTCCGGAGCCGCGCACTATCACTCGCCGCTCGACAGCGCGGACCGGGTCGAGCCGGCGGCCCTGGCGCGAGCAGGGCGGCTCATGCTCGCGGCCACGCGGTTCCTGGCCGGGGAAGATAAGGGAAAGTTAGGTACGGCTGGCTCGCCCAGACCGCATCGCGACGGTGATCAGGAGGAACGCTCATGACTCCCCAGGAGGCTACAGTCCAGGTGTCCGAGCAGGTCACTGCCGCCCCCCACGAGCAGCCGTTAGCCCGCGGCCGCCATAACTGCGTGGAATTCGCACCACGACAACGCGAGATATTAGCTTTAGTAGCCGACGGGCTCGCCGATAAGGAAATCGCCGTCCAGCTGGGAGTGTCGGCGCGCACCGTGCGCACTCACCTGGAACGCCTCTATCAGCGTTATGGCCTGCATTCCCGATCAGCGGCGGTCGCGCTCTGGATGCGCAGCGGTGAGCCGCGAGTGGGTGACCGGATGCTGTAAGGGCTGGCGCACGCAATAAGTACTCCTATTACCGGAGCCGAGTCCGCTCCGGTAATAGGAGTACTTATTTTTAATGTTTTGTCGGTAATATTACCGTATTGGTTCTCTGGGGTGTCCTCACCAGACTGATAACCGCAGGGCCGCATTGCTCGCCGGAGCTGTGCTGCGAAAGCGGAAGGACTCCTGATGACCACGACAATCTCGGCTCCGTCCACCAGTCGCCTGATCGACCTGAACCCGGCATTGGCCGAGAGCTACCAAGCGTTTGTATCCGCCGTCTTCGAAGACGGAGCGCTCGACCCGGCCGTCGCCGCCGCTGCCGCTCTCGCCGCGTCGATCGCGTTCAACCGCCAGGAGAGCGTCCGGTCTTACCTGGCGCTGGCCAAGCAGTCTGGACTGTCGAACGAGGACATCGGCCGCGTGGCCGCGATCGTCGACGTCGTGCGGGTGGAATCGCATCAGCGGCCCGCCTCCGCCTCGACCAGTCACGCCGAGCACGCGCACCAGCCCAAGGCGAGCAAGTCTTGCTGCTAACCGGCGCCCGGCCGGCCGGTGCCCGAGCAGGGCAGCCGGCCGCGAGTGCTGACGCCGCCGATCCGGCCCCTACGGTGGTCCTGCTAGGCGGCCGGAGCCTGCGCGAGTTCAAGGTGCTTCACGAGCTTGGCGCGCGCATCCTGTACCTGGACGCCGAAGTCCCTGTTCAGTGCATCCCGTGGGTCGACGTCGCGGTGGAAGCAGATCTGGCCGAACCCGAGGCCGTCCTAGCGCTGATCTCGCAGTTCTGCGCCACTGCGGTCCCGGCGGCTGTGCTGACGCACACCGAGCCGCGGATCCCCCTGATGGCCTGCCTGGCCGAGCGGCTCGGACTGGTCGGCCGCGGCCCGACCCAGGCCGCTGCGCTCAACTGTCACGACAAGTTCAGGACCCGCAGCGTGCTGCGAGCCGCCGGGGTTTCCTGCCCGGCGGCCGGCCTGGCCTTCAGCGCGACGGAGGCCGTCGAGGCCGCGACGCAGTTCGGCTTCCCGGTCGTAGTCAAGCCGAGAAACCGGTCCGGAGGATACGGGGTCCGCATGTGCCGCGACGAAGGCCAGGTGCTGCGCGCGGCCGAACACATCATGTCCGCGTCCGAGCCAGGCACCCTGCCAGGCGCCGTGGTCGAGCAGTACGTCGAGGGCCCGGAATACGCCGTCCAGACCCTGACCATCGACGGCGTCACTGAGGTGCTCAGCGTCTTCGCGCAGCAGGTCACCGGGCCGCCGGTATTCGTCGAGCTTGGCTACGACTACCCGGCTGGCCTGTCACCGGACGAGTACGCGGAACTTACCGGGGTCGTGACGGCTGCACTTGACGCCTTGGGTGTGGCTAACTGGGTCAGCCACACTCAGGTCAAGTCCTCGGCCGCCGGCTTCACGGTGATCGAGGTCAACGCGCGCAGGCCCGGAGGTCGGCTCGCCGAGATGACCGCGGCGGTGAGCGGCCTTGACATGGTCAGGGCGGCCAGCGAACTGGCGCTTGGCCTCCCGGTCAGCCGGAGTGTCGCCCAAGTCAGTCACGCCGCCTACCGCAGCATCGTCACCGATCGGCCGGGCACGCTGCTCTACAACTCCCGCCTGGATCTCGACGCGCTCGACTCGCCGGTCCCGCCGATCATCGAGGTCGACATTCCAGCCGGTGATCAAGTCCTGCCCGTCGAGGATCCCGGCGGCGGCGTGTATGGCCGCATCGTCGTCTTCGGCCGCTCGCTCCACGCAGTCGCCAGGGACCTTGGCGTCATCAACGACGCGATCAAGCTTGAGGTTGTCACCCTCCAGCCGATCGACGTGACAGCGGATGTCCGCGAGTTCAAGCCCTGCTGCTGAGGAGTGCCGATGACCGTCACGGTGCCAGGAACGGCGAGCCAGATGCTCGCGGCCGGGCCGGACGCACTCATTTACCGGGCCGAGCTGGCGACGAGCGCCGCCGACGTCAACGCGGATGACTGGGACGAGGTCGTGCTGGCCGCAGGCGGCAGCATCTTCCACAGCCACGCCTGGCACGTCTGCTTCGAAAGAACGGCACCTGGTTCCATGTCGGCCGCCCATGTGCTCGCCTACCATGGCGATCAGCTCGTCGGGGTCTGCCCGGCCTACTTGATCGACAGCTGCCCGCGTCTGTCGTATGCCCTGTCGCTCGACCGGCCGGCCGCACTGGACGTCGGCGGGCCAGTTCTGCTCGCGCACAGCCTCGCCGCGCTCGACGGCGGACCGCTCACGCTCGCCGCGCACCCGGGCGCACTGCGGGCACTCGACGCCGGGCTTCGCGGCGCCGCGCGCGACCTCGGCGCCTGGTGTTACGGATACGCGAACCTAAGCCCGGGTCCGTTCAGCGGATGGCTGCTTGGCCAGGGCTACGCGACCGCGACCGTCGCCATCAGCTACCGGGTTCCGGTTTCGTGGAACTCACCCGAGGAGTACTGGGCATCGATGCGCAGCCGCCGCAAGCAGTCCTTGCGCAACGCGCGGAACCGGACGCTGAGCGCGGGCTGGCAGGTCGCCAGCGGTCCGCCAGAGCGCGACGAGGCCATCGGGCTGATTCACCGGCTGCTGGTCGCCTACGGGACGCCGACCGAGCTGCTGCCCGGCGATTTCCTGACCGCGGTCCTGCGCGACCTGGCCCCCTGCGAGCGCTCGGTGACCGCACGCGACCCGTCAGGAGCGGCGCGCGCGGTCTTTACCGGCTGGCGTTTCGGCGAGCACCTGGCCATGTGGCTCGCCGGCCTGGACAGCGCGGAGCTCGACGCGTTCGAGCCCTATCACGCCATGCTCGCGCTGGTCGTGGAGGCAGCAATCGCGGAGCGGATTAAGACGATCGACCTGGGCCGGGCGAACGGCGACATCAAGCGGAGATACGGCGCCCACCCGACCCCGCTGCTCCTGGCCGTTCGCTCCGGGCAACCGGACCGCGATGCGCTCTTGCATCTGTGGTGCCGCGATCTGGAGCGGCGGAGTCACGCCGTCCTGAACGGCCTGGAAACAGCGAGCAGGTGCTGCTAAATGAACGCACCCGACCGTCCGACTGTCGCCTGCGTCGCCGGCCAGCACGTCCTCGACGTCCTGTCCGAGATGGGCATCAGGACGATCCTGCTCGGCGAGGACATCCCCTGGGACATCGCCTGCTCGGTGGACGTGCCGGTCGAGGTCGACCTGGCGGACTGGCAAGCATGCGAGCGGGAGCTGCGCCGGGTACAGGCCCGCACCGGATTCAGCGCGGACGCGGTGCTTAGCCTGCGCGACTCTTACGTTCCGCTGGCCGGCTTTCTTGCCGCCCGGCTCGGGGTCCGGGGCATGTCACTGCCCGCGGCGCTTAACTGCAACGACAAAGCCCGAATGCGGCGAGCCCTCGACGGCGCCCGCATCGCCAATCCTCGCTACGCGATCGCCATGGAGCCCAAGGAGGCGGCAGGCCTTGGTGACGTGGTCGGGTTCCCGCTGGTACTCAAGCGCACCAGGGGTGCCGGGGGCGGAGCGGTGCGGCTCTGCCCCGACCAGGTGGCGCTCACCGCCGCCGTGGCCGAACTCACCGCGGCAGGCGGTCCGGTCCAGTTCCTCGGTGAGGAGTACCTCGATGGACCCGAGTTCGCCGTACAAACGCTGACCGTGGCCGGCGCGACCGAGATCCTCAGCGTCCTGCGCGCGCACATCGGCCCGCCCCCGCGTTTCGCCGAGACCGGCTACGACCACCCGGCTGGCCTCAGCGCAGGACAGGAGCATGAGGTCACCGATCTTGTGCGGGCTGCCCTGTCGGCGGTGGGCATGGACTTCGGGGTCGCTCACGTCCAGGCCAGGTACACCGAAGAAGGGCCCAGGATCGTGGAGATCAACCCGCGCCCGCCCGGCGGCGTGCTGGCGCACGTCACGCAGGTCGTATCGGGTGTCGACATGGTGCGGGCCGCGATCGAGGCCACGCTCGGCCTGCCGTTGACGCGCCGTGCGCCGCAGGCCAGCCATGTCCTTTACCGGTGCGTGGTGTTCGGCCAGCCTGGCTACCTCAGCTACGACGTAGACGCGCTGAGATTCTTCCCCGGAGCGAAGGCACTCGATCCGATCGTGGAGATCGACGCCGATCCCGGCGATCTCGTGTTCGCGGTGGATCACCCCGACGGCGGGGTGTACGGCCGGGTCGTCCTCTTCGGAGACAGCGACGCCGATCTCGCCGCGCAGTACCGGGCGGTCACTGACGAGTTGCAGGTGCGCGTCGCCAAGGCCAGCGCAGGCGCGCCGCCGTCGCCCGATTCCTATCCGGCCCTCGTGCTTGCGGAGAGTGACTCGCGATGACTGCCTACGGACCAAAGACCATTACTAGGCAGAAAAATTTGCCGAACGTGCTCGTCCTGTCAGGCCGGCGCACCGTCGAGAACCTCAAGGCGGCCGGCTATCGGGTGGGCCTGGCGTCCCAGTCGATACCCCTCGACCTGGCGCTCGCGGCAGATACCCCCATCGAGGTGAATTTCGACGACTGGCCAGCGATCATCGCCCAGGTCGAACGGGTTCACCGGCTGACGCCTTTCGACGCCGTCATCACCCACCTCGAGCACCTGCTGCCCCTGGCCGGGCGGCTTCGCGACCGGCTGGGCCTGTCCGGCGGTATTTCCGAACGTGCCGCCCTCGACTGCATGGACAAGCCGACCACGCAGCGACTGCTCGCCGACGCCGGCCTGCCGGTCGCCCGGTTCCGGTGCCTGACCACGCCGGAACAGGCGCCCGATGCGGTGGCGGAGCTTGGCTTGCCCGTCATCGTCAAGCCGCCGGCCGCGTCGAGCGGAGCCGGGCTGACGCTCAGCCAGACCGCTGAGGAGGCCGCCGCCGCGGCGGCCGACCTGCTCGCCGCCGGTCACGAAGCCGTGCTGATGGAGGAGTACCTGCGCGGGACCGAGATCGGCCTGTTCGCCTATCG
>Ga0134128_10003935_pt1 | contig 18196 bp, 12 predicted proteins | sample KB31754_FD_96462 | JGI IMG/M metagenome (GOLD analysis project Ga0134128, IMG submission 96462) | Terrestrial soil microbial communities with excess Nitrogen fertilizer from Kellogg Biological Station, Michigan, USA - KB3-175-4 | ecosystem: Environmental > Terrestrial > Soil > Unclassified ... | reverse complement strand
GTGTCGATGGATTCGTATGCGCCATTGGGTTCGATTGTCATGGCCTGGCTACATCCGCGTGTTTTCCGCCAAGCGAGGGCTTCGAGACAGAGGCCGCTTCCAGGAAGCAAAGCACGACCCCGAACCAGAAGATTGGATGGCGGATGATGAAGTGGAACATGCTGAATACGGCGAAGGCGCAAGAGAGCGCCGCCAAAGCCGGTAGCCTCGCTCTCATGGTCGCGAGAATCAGCGAGGCATAGAGCAGAGCGATATCAAGAAGTGCCAACAGCCCTCCCTGGACAAACAGATCGAGGGGCGTGTTATGGACCTCGAACTTGGCCGGCGGCGGAAGCTTCCAGGACTTCGTCTTCGTCAGGTGGGGCCCCGGCCCAAGACCCAGCATCCCAGCGGCCATGCCCTTCTCGTAGGCTTCCGCCCAGAGGGCGAACCGCAAGTCCCCCTGGCTGTCCTCGTTGTAGAGCGCGTCGGATTTTGCTTCCACACGATCCATCGCTGCGGGGGCAAGCGGAAGGGCACCGACCGCGAGCACCGGCAGCCCGAGCAGAGCAAGGCTTGCCAATGTGGCCCGAAAGGTCACGGCTCGTTTGAACGTGGCCAGCCACGCCGAGCACTGAACTGCGAGAAAGACGGCGCCGGCGACCAACATGCCCACCGTGAAGGAATCGCTCTTGCTGAGCACGCCGACGGAGAAGGCGACCACGGCGCAGGCAGCCGCGGCCACGATCTTTGCCTTCGCATGGCCGGTCGCCGTGATCGCTATATGAATCGAAATCACCGTGAGCAACGCACTCACGAGGCCGAGTTGATTAGCGTCCTGCGACCAGCCCTTCAAGCGATCGTAGAACCAAGGATCGACTGGAAGCGGCAGACCGATCAAGCCATACGCTTGAGCCATCTGAAGGCTCAAAGACGCCGCGCCAAACAATACCACCAGCCACGTCAACCGTCGGCGGCGGCGCTCGTTTGCCAATTCGAGAGCCATGGTGCAGGCTACCCAGAACGTGAAAGAAAAGGCGATGACATCGTGAAGGGTGTGAGTGGTGTCGAAGAACGGCTCGGTTGCGAACCCCACGATAGCACCGACACTTTCGGCGACGATCAGGATCAGCCAGAAAGCGGCCACATGGGCAAACGCGACATTCGATGTCGGCGCCGGCCTGAGAGGCTGAAGGCATAGCAGCAGACCGAGCCAAAGGACGAGGCACATTTCGCCTGGCCCGAACGGTGTATCGCCGAAGCGAAGCTGGGTCGCCGTCGCCAAAACCAGGCCCAACGCGAGCAGTGAATCCAGAAACATTATGGGGACTGTCCCGGCGACCGGTGGAGCCCGGGGCGCGCGCGCTCCAGACGCGCGACTTGCGTCGGCACTACATTGGTTTTGCCGCGCGAACGGCGGCCACCGTAAATCCGCTTTGCCCTCGACACCCATTACTGTCTGGCTCGCCGACGCTCGACCCCCAGCAATGGAGAGTCGCAATTCGATCCACGACTTGTAAAGGAGCCAAATCCCGGCACGAGCGGCGACTCGGTATTATGCCCCGTCGTGGGTACTCCGCCGTGATCCGGCGCGCGCGGTCACCAGCCGAGGGGCAACGAGACGAACTTCGGGCTCGGGACACTGGCAGTCAGCTACGATCTCCTGCCTCCAAGCGCCGGTCGCTTCAGGGATAGGTACTCCGCATGGGTTTCAGGGAGTACTCCGCATGGTTCCGCGTCAGCGACGTGAGGGTATTTGACGCGCACCTATGAACGGTGATTTTTCTTGTTTCGCCATGATGTGCTACCGACGCTCGATCATTTCCCTGGAGACTGGCCTGCTCGCGGCCGCGCTGTGCCTTTCGCTGAGCCCGGCACAAGCGGAATACCGCCTACAGGGCGGAGACGTTGTCGAGATCTCCGTGTCCGGCGTTCCCGAGTTGAAACAGCGAGCCTCGGTCCAGCTCGATGGCAGCATCACTTTCCCTGTCATCGGCACGTTCATGGCCGAGGGCATCGAATTTCCCGAGATTCGAGCCAAGATTCAATCCGCCTTGGCCAGCAAGATATTTCGCGTCCGGACACCGGACGGCCGGGAGCTCTCGCGGATGTTCGAGCGGGACGAGGTCGCGGCGACGATCGTGGAATATCGGCCGGTCTTCATCAGCGGCGACGTCACCCGCCCCGGCGAGCAGCCGTTCCGCCCTCGCATGACCGTGCGCCAGGCCTTGGCATCTGCCGGCGGATATTCTGCACCGGCCCGGGCCAATGCGACGTCGTTCGATGCGGCCACTCTGCGGAGTGAATACATCACGGTTTGGTTGAGCCTGGCGCGAGAGCACGTGCGCATGTGGCGCATCAAGACAGATCTCGGCGAGAATATCGAGCTCGATCAAAAAGCCATTCCGCCGGCGCCGGTCCCTGATGAGGTGCTCTCGCAAATTGTGAACCTCGAAGCGGAGTACCGCAAGGCAAGCTCAGCGAACCACGAACGGCAAAAAGATTATCTTCGTCGTGCGATCGCCGAAGCGGACAAGCAGGCTCAGGTCTTGTCGGAGCAGAAGCAAAGTGAAGAAGAAGGCGTTCGCTCGGACGAGCAAGATCTCCAGAAGGCAAGGAACGCCTTTGGCAACGGCAGCCTGCCCAGCTTCCGCGTGGCCGAGTTCCGCAGGTCCGTGCTGTACTCCGCGACCCGTCAACTGCAGACGACCAATCAACTCATGCAAGTACAGAAAAATCGCGCCGAGGCGGCGAGAGCGCTCGAGAAGATCGATGATGAGCGCCGGATCGGTTTGCTGTCAGAATTGCAGGACGCCACTGTGAAGTTGACCGGCGAGCGCGCGAAGCTGCGGAGCGTCGAGGAAAAACTCCAGATGGCCGGCCTCAGGCCTCCCAGGCCTGCAGGCGATGCCAGCAAAGCCGATATCACCCTGTTCAGGAGCGATATAAGCGGCAAGGAACGCCACGCTGCCAACCCCGATACCGAGCTCCAGCCCGGAGATGTGATCGAGGTCGCCTTGCGTCCGGAAGGCGTCGATATCGCCGCGCAATAGACGCCGCTCGCCTAAAACCTCCCCGATTGTCCCCGTGACCGGCGCCCGAAATGCTTCGCGGCGCTATCGCAATGATTGTACACGGCTCTCTCGCCGACGTCCGACGTGTAAGCCTTAAGGGCACCTCCTTAGCCGGAATCGTAATCGGTCTTGCACCCGGCCCAAGTGTAAGTTTGGCGTAAGCTTGGTGTAAGCTTGGTGTAAGCTTGGTGTAAGCATTCATCCCGATAGAGGTGCGCCGATGAGAGTCTCCGAGTTCAACAAGAAGCTTGGAACTGACGCCGATGAGACGCTGATCGGCCTCGGCGGACGTGATCAGATTTACGGCTATGGCGGCAATGACAAGCTCTACGGCATGGCAGGCGACGACGTACTCTATGGCGGGACAGGAAACGACGTCATGGACGGCGGAACGGGCGCCGACATCATGTATGGCGGGGCTGGCGACGAGCTCTATCGGGTCGACAACATCGCCGATGTCGTGAGCGAGCAGACGACCCCCGGCGTCGACGACGGCGGCGTCGATACGGTGGAGAGCACGATAACCTACACATTGCCCATGTTCGTCGAGAAGCTGACTCTGAAAGGCACGGCGGCGATCAGCGGCACAGGCAATGATCTGAACAACAGGCTCGCCGGGAACGACGCGAACAACGTATTGAGCGGAAGGGCCGGCGATGACGTCGTCTACGGCAATGGGGGCGACGACGTCCTGATCGGCGGGGCGGGAAAGGACGAGCTCTGGGGCGGCTCCGGCTCGGACACATTCGTATTCAACTTCGCCAATGCGACCAGCACTGACAGGGTCAAGGATTTCTCAGCAACGGATCATGACCATATCGGGGTTTATGCCAGCGACTATGGACTCAGCCTGGGCCACGGTCTGGTCAATGACGGCACCGGCAACCTGGTGCTCGACCCCGCCTACTTCGTGGCGGTAGCGGGCTCGGCGGGCACCGTGCAGGGCACGGCGTCCGGTCACGGGCAATTCGTGTTCTCATCCACGGCCTCGACCCATACGTTGATGTGGGATCCGGACGGCGCCGGACCCACGCATGGCACCGCGCTCGCCACCTTCAACCTGGACGCCACCCCCAGCGCCGCCGACTTCTTCGTCTTCAACACGCCACCGACGGTGGCGGTGCATGGCTCGCCGGACCCGGCGCCCCAGCGGGCGGACGCAAGCGTCGGCTTCACGATCGACCTGTCTGCGCCATGGAACGAGGACGTGCTACTGACCTACTCGACGGTGGACGGCACGGCCCACGCCGGCAGCGACTTCGCCGGCGTCTCGCATGGCCAGGTGATCATCCCCGCCGGCAGCACCAGCGCCACCGTCTTGATTCCCGTGCTCGCCTCGGACGCGCCGGAGCCCGTCGAGTCCTTCAATCTCCACCTCGAATCGGCCGTGGGCGTGACCAGCGGCGCGGCATTCTCCATTCCCGGCAGCACGGCCAGCGGCTCCATCGCGCCGCCGGTCCCTACCGTCGTCGCGAGCACCGACATGACGGCGTATGGCAGCACGGATCCCGCTGGAATAACCTACGTGCCCGGACAGGGCCTCTTCGTCAGCGACTCGGAGGTTGAGGAAGGCCCGTTCCTGCGCACCACGAACCTGTGGAAGTTGCAACCCGACGGCACTCTCGACCAGTCGTACAGCCTCTTGAACTTCACAAATGAGCCGACGGGCCTGGCCTTCGACTCCGGCACGGGGCGCATGTACATCTCCGACGACGACAAGTTCAAGATTTTCTGGGTGGATCCGAACAACCCCACCGTCAAGTTGGGACAATTCGATCTCAAACCCCTCGGCTGCAACGATCCGGAGGACGTCGCGGTCAATCCGAACAACGGCCATCTGTTCATCTGCAACGGTGATCAGATCGCAGGCCCGACATCGCGCTCGATCGTCGAGATCAACAACACCGGCACGCAAGTCTTCTCGACCATCGTTCTCCCCGAGGAAGTCAAGGATCCCGAGGCGCTGTGCTACGACGCCAGTCACGACGTCTTCTATGTGGGCGGCGGCTTCAGCCCGAACATCTGGGTTGTCGACCACAACGGCACAATTCTGCAAACCATCGATGTCCTCGCCGGCTTCCGAAATCCGACCGGCCCAACGTCCGCAGCCGTCAAGGACCTGGAACTGGCGCCGAGCAGCGATCCAAATGATGATCCGGGCAAGCTGAACCTCTTTGTCGCCGATTACGGGAATTCGCACGTCAGCGACGGGCGCTTGATCGAGATCGACCTCCACGGCGGCCTCCTGATGGCGTAGCGCCATTGGCTGCGAGTGAGAAGCCGCCTCATCTCGCTCCGAGAGTCGCGAGGTAGGGCGACTCTAACCCAGAAGGGAAATCGTCTACCCCGGAATAGCTAAGAGCCGGGCGTCCGGCCCGGATGTAACTTCTGGCGCACGAGTGAAGCACGTTGTCGGAAAGAGCTGCGCCTATGAAAATCTCACAATTCAACACGATAAACGGCACCGCCGACGGCCAGACTCTCATCGGCACCGGCGGGCGCGATCTGATCTATGGCTTTGGCAGCGGCGGTCGGCTCTACGGCCAGGGCGGCGACGACATACTCTATGCCGGACCCGGAGGCAGCCTGCTGGACGGCGGACCGGGCGCCGACATCATGTATGGGGGTCTTGGCAACGATAACTTCCGGGTCGAGAACATCGGCGACGTCGTGAACGAGCAAACCGTCGGCGGCAACGATACGGTGCAGAGCTGGATCACCTACACGCTGCCTCAATTCGTCGCGCAACTCAATCTGATGGGGACGACGGCGATCAATGGCACGGGCAATGACCTCAACAACAAACTCGTCGCCAACGATGCTGGAGACGTGTTGAGCGGAAGGGCCGGCGACGATACTTTGAACGGTGGGGCGGGCAACGACACCCTGATCGGCGGGCCGGGACATGACACGCTCACGGGCGGCGCGGGTTCGGACACGTTCGTATTCAACTTTGCCGATGCGACCAGCACCGACAAGGTCAAGGATTTCTCAGCAACGGATCATGACCATATCGGGATCTATGCCAGCGACTATGGGCTCAGCCTGGGCCACGGTCTGGTCAATGACGGCACCGGCAATCTGGTGCTCGACCCGGCCTACTTCGTGGCTGTGGCGGGCTCGGCGGGCACCGTGCAGGGCACGGCATCCGGTCACGGGCAATTCGTGTTCTCGTCCACGGCCTCGACCCATACGTTGATGTGGGATCCGGACGGCGCCGGACCCACGCATGGCACCGCGCTCGCCACCTTCAACCTGGACGCCACCCCGAGCGCCGCCGACTTCTTCGTCTTCAACACGCCACCGACGGTGACGGTGCATAGCGGTCCGGGTCCGATAGACGAGCGCGCGGACGCACGCGTCGGCTTCACGATCGACCTGTCTGCGCCATGGAACGAGGACGTGCTACTGACCTACTCGACGGTGGACGGCACGGCCCACGCCGGCAGCGACTTCGTCGGCGTCTCCCATGGCCAGGTGACGATTCCTGCCGGCAGCACCAGCGCCGCCGTCTTGGTCAATGCGCTCGATGGTAATCCGTCACAGGTCGATTCCTTCAGCCTCCAACTGGAGTCGGCCGTGGGCGTGACCAGCAGCACGCCGTTCTCCATTGCCGGCAGTATGGCGAGCGGCTCCCTCGCGCCGCTGCCCCCCGCAGTTGTCGCAATCTCCGACACGACGACGTTCGGCAGCCCCGACCCGATGGGATTGGCCTATGTGCCCAGCCTGGGCACTCTCTTCCTGGCCGACCCACAACTTGAACTGACAAGGGTGCAGCATTTGTCCGGCGTGGACACCCTGTTCGGGTTGAACCTTGACGGCACACTGCAGTCCGGCGGCGCGGTTCCGCTGAGCTTCAGCACCAAGCCGGCGGGTCTGGCGTATGACCCCTCGACCGGCCTGATGTACATATCCGACGACGAAAGGTTGGAGATGCAAATCATCAACCCGGCCAATCCCACCGTGGAGGTTGGGCACTTTTCACTCACCGCATTGGGCTGCGACGACACGGAAGACGTGACGGTGAACCCAAACAACGGTCACGTCTTCGTCGTGAATGGCGGAGACTTCGGACACCCCAAGATCGTTGAAACCGACGGCACGGGCTCGCAAATCTTCTCCACCATTGACCTCACGGCAGCGGTCAAGGGGCAGCCTATCGGCAGTCCCGAGGCGGCGGTCTACGATCCCGCCCATGACGTGTTCTTTATCGGCGGCAACAATTTCGACATCAAGGTCGTCAACCACGCCGGCACGGTGCTGGACGACATCACTACTCTCACCGGCTATCGCAACCCCACCGGCAATATAGGGGTCGATATCCAGGGATTGACATTGGCACCGGCCAGCGACGATCCGACCCGCATGGACCTTTATGTCGCCGACCAGGGACTTGTTGACACCAACGACGGTCGGCTGATCGAGATCAATCTCCATAACGGACTGCTGTACGCGTAGCGCGCCCTTGGCTGCTGCGTGACGAGGCCTGTCGCATTCGCAGGCATATCCGAGGTGGCAACAAGGTTCGACCGATGATCATTGAACTCTTTGGCCCACCGGCAGCGGGAAAAACCACTCTCGCGCGAGCATTGGCGACGGCGCTCGAGAAGAACGGCTTCGACGTTCGGCTGATCGTGAGCTCCAGACCGGCAGAAAGCGGTTCGGGTCAGGTCAATAACACACGAGCCTTATTGTCCAAGGCCGCATTGGCTGCCCCTTTGAGCAGAGCGGCCAAGCTGGTCAGTGTCGCGTCCATTCTCCTCGGCGCGCGGAGCGACGAACTCACCAGGAGCTTGATGGACCTCCTGCCGCCTCGCACGCTCTTGCAGTCCGTGCGCTGTCGCCGATATCTTTCGTTGCTATCCAGCTCCTGGAAAATGGCCAGCACATCTGACCGGATCGTCATCTTCGATCAGGGTTTTGTCACGGCGCTGTGCTCGATGGCACTGCTGGCCCCGTCCGTCGATCGAAGCGCCATCATGCGTGGGCTGGCGTTGACCCCGCGCCCGAACCTTCTCATTCATCTCGACGCGCCCCGGGAAACACTGGAGGCTCGTCTTCGCGCGCGACTAGGCCGCCAAGGCGCGGTCGAGCGATTGTTCGAATTCGATCTGCAAACAAGCCTTCAGCAAATCGAAACGAGCAGTGAGGTCGCCCATATCCTTCAGGAGCAAGGCAGCCGAATGATGCATGCAAGCTCCCTCGACCGCCGCCTGCTGGAAAAAGCGCTCGATCGGATTGTGCGAGAGGTGAAGTCCTGCGACGGGCGGATCGATCCGCTCCATCGATCCCCTGTTGAGGCACGGCGTATCGCCCGAGTTGGCAGATGACCCGCAATTCCGACTTGCGCCTTGGCGGGAGAGAAGCCGCGGCGACCGACGAGACGCTCAAGGGCGGCTTCGCGCCGGCCATGGCAGCGCCAGCCATAAAGGCCTTGTTTGCGGGAAGCGGACAGAGCCAGCCGCTCAGGCGGGCCAGCATTGCCGCGCTTGCCGTGTACTTTGTCGGCGCCGGGCTAACCTGCATGGCGCAGCTTGTGATCGCCCGGATCATCGGCCCGGAAAGCTATGGAGTCTACGCCTATGTCCTGGCCTGGGTAACCATGTTGGCGTATCTCTCGACGTTGGGCTTCCATGTCTCCCTTCTGCGTTTCGTGCCGGCCTATCAGGTCAAAGAGGAATGGGCGCTTGTGCGCGGCGTAATTCAGTACTCGCAGCGCGGCGCGGCGGGAACCGCAATCACCGTCGTCCTGGTCGGCGTCTGCAGCATCGTTGCCCTGAACGGCTCGCTGCGCCCCGAGCTTGCCCTTACGTTCCTCATCGGAATCGCAGCGGTGCCGTTTCTCACGCTGCATTTCATCGTCGCTTCGGTCGTCCGCGCCTTCGGCGCAATCACGGCGGCTCTCGCGCCGGAACGAATTGTCCGGGACGGTCTATTGCTGGTGATCGTCGCGGCCGTCTTCTGGGGCGACCTCTACCGGCTCGATGCCACGCTGGCGATGGGGGCGACGCTCTTCAGCTCGATCGCCATGCTCGGTCTGGTCTGCATCTTCTTGCGCCGGTTGCGTCCGCCGGCGCTCGACCATGCAAGGCCGACCTATACGCCCGGGGACTGGTGGCGGCCAACGCTGCCACTCACGGTGATAATGATCGCGGATAACCTGATGAGTCGCTCGGCCGTCATCTCGCTCGGCCTGGTGGGCAATACGCACGACGCCGGTATCTTCGCGCTGGCGTTCAACATGGCGATCCTGATATCGCTGCCGCGGATGGCCGTTGCCACAGCGTTCGCGCCCACCGTCTCCGCATTGTTCGCCAGAGAGGACCGCACCGGCCTGCAAACGCTCAGTGCCAACGCCGCCTGCCTCTCGCTTCTCGGCTCGGCGTGCGTCGCCATCCCGCTGATATTGCTCGCACGGCCTCTCCTCGCCTGGTTTGGTCATGATTTCGAAGCAGGTGCCCCGATTCTCACGATCCTCGCTCTCGGCCAGGTGTTCGCTGCCGCATGTGGACCTCAACAGCACCTCATCACGATGACGGGACACGAGCGCGCCGGCGCGGCGATACTTGCCGTATGCGCCGCCTCGAGCTTCGCCGGCTGCATATTCATGATCCGTTGGTTCGGGATGACAGGAGCTGCGTTCGCTACTACGGCAGCGCTTGTCGGTTGGAACGTGGCGATGGGCATCTTTATCCAGAGAGGTCTGCACCTCATGCCGGGTCTGGCCGCTTCGTTCAAAACCGTGCCGAGACTGTGGATCTGATTTTGCCGGAGATCGTGATGCGTTACGAGACCGAATCCATCAAGGTGGGCGATAGGGTCTCCTCGAGTCGTACGAGAGAAGCCGCCTCGGTTCGATCCGACGACGCGGTACCGGCGGTCCGGAGCAAGGCAGCGATCCGGAGCCTCTTCAGCTCTCTGGAACAGAAGAGCGTCCGCTACTGTCACTGGAAAAGCAATATCCGCCTCGAAGAGACGCTTGCGGCTGCAGAGGACATCGACCTCCTCGTAGATCAACGAGACGCGGAACTGTTCTACACAGCCTTGCTCGAGAATGGTTTCAAGTTGACGCAGTCGCGCTCCGGCATTGGGCATCCGGGTGTCTTCCACGCGTTGGGACTGGACGGGCCAAGCGTCGAATTGGTGCATGTGCACGCCTATTTTCAGATCGTCAGCGGCGACAGCTTGACCAAGAGCTACCGGCTCCCAATCGAAAGGCCCCTTCTGGAGCAGACCCGCTACTTGCATGGCGTGAGGGTTCCGACGCCCGAAGCCGAGCTCGTGCTGTTCGCGCTGCGGATCGCGCTCAAGCACACCGGCCCGATCGAGATCCTGATGATCTGTCGCCACTATCGCAGTGTTTCGGGGGAACTACGCTGGCTACGCGGGGCGGCAAACGCGCAGCACGCCGAGGCGCTTTGCACGGCTTGGTTCCCAAGCATTGATCCACTGCTGTTTCAGCAGTTGCTGGACGCCATAGAGGCCGAGCGCGCGGTCGTTCGACGCGTCGTCCTCGGTTGGCGCGTCGCCTGGCGATTGCGCGGACTGCGGCGGCTGAACCCGCTGCTCGGAGCGGTTTCCCGCGTTTGGCGAGTGGTCTCCTTGCTGGCCAAGCGGTTCCGGCGTCGCAAGGACCTGGTGCTGCAGACCGGCGGCATGATCGTTGCACTCGTGGGCCCGAAGGCGACCGGTAAATCGACGATCGGTCGGACGCTGGCAGGCCGGCTAGGCCAGCATCTGGACGTAATCCGCATTCACGCCGGCAAGCCGCGCGCAACACCCCTTACGCTGTTGCCTCTCCTTTTCTTGCCGCTGGCGCGCGTCGTCCTGTCCAAAGAGCGCACGGGCGAGTACGAAAAGCCTGAACGCCGCCGGGAGCAGCGATATTCGCTGGTCTACGTCCTGCGGATGACCCTTCTCGCCCATGATCGCCGCAGGTTGATTGTCCGCGCGCTGCGGGCCGCGACCGCGGGCTCCGTCGTCATCACGGACCGATACCCCTCGGAAAGCGTGGGTGCCATCGACAGCTGCTGCTTTGACGAAGCGGCGGTGGCAAGATGCAGCTCTCCGCTGAAGCGTTGGCTGATGAACCAGGAGCGCGCGCTCTACAAGGGACTACCCAAGCCGGGCCTGCTCCTTCGCTTGACGGCGCCAATAGAAACAACAGTCGAACGGGACGCAAGCCGACTGAAGCGGGGCGGCCCCGATGCGGCAGCAGTGCGGCGACGCTGGGAGTTGGAGAACCAGGCGGAGTTTTCCGGAACACCTGAGATCCATATCGATACGGACCGACCATTGGATGAGACGATCCGGACGGTTGCTGGAGCCGTCTGGGCTGCTCTGTGAAGGAACCACGCGACGACGACTTCGCTGAAATTCAATAGCGTCGAGTGCAATTGCAAAGCGACCGGGCAGAGCAAGCCACGGCAAAGGCAGAAAGGATTTTGGGTGCGGCTCTGACGCGAGCCACACGGCGACGGAGGACTACCATGAGATTCCGTATTCTAGGTCACGCGTGTCTCGAGGTTATAGCCGGTGGCAAGCAGCTGCTATGTGATCCCTGGCTGGTCGGCTCCGCATACTGGCGTTCCTGGTGGAATTACCCACCCGTTCCGAAAGGCCTGGTTGAGACACTCAACCCGGATTTCATTTACCTCACCCACATGCATTGGGATCACTTTCACGGCCCAACCCTGCGGCGGCTCGGCCTCGACCGGCAAATACTTGTGCCCAAGACCCCTGACCGCCGCATTTACGAGGACCTCAAGGCCATGGGGTGCACCCGGATCACGGAGTTGGTTCATGGCAAACCTTACCGGATTGGCGCCGGCCTTGAGATTACAAGTTATCAATTCGGGCACTTTCCTGACTCGGTTTTGGTGATCGAGGCGGACGGCAAGACCATCCTGAACGCAAATGACTGCAAGACCATGGGCCTGCCGCTTCAGCAGATCCTGCAACGACACCCGAAAATCGATTTCGCATTGCGAAGCCACAGCTCCGCAAACGCCCGGCTGTGTTTCGAGATCATCGATCGGGGCGGAACCCACATCGACGATCCGCAGAAGTACAGCGCCGAGTTCGCAGACTTCGCGCGGGCGGTCAGGGCCGAGTACGCCATTCCTTTTGCCAGCAACAATTGCTACCTGCACCCCGAGACCGAAAGATTCAATCGATATCTGAACCTTGGAATTGACGTGAAACGCTATTTCGAGGCGCACGACATCACCCAGCCGAAGTGCGTTGTCTGCGCGCCCGGCGACGGGTGGGATGATGATTTCGGTTTCATGCTCAGCGATAAGGACTGGTACACCAACCTCGATGAGCACCTGGAGCACTACAAGGAAACAGTGTCCGACACTTTGAGGAATGCGGCACAGGAGGAGGCAGGCGCTGTGCTGACGGCGGACATCGTCGCCGGTTACGCCTCAGGCCTCCTCTCCGGAACGCCCTACTTCCTGCGACGGCTGTTTCGCGGAAAGCCCATAACGCTCGTTGCGCATAGCAAGGCAGGCGATACGGCCTACGAACTGGACATCCATGGCAGGCGGTGGCGCACGCTGGAGACCTGGAATGATGAAAACAACCCGATCCAGATTCACGCAAGCGCCAACGTTTTCATCATGTGTGTCAAACAAGTGAACTGGAGCAGCTTGGGAATTTCGAAGCGCGTCCGCTTTCGTGTAAAGAACGCAGACAAAATGATAGTAACGTACTTCACCGAGCTCAATGACCTCTTCGATTGCGAAGTGCTGCCGCTATCGAAGTCGTTGAACGCACGGTTCGTCGCGGTCTGGCTGAGGCGTTGGCGTGAAGTCGTTCTTTATCTGCGGATCGCGGCCGATCTGGGTCTTGGACGCGACTTCGCCTATCGTAACTATCTTCCCCCCATCCGGTCCACGAGGGGAGCGCTTCAATGAGCCCACACCTGCTCTACGTCGGTGGCGAGGATCATCATCTGCGAATTCCCTTCATGCTCTCCATGCGGGATTGCGGCTTTCGGGTGACCGCGGCAGGAAGCGGGGATTCCAGCCCCTTCAGTCGGGCTGGCCTTGCTTTTCGTTCCTTCCACTTCGATCGGTTCGTGAGTCCCTTTTCCGATTGGACGGCAGTCAAGACACTGTCGACGATCCTTCGTGACGTCTGTCCGGATTTGGCGCAGGGCTACGACACGAAGCCGTGTTTGTTCCTCCCCTTGGCCGCCCGCGCCGCGGATCATCCTGCAATCGTGCGCACAATCTGCGGGCGGGGCTGGGTCTTCTCGTCGCGCTCGCCGCTCGCTTTAGCGGCTCGCCCGGTTTATCGCGCAACGTATCGTGCGGCAGCTCGATCGACCAACGCCACCGTGTTCGAGACCAACGAGGATTGCCACTTTTTCGAACGCCACGGGATGACAGGAAAAAATGGCCTCGTGATCCCGGCCGGGGGTGGTGGGATCGATGTCGAAGGGTTCAGACGCGCCTTGGCCGCGTCCTCTCCCGCAGAGCAGCTTCGCGGAGAGCTTGGTCTCGGCACTTCCCCGGTCGTCATCACCGTCGCGCGAATGACGCGCGGAAAAGGCATTCCCACGCTCCTCAAGGCGGCGGCGCTAGTCCACCGGGCTCGCCCCGACGTTCGCTTCCTCCTGGTCGGACCGCGCGAAAGCGAGGGGCCGCTTGCGGTCACGCAAGCCGAGATCGACCGGCATGCGCCCTATGTCATGGCGACCGGACCTCGACCAGATGTACCCGCGCTGCTCAAGTTGGCCGACGTATTTGCGTTCCCGACGGAGCATCGTGAGGGCGTGCCCCGAGCGCTGCTCGAGGCAGCTCTTGCCGGACTCCCGATCGTATCGACAAGCATGCCAGGTTGTTGCGAGGTAATCCGCGACGGCTGGAACGGATTCCTGGTGCCACCACGTTCTCCCGACCGTCTGGCGGCGAGGACCATCGACCTGCTTCGTGACCGGAACACGGCGGAAACAATGGCTGATCGTGCTGAAGAGCTGGTTGCGCAGAGCTTCAGTCTGCGGATGATTGTCGCTCGTCATGTCGCATTATATGGGGAGCTGCTAGCGCGGACCTCTCGGGCGAGCGCGGCCGGGCTCGCTTCGACCCAACTCTCACACGAAGACGCGAGCCATCGAGGATAGCGCGGCCCGGAGCAGGTTCGATGGCGATGAGTTTCGCGCTGATACCTCTGACGTCGGCTTGCATTCGACGGCGTCGGCAGCTTCTGTGCGCGCCGGTTGGCGAGCCGACTGTGGCGCGGACCTGCTCAATATTCTCCCGCTGATCGACCGATCGCCTCCGAAAGGGACCGATCGTATCCAAATAGGAGAACCATACCCACTCCGGGTTGTTCACGCCGACGCCGGCTTGCGGTGGCTTACCCATTCCGGGACATGTACGTAAGCCGGCTTAGCCGTGGCGACAGCTGCGGCCGCAAGTAGAATAATTCGTCTGCGAGACGCCGTCGAAGGGCCATCCACCTTACCGACGCGAACGCCCGATTCGGAGGATGCATATCGATGATCATAAGGCCTCTGACCAGCTCACCTCGTTTCGGCATCTCGCTGGTTTCCCCAACTTCTTATGCAACCGCCGCCAATCTCGCGAGCCGGCGTGAGCGGAAAATGTCACGGAGGAGCGAATGAAAGCTGTCATTCAGTGCGGCGGAAAAGGCATGCGTTTGCGACCGCACACATCCATTCTGCCAAAGCCTCTTATGCCGATCGGAGCACGGCCCGTGCTCGAACTCGTGCTCAAATGGCTTAGACGAAACGGGATCAAGGACGTTTTCATCACCACTGGATATTTGGGACACCTCATTCGCAGCGTTTGCGGCGACGGCAACCAATGGAACATGCGGATCACCTACACGCAGGAGCTCGAGCCGCTTGGGACGATCGGCCCGCTGTCGCTCGTGCGGGAGGAGCTCGACGAACCGTTTCTGGTGCTTAACGGCGACGTGCTGACGGATCTCAATCTCAACCACTTCGTCGGCGCACATCGGCGACATCAAGCGAACGTCACCATCGCCACCGCTACCCGCGTCACGAAAATGGAATTCGGCGTGATCGACGAACTCGAGGGGCACGTCACCGGGTTCCGCGAGAAGCCAGAGCTGCCGAATCTCGTAAGTATGGGCATCTACTGCATGGATCCGGCTGTGCTCGAACGCATCCCATCCGGCGTTCCATTTGGTTTCGACGATTTGATGTTCCAGATGCTGGAGCAAAACGCAGCCGTTCACGTATTCAAGCACAACGGTCTGTGGCTCGATATCGGCCGGGTCGAGGACTTCCTCAAGGCCCAGGACATCCCATGGGACGAGCAGTCGTCCGCATTCGCAGCAACGATCGCCGCTTGAGGCGACGCCAAAGGCAGCAGTACTTGCTCACACCCATCGCATTTCGCCAGGGCCTGATTCAAGGCCTGATTGGAGACTGACTCATGCTATTGGTATCGGCGCCGGTCTTGGGGATGGAAGAGAAGGCAGCTTTAGCGGCCGTGATCGAAAGCGGCTGGATCACGATGGGAGACCGGGTTCGGGAATTTGAGCAAGCGTTCGCTCTGATTCATGAAGCCGAGGATTCGATTGCCGTCAGCTCGTGCACTGCAGCCCTCCATTTGATCCTGCACGCGCTCGGCGTTGGACCGGGTGATGAGGTCCTCGTGCCATCCCTGACCTTCGTCGCCACCGCCAACAGCGTGTTGTATGTGGGAGCGCGGCCGATCTTCGTCGACATCGAGACGCCGGAGACTCCGTTGATGTCGCTGGACGACGCTGACGCCAAATGCACTGCCAGAACAAGGGCGATCATTCTCGTGCACTTTGGCGGTTATCTCGCAGATCGTTCAGCCTGGCAGTCCTTCGCGCGCCGCCGCGGCCTGCTCCTGATCGAGGATGCCGCACATGCGCCCGGACTGCCGGAGGCCGGAACCTTTGGCGAGGCCGCAGCATTCAGCTTCTACGGCAACAAGAATATGACCACCGCCGAAGGCGGCGCAATCATTGCCTGCGACCGCTCGTTGAGAGAGATTATCAGGCGGGCGCGGTCCCACGGCATGACGAGTGGCACGCGGCAGCGCCTCGATAGCCGCAGTCCGGACTACGACGTCACGATGCTCGGGTTCAACTACCGGATGGACGAGTTGCGAGCTGCCGTTGGTCTTGCCCAGCTAGAGAGATTGACTGAATGGAATGACATCAGGCGGCGCTTGTCGATGTGCTATCGCCGCCTCATTGCGGAGCGTTGCCCTTCGGTGATAGTGCCATTCGCCGATGCGTGGCCATCTGCGCATCATCTGATGCCGATCGTGCTTCCAGCCGTCATTAACCGCCAGACCGTGATCGGTGGGCTGCGCATGGAGGGCGTTCAGACCACCGTCCATTATCCGCCCGTGCATCGCCTGACGTTTTACAGGGACATCTGCCCGGATTGCTGCTTGTCGCGAACCGAGGAATTTGCCCGGCGGGAGCTCACGCTGCCGCTGCATCCGAGCATGATACCGGCCAATGTCGATCTCGTCGTGAACTCGCTTGCAGCCTCCTTGGGTGCGGAGGCACCGACGAGGGCAATCGCATGACCATGCACGAGCTCTACGACTCTCATCTCGGGCATGGAGAGTTGCGGCGCGCCCTCGAAATGGGCGTGAGGCGCGCAGTCGATATCGCCGGCTCCTGTGCCGCGATGCTCGTTCTGATGCCAATCGCCATGTTCGTGACGCTTGCAATCTGGATCGAAGGCGGCAGACCCATCCTGTTCTCCCAGTTTCGTCTTGGGCAGAATGGACGGCCGTTCCGGATGTACAAATTCCGCAAATTCAGACCGGATTGCGACAACGGCGGATGTCCGCTCACCATGGAGGACGACGATCGCCTGACAGGCATCGGTCATATCCTCGCCGCGAGCAAGCTCGACGAATTGCCACAGCTCTGGAACGTTCTGCGAGGTGACATGTCGCTGGTGGGGCCGCGGCCGGAGTCGCTTGCGCTGGCCGATTGTTTCCGGAACGGGTTCGAGAAGATTCACGAGCACAAGCCTGGCCTGTTCGGGCCGTGTCAAGTCTTGTTCAGGAACGAAAGCAAGCTCTATCCGGTCGAGGTTGCTGCCGTAGAGTTCTATCGACAGGTTCTGTTCCCCGCGAAAGCAGAAATCGACCTCGCCTATTATTCGCGCCGGACACTCGTTTCCGATCTCGGCTGGATCCTTCGGGCAGCCTGGGTAATCGTCGCCGGGTCACGGGTCGAACCGCGCCTTTGTGGCCAGCCGGACCAAACCCGAAAATGAGGCGAGCATCATGGTCACGAATTACGTTGGCAAAAAGATCCTCGTAACGGGAGCGGACGGTTTCATTGGTTCGCACCTGACGGAAGCCCTCGTTTCCGCCGGCGCCGAAGTAACGGCTCTTGCCCAATACAATTCGTTCGACAGCCATGGCTGGCTTGACGATTTGCCGGAGCCGATCCGGGAGAGGGCAAATCTCGTCCGCGGCGACGTTCGCGATGCGGGCTTCATGGGTCGCCTGGTGCACGGCCACGAAATCGTATTTCATCTCGCCGCGCTGATCGCGATACCGCATTCGTACGTCGCTCCGCAATCCTATGTGGAAACGAACGTGCTCGGCACCTTGAACGTTCTGGAAGCGGCGCGGCGGCACGGCACCGAGCGTATCGTGCACACGTCAACGAGCGAGGTCTACGGCACTGCGCTGACGATGCCGATCGATGAATCCCATCCGCTACAGGGGCAATCGCCATACTCGGCTTCCAAGATAGCCGGAGATATGATGGCGGAAGCGTTTGCCAGGTCGTTCGGCCTGCCGGTCGTCATCCTGAGGCCATTCAATACGTTCGGACCGCGACAGAGCGAAAGGGCGATCATAGGCACCATTATCCGGCAGGCGCTCGATCCATTCTGCCCGGCGATCATGGTCGGCGACGCGACGACCGTGCGCGATCTCACCTTCGTCACCGACACTGTGGCGGCATTCGTGGTTGCCGGGATGTCCGACAACCTGGAATACGGCCAGGCATATAACGCCGGCAGTCAACGGGCGACCATAGTCGGCGATCTGATCGACCTGATCGTCGAGCTGACGTCCAGCGGCAAGCCCGTGGTCCAGGACAACAAGCGTCTGCGACCACCGAATTCGGAG
>Ga0134128_10003934_pt1 | contig 18198 bp, 18 predicted proteins | sample KB31754_FD_96462 | JGI IMG/M metagenome (GOLD analysis project Ga0134128, IMG submission 96462) | Terrestrial soil microbial communities with excess Nitrogen fertilizer from Kellogg Biological Station, Michigan, USA - KB3-175-4 | ecosystem: Environmental > Terrestrial > Soil > Unclassified ... | reverse complement strand
TAGGGCGAGCTAAAGTTAAACGTCGTTTGATCGTTCTGACTCGCGCTGCTCGTGGTGGTCGTCGCATTGCTGAGACTGACTGCTAAATCGTAGCCAGCCCCGGCCCCGCCGCCGCCACTGCCGCCGCCTGATGTTCCTGTGCCAGGCATTAGGTGTTGCTTTGGATTTCAACCCCGTTAGGAGGATTTACTCCGGTGAACACGGGAGCCGGATTTCCTGCCGGCCCACGCGGGCCAGCCGGGCCTTGCGGGCCAGCCGGGCCTATGAGACCGGGCAATCCTTCCGCCGTGACTTCCGCGGAAGCGACGACGTGCCCGCCCGGAATGAGATTGAGGTCAAGCGCGACAATAACAAGTAAGCCATTGTCGCCTTTCAGAGTGCCTTGGAGTTTCATAAAAAAATTTCAGTCGTTTTTACTGCAAAGGCCGAGGCCAGCATCACCAGCCCCGGCCCGTCACTTAGCCCCTATCCGAGGCGGGGAATTTCACATGAACTTGCCGGGCAAACATTCCATGTAAATGGTCGCCTTTTGCGCCACTGTGCTGGTCAATTCCAGCTTGTGGTCATTGATGACCGGCAGCGCGTCCATTTCTTGGCCATCGTAATCCGAGACATACGCGGCATCGAAAAAGTTGAGCGGATTGAGCAGAGCTTTGAGGGTGTTGCTCGTGGCGATGTTCGCGACGGCGTAGCTGTCCTTGTCCCCGAAATGGAAGCCGTATCCGCGATACCGTTTGTTCACGTCCACAACGTTCCCCTCCACGCGGACTTGGCCGTCCGCAGTGAACTTTATCTGCGTGATCGTGCTCGCGGTGGTCTGGCAGCGCACATACAAGCGAACCAATTTGCCAAACAGTGTGAGGTTCGAAATGGGAACCGTCCCCACAACCAAGTCCACAACTTGCTGCACATACTTGAACGGGTTCGCAAAGAGCACCGTTCCGCCCTGGTTGAAATTGTTCCGGCGAAAATCAAATTCCTCATCACCGGTCACGCTGGGCTTGACCGCGTTCGCATTGATCTTGCCGACAATCGTCATGCTGCGGGCGCCGAAGGTATCCCACGAGGTGATGTCGTTGTCCGACAGCCAATTTCTCGACGGGTCGGTAAAGTCGATGTTGAGGACGCCAAGCGGAGACAACAGGCCCACCGCCTGACGACGCATGGCGTAAAAAATCGGGTCAACATTGTATTGCGTCGCGCTGCCGATATTGATTTGCAAAGCGCCGCTGAAAAGGAAATCCGGCTCCACCGGTGAGGCCGTCGCTGTGCCAGCGTTGTAGCTTGCCGCCGCAACACCGGTGCCCGCGCCGCCTGTTAGAACGGTCACGACGAAAACAGCCCCGACTCCTGTCGCGTCGACGATCTGAAACGTATCCCCCACGTTGTAACCATTCCCTGCGGCAACAATGGTAAGCAACGTCGGCTCCCGGCCAGCGGTGAGAGTGGGCGTAACGGTCAATTGGTCATTGCCCCCACCAGTCAGATGCTTCGTGGCAAGCCCCACACCACCGGTGTAATTGACGGCCTGACAATACAACTGGACGCCGTGCTTGCGATTGCCGACGACAAAATCAACATTGAATGCGCCCCCGGCATTGACCGCGCCGATCTTGGTCAAAATCCGTTGGTTCCGACCCACGTAACCCACGGGATCGTTGTTGAGTGAAACTCCTCTGCCTACTCGTACGATTGCCATATCAATTTCAGTTCTTGGGATGATGGTTGCTGGTTAAAAAAATGGGTGAGACTTACTGCTGCGTCTGCGTGGAAATGGTGCCGTTCAGCGCGAAGTTGTAACCGAGGTTGTAGGCTTGGTTAAAACCCGGGATGGAGTAAGTGGCCAGCGTTTGATAGGCGCTATAGCCGACCAAAGCAGACCCGATTAAAAAAAACCAATGTTTTTGGCTCATAGGTCAGGATTTGCCGTCCATATAGCCCTTAACGGTGACTCCAATAAGAAGTCCGCCGAGGACGACGAGGGCAGTTTTCAATGTCGAGTTCATATTTATGCGTTGTGCATTTCGTGACGTGACAATGAATGAAACAGCCGCGCCTGGGCAGACGCGGCTTTAACGAGCCAGTTCTAACGGAGGGGAGCTAACGGCGGGGTGTTTGCACTAAAAAAAGGACGCACTGCAACGTCGTTTGAAATCCCATTTTCAAATGAATTCTTTGGACGTGCTTTTCCAGCGTGCGTATGGACATCCCCAGCGCGTCGGCGGATGACTTCCACGATTCACCCTTGGCGAGGAGTTCAATGACTTCCGTTTCGCGTGGGGTCAACTTCGCGGCCTTCGTGCGTTCGAAAAAAAACGGCGGAATTAAAAACTCAAAAGTGGTTTGGTTCATAGTCTCAGTTTTTGTGGAATCGGATTTTCCTTGGAGAATTTTTTGCAGTGGACAAAGCAGTAGCGGTCAAGCGTGAGCGCCAGTTCAATCCCCTTCATCGATGGCTGGCAGTCCTTCCAGATTTTTACCGTGCGTTCGGTCTGCAAAAATAAAATCAGTTCGTTCAAATTTTGCCGCATGGCTGGAAGCAAATCGCAGCCGTCGTGCCCCACAACGATCAAGTCGTGATCGTTGTGTCGGATGCATGTGAAGAAAGGATTGAAAGTTTTGTCGGCTGCGATAGTGGCCGAGGCGTCCTCAATGACGACGACACATCCGCGCTTGCGGTTCACTGCCTCGCGAAAATTTTCTTCGTTGTTTGTCACCCACGCGCCCGGGTGCCATGGTGAAACGAACGCTTCCAGCACGAGAGTCAGCTTGTGATGTTGTCGCCAGAATTCCAGACACATTGCTTTTACCAGCGTCGATTTTCCGTTCTCGCTTTCGCCGAATACGCCGATGCGTTTTTTGGGTTCACTCATTGGTGCCTTCAAATCGGATGAACAAAGTTGTCCTGCCGTGACTTTGAACCACCCAGATCGTGTTCGAAACCGTGTAAGGCTCGTCCGCCCAATGAACCAAATCCGTTGAGCTTTGGATGTTCGTTACCGCGAAATTTTTTGGAGTTGGAAAAAAAATTGACGGCGGGTTGGCAGTCGACGGCTGCGTCGTCAGAAGTGCCACAGCCACGCCGGTTGTGACGGCTGCGGCTGTGATGAATATTTTTTTCGCGTTCATCCCGGGAAAAATTCAGCGCCGGGAGCTTCAGCGGACGGCGTTTCTTTTTCCGGTTGCTGTGTCACTTCGGCATCGACTGGAATTGCCGGGCCTTTCGGGTCACGTCCTCCGCCTTGCTTCTTTTTCTCTTTGCGGCTTTTAATCCATGCAAAGATTTTTTGGAACGTAGCGGGAAGCCGAGGCAGCGAATACCCGGCGATGGCGAGCCAGAGATTTTGCAGAGGCGAGAGAATCGGCGCGACGATGGAGTCCAGATAGCTGATAATCGCATCGACTACGATCTTCCGCTCGTCTGCGTCTTTCGGCTGCCAGAACTCACCAAAGACCATGCACAGAAGCCGAATGACCATTTCGAAGCACATACGGGCCATCAGCGCGTAGGCGCTCAAAACTTGATCGCGTGATGGCTCCCCTTGCTGCTGCTGCTGCTGCTGTGGCCCGGGCTGAGGCCCGGGTTGCGCATTGCCGTTCATGTTAGGCGGCAGGTCTGAAAAATCTGGGGCCGGTTCCGGCTTTGCTGGCTCTGGGGCGGGCTGTGGCTGCGGCTGCGGCTCTGGGGCCGGTTGTGGCTGCTGTATCGGCCGTGGGACTGGCGTAGGCGCTGGGGAAGGAGTCGTCCCGGGAACTTCGAGCAACACCGCGTCTTTCAGGGAGATTCCTTTCTTGTCGACCGGGTGAATTCCATACGTTGCTCCCGGGAAAGCCGGAACCACTTTGACCCCGGGCGGGAGCATGGGACGGGGTTTTTTGACGGGAGGTTTTTCGGGTGGGCCTCCGATCAACGCGGAGGGGGACGCAACGGATTCAACCATAGTCAGACTCTCTTTCTCCCCGTTGCGATGCCAAGGTTTTAGCGGCTTCGCCGAAGGATGACAAGAGTTTTGTGGTTTGAAACGGGCAACGCGGTTCGCTGTTTTTTCGGGTGAGGGGTTCGGGGAGAGGGCCGGGCTTTCACCGGCAAGTCCGGGCTATTAACTCCGGCTTGACGCCTTTAAGTCCTCAGCGATGCAGCTTGACGCTGCCACTCTCTCAAAATAAAAACCCGGGCCGCAAAAAGAGCAGCCCGGGAGTCAGCGATACGCGCCACCCGGCCAACGAAGCCCCCCAGTGTTGCGCTCCCGCAGAGCACCGGTTCGATCTCAGTTGGCGCTTCTACTTTGTCATTTTTCCGTTCCGGCTGCCATGGACAAAACTGGCAAAATACCCCCCACCCCTCCCCCCCCCTCCATTTTCAGGAGGGGGGGGCCGGGGGTAGGGGACTTTTTTACAGTTTTTGAAAAAATAAAAATAAAGGTTCCCCCTCACCCCCTCCAAAAATTTTCGAAAAAACAGCGAACCGCGTTGCCCGTCCTATCCGTAAAACTCTCACTTCCCCGGAGCGAAGCGACGCGCTATAATTCTTGCCGTGAAGCGAAATGAAAAAATATGGCAAACTACGGACGTAGAAGCGTCAATGTTTGCAGGGGAATCCGAATTTAAGTAGCACAATAACGACAAACCGTTTAATTCAAAACGGTGTCCGCCGCACCCTTCCGAAAAACACCTGTCAAGCTGTTTGTTATATTTAATTAAATCTCTCAATTCCTACCCTCATTCTGAAACTCGGAAACCATCGACTTTGGAAGCACCAGCTTGATTCCCGTGCACTGGTTCAGCAGGCCATACACGGAACATCCGGTCGTCGGACTGGCCGGAAACGTGACGTTGGCAAAAAAAGGACGCGGTTTTTGAAATCTCTTGCGCAGCTTGGACCACCAGATAGAAATTCGCGACCTCGCAGTCGGGGCGCCTCGCATTGTGAAATTCGGCGCCTGCGTAATCACAAAGCGAGGATCATTCGCAAACGAAGTGTCCTCCATCACTCCACCAGAATACCGCCGCCGCCAGCGCAGCCAGCACCGCCGCGCTCAAAAGCCAGCGTTCCACCCGCCGATGGTTTGCCGGTTGCCAATGAACACTCGCCTCCATGTCTGCATGAGAGCAAATCCACGAAACCTTATCAAGGAATCAGAGCAGGGCGTCCTGCCCTGCCCCTCGGAGCGCCGATCTCCGCCCCGGCGCTTCCAAAATGTGTAACTGTCCGCACCGTTTCCGAGTCTGATTCTCCCGTCATGCGAATACTTGTATTGTTTCTCACCGCGCTCCTTTTCACCGGCTTCACCGCAAACGCGCAAACAATTGAACGCTTTACCCAACCTCACTGGGGCGAACCCTTCCTTCATCAGCCACGCGCTTGGTATGGCACCCCCGAAGCCCGCAGTGCCGCCGGCATCGTCATGCAATATCAATCCACCACCGGCGCCTTCCCCAAGAACACTGACCTGACCATTCCGCCGACCGATAAAATCTGGGCCCGAATCAAAAAGGAAGGCTGCGCCGACACCATCGACAACGACGCCACCACCGTCCCGATGCGTTTCCTCGCCCTCGTCGCCCAAGCCACCGGCGACAAACAATGCCAGGACTCCTTCATCCGCGGCCTCGATTACCTGCTCATCTCGCAATATCCCAATGGCGGCTGGCCGCAATTCTACCCGTTGCGCGAAGGTTATTACTCGCACATCACCTACAACGACAACGCCATGATGAACGTCATGTTCCTCCTGCGCGACATTGCTCACGGCAAAGCCCCTTACCAATTCGTGGATGCCGATCGCCGCGCGAAATGCCAAACCGCCATTGAGAAAGGCCTCGATTGCATCCTGAAAACGCAAATCAAGGAGAACGGCAAACTCACCGTCTGGTGCGCGCAATACGATGAGAACACCCTTCAACCCGCCTGGGCCCGCGCCTTCGAACCGCCCTCATTTTCCGGCGACGAAAGCGTGGATATAGTCCGTTACCTCATGCAGATCGATCATCCTACGCCCGAGATCCGCGCCGCCATCCAAGGCGCCGTTGCTTGGTTCAAAGCGACCGAAATTCACGGCCTCCGCGTCGTCCGCCGCATGATGCCCGACGGCCGGCGCGACGGCTGGATTGAGCGCAACCGGAAAGCCGGTCCGCTCTGGGCGCGCTTCTACGAACTCGGCACCAACCGCCCCATCTTCATCGGCCGCGACAGCGTCATTCGCTACCACTACTCCGAAATCGAACGCGAACGCCGCGGCGGTTACAATTATTACGGCGCCTGGCCCGAGTCCCTGCTGAAAAAAGACTACCCTCGCTGGCTCGCCAAGCTGAATCACGAAAAATAAATCCCCTGTAGGAGACGAGGTGACGAGTCTCAAAATTCTTCACAATTCGGGGTTTAATTCAGAGACACCTCTCATTAACACCCAGCTTCAGCTGGGTGTACGGTCCGGGGGCGTGGGAACCGCTTTAGCGTTTTCCCCCGCAGCGCAATCGGGTAAAAACCGCTCCAATCCGGCGCAAAAACCTCAAACTTTACTCCTTGACTTCTCCTCGCCAAAATTGAAAATGCGGTCGCAACCTAATCAAAAGGAATCATTTATGTCTACCTTAACCACTGGCAAGCGAACCCTGCTAACCCTGTCCGCCCTTTTGGCCGTTTCCACCGCGTTCGCCGGCGGAAAGCTGCCGATTTCCTCCCAGGGCCTGGTGCTTTGGATCCAAAAAGTCCCGACGGGGATAAAAACCCGCGATTTGAGCGGCAACAAAAACAATGCTCAAACCACCTCCCTCATCGTGTCCAACAGCCCCTCCCTCGTTTCCATGCAGGACACCCATCAATTGACCCTGGCCATGTGGATGAAGCCCAACTCCATTCCCGACGAATTTCCGGTTCCGATCAGCAAGGGCGGCTATAATACACCCGGCGCCGACGGCGGTTACGAACTGAACCTGAATTGGAATGGCGATAACGACCTCATTTTTCTGAGCGGCAACTACCAGGCCGAAACGGCGGGCGCGAACGGTTCGCTCATCAACAATCACCTGGGTGAATGGATTCACGTTGTCGTCACCGTCGATACCGCCGCCCAAGTCATTCAGTTTTATGTGAACGGCCAGGCTTATCCCAACATCACCTCGTTCGGCAGCCTCGCGGATGTGAACTTCAACGTCACCAACAATCTTTATATAGGCGAGCCCGATCCAGCCGCCAACGTCAACCGCGCTCCCTATGACGGCGAGATGCAAGACGTCATGGTCTTCAATCGCACTTTGTCAGCCGATGAAGTCCAGACACTTTTCACCGCCACCACCCCCGGCGCCAAACCCGGAAGACGACGCTAGACCTCAGGTCATAACCTCGCGCCAGCGTCCCGGACTGCGGCGGCCCTCCGCCGCTTTGTGTTGCGCGCGGAACGCCCCGGAAATTCGAGCGCATCCCGAAAGGCCTCGGAAATTAGCCGGCCAGCAAGGCTGCGCCGCGGCCGCAGCTCCCGGACCCTGCCACAAAAAACGTAGCGCGGCCGTCCCGGCTGCGAGTGTCGGCGGCGTCTCGCCGCCAGACACTGAAACACAATCGAACGACAACCGTTATCGCTCGCGCGGTGGGTAGGAACGGCGCTGGCGCCGTCCGCGCCGCGTTTAGCGGCGCAACATGGGGGTTCTCCGGCTCCGTGGACGCGATTTGTTCCGCCCGCTTGCTTATTGCGCCGGCGCGGACGCGCGGCGCGGCATCCCTACTTCTCCTCGGCAACGCCACTGCCCCTCGCTCACATTCGCGCCCCCTGCCCTATTCGGTCTATTTCACCAGGCTCCCGTAGACTTCCGTATACTTCCGCGCCGTCGTTTCCCACGAGAAATCCGCCGACATCCCATTCAGTCGATAATGCCTCAACAACTCCGGCTCGCCATACAACGCCAGCGCCTTCCGGATCGCCTTGGCCACCGCGCCATTGGAATACTCGATGAATTTGATCCCGTCCGCACGATTGCGGTCCTCGGAAATGTCCGTCACCGAATCATCCAACCCGCCCGTCACCCGCACAATCGGCACCGTGCCGTAATGCAGGCTATACATCTGGTTCAACCCACATGGCTCATACCGCGACGGCATCGCAAAAAAATCGCAACCCGCCTCGATCCGTTGCGACAATCCCTGGTTAAACCCAATCTGCGCCGCCACTTTGGTAGGATAACGCCGCGCCAGCTCGCGATAACCATTTTCAAACGCGACATCGCCCGTCCCGAGCACGACAAACTGCATGTCCGCGCTCAGCATTTCCTCGAGCGCCCCTAGCAAAATGTCCACGCCCTTTTGCTCGATCAACCGGCTCACGCTGCCGAACAACGGAACCTTCGCATTCACCGGCAGCCCCAATTCCTTTTGCAAATCCAGCTTGTTGGCCGTCTTGCCGGTGAAATCCTCCACCGAATAAGGATGTTTCACGTGCGGATTATGCGTGGTGTTCCATTCCTCGTAATCGATGCCGTTGAGAATGCCCACCAGCACGTCCTGCCGTTTCTGCAAAAGGCCCTCCAGCCCGCAGCCGAATTCCGCCGTCGTGATCTCGCGCGCATAACGCGGGCTCACCGTGCTGACAATATCCGCAAAAGCGATTCCCGCCTTCAAACAATTCACCTGCCCGTAAAACTCCGCGCCGTCAATGTTGAAATACTCCCACGGCAGATTCGTGAACTCGTAGCGCCAGCCCGGGAACGTGCCTTGATACGCCTGGTTGTGAATGGTCAACACCGTCGGCGGCGGATTTTGCCAGCCGTCCGTCAGGCTTTCGTGCCGGATCATCAGCGGCACAAAACCCACCTGCCAATCATGCACGTGCACGAGATCAGGCTTCAGCACGCGCCGCGCGAGATGAACCACCGCCTTGGAAAAAAACAGAAACCGCTCGTCATTGTCCGGGTAACTGATTCCGTCCGGCTGCAAATACGGCGAATGCCGATGATAAAACTCCGGTTGATCGATGAAATAAATCGTGAGCCGTTCCGCCGGCGACAAACTCCACACCTTGCCTTCGACCTTTCGGGCACCGAGCGGCAAAGCCAGCTTCAGATCGAGCGGTTTGATCTGAGGAAATTTTTTCTCGATGCCCGCGTAACGCGGCGTGATGAGACTCACCTCATGTCCCTGCCGCGCCAGCGATTTCGCCAGAGCCCCCACCATGTCAGCGAGGCCGCCGGTTTTCGAGTAAGGATGGACTTCGCTGCTCGCGAGCAAAACGTTCATTGGAAAAACAAAAACCACGAGTTGGGGGCAAGCAACCGGATTTTTCCCGAAACGATTCCCCATGGTCGAAGCTCCAAATCCCAAGCCCCAAGCTCCAGAGAAACATCAAGCGCCAACCTCCAACAGTATTTCATTGCCGAAACTGCGCGCCCGCACGTCGCGGTTTGGAGCTTGAACTTTGGAGCTTCTCTGGAGCTTGGATCTTGGTCCTTGGAGCTTTTTTCAGGTTCAAGCATGAATTCGATCTGTCTTAAGATAGGGTTGCAATTTCGCCGGAATCAAAACGCTCCCGTCGCTTTGCTGATAGGTCTCGAGCAACGCCACAAACAACCGCGCCAACGCCGTGCCGCTCCCGTTGAGAATGTGCGGAAATTTATTGTCGCCCCCTTCGGTTTTGAAACGAAGATTCATCCGGCGCGCCTGGAAATCCTCGCAATTCGACACGCTCGAAACCTCCAGATAACTCCCCTGTCCCGGCGCCCAGACCTCGATGTCATATGTCTTCGAACTGCTGAAACTCATGTCACCGGTGCACAACACCACCACGCGATAGTGCAAGCCCAGCAACTGCAGCACCCGTTCGGCATTCGCCAGCATTTTCTCGTGCTCATCGTATCCGCGCTCGGGCGGCACGATCTTGATCAACTCCACCTTGTCGAATTGATGCACGCGAATCATCCCGCGCGTGCCCACGCCCGCCGCTCCTGCCTCGCCGCGGAAACACGGCGTGTAAGCGCAGTAATAAATCGGCAACTGGCTCTCCTTGAGCAATTCCTCGCGGTGAATATTCGCCACGGGCGTCTCAGCCGTGGGAATCAAATACAATTTTCCGAGTTCCTCCGTCTTGTCGCCCTCGGCCACGCCGTAATACTGATCCTTGAACTTCGGAAACTGCCCCACGCCCACCAAGCAATGCGGCGCGACCATGAACGGCGGCGAAACTTCCGTGTAACCATGCTCGTTCGTGTGCAGGTCCAACAGAAATTGAATCAAGGCTCGCTCCAGCTTGGCGCCCCAATTCGTGTAGAGAATGAACCCGCTGCCCGAAAGCTTCGCCCCGCGCGCAAAATCCACCAGCTTCAACTGCTCGCACAACTCAACGTGTGTCTTCGGCTTGAAACTGAAATTCGGCTTCTCTCCCGAAGTGCGAATCACCGGATTGTCTTCCGCGCTTTTGCCGGTTGGCACCGATTCATGCGGCAGATTGGGAAGCTGCAGCATCAACGCATCGCGCCGCGCGTCGCACTCAGCGACTTCCTTGTCGAGTTGCGCAATCCGATCGCCCAGTTCGCGCGTTTCCTTCTTCTTGGCTTCCGCCTCCTCCACTTTCTTCTGCCCCATCAAGGCGCCAATTTCCTTCGATGCCTTGTTGCGCCGCGATTTCAACGCCTCGACTTCCGCCAGCAATTTCCGTCGCGCATCGTCGGTTTGCAAAATCTTCTCCACCAGCGCTTCGTCGCCGGCTCCGCGCGTGGCAAGGCGTTGGCGTACAAAATCGGGCTTCTCGCGAATCAGTTTAATGTCCAGCACGCGCGCAATTTATGTTGCTGCCGTGGTCAGGGCAAGAGGGAAGCCAAGGCAGGGACGCCGCGCTTTGGAGTGCGGCGACACGTCGCCGCTTTCAAATTGGCAGACATGTCTGCCAGTTCCAAAGCGCGGTCATGCCCGCCCAGTCCAAAATCGCGGCGCGCTTGCAGAATCAAACGCTTAAGCAATAATACCCCCATGCCACCGTCCTCCCCTCCGCCCGCCCGAGTCGCTTCCTTGCATTTGCATCCAGCCGAACCCGGCGCGCCGTTGCAAACCGTAAGCCAAATTGGCCTCGTGGCCGGAAAAGGAATTCTCGGCGAACCGCGTTACTTCGGCAAAACCAGCCGCAGGACCGGCAAACCAACCCGTCGCCAGGTTTCCCTGATCGAACGCGAGCAGATCGCCGAACACGCCACCACCCTCGGCCTCCAATCAATTCCGCCCGGTGCCGTCCGCGCCAATATTGAAACCGAAGGCATCAACCTCATCCGGCATATCGGCAAGGAAATCAAAATCGGCGCCGCCGTTCTGTTTTTATACGAAGGCCGCACCCCCTGCCACCGCATGGACGCCATCTGCGCCGGCTTGCGCAGCTTGATGGAAAATAATCGCCAGGGCGTCATGGCCGAAATCATCCATTCGGGCGCCATTCATACCAACGATTTGATCCAAGTATGAACAAAACCTCGATTTCAAGATGATTTTTGCGCGCTCTGGCTGGCATGGAGCATGCAGCATAAGCCTGAGAGTTTGAACCGATTACGATTCAAACCAGGGAATGAGTGGATGAGAAATGTTGCAAAATGCCGGCATCGTTTAGGCAGACTTTTATTGCTGCTTTTTGTCCTCATTTCCGGAAGGCTCGCCGCCAAGCCGGGCACCATCACCATGGGCGACACCGATCCCAGCTTTCCGGTGCTTCAAACGAGGACAGGTGCGTATACGAATGTGACAGTGACCAAGAAGACTCGCGACTGGATTTTCATCATTCACTCGACCGGCGTGTGCAATGTCAAAGTCGCCGACCTGTCCCCGGAAACGCGAGTAGCACTCGGTTATGACGCCCCGCCCAAAAAGGACGGCGACGTCGCTTCATCCGGAAGCAAGGATTCGAGCGACTCAGCCAAAAACCATACGCTGGCCCAAATCGCCCATTTCAAACTTTCCGACGTCCGCAACTTCGCCGGCAAATGGCGTCAAAACCAGAAAGCCGGAATCGCCGAACTGAAACACTTGGCCGGCGGAAGCATGCTACCGTTGTACATCTTCCTTTGTCTTCTATTGTTGTTGCATCTCATTTCTTCCACCTGCGCGTGGACGCTTTGCCGCAAAACTCACAATTCACCCGGCCCGCTCGTATGGGTCCCGGTGCTTCAATTGATTCCCTTGCTGCGGGCCGCCAATATGGCGCGCGTCTGGTTCTTCGCCTTCTTTATTCCCGTGCTTAACATCATCGCGTATGCCGTCTGGTCCGTTAAAATAACAAAGTGCCGAGGCAAGAGCCCGTGGGTTGCCCTTTGGCTGATACTCCCGCCCACCAGCGGCCTCGCCTATCTTTACCTCGTGTTGTCCGCCAGCGCGCCAGTTACAATGGAAAGCAACGAGGTCATGGCATTGGAAACCGCGTAAAAATCCACCGCGCCGCGGAAGATTGAATCTGGTTGAAAACTCCCCGGCCCTGCTCCACTCTTTTGACATGACGAAATCAGTTTTTACCGGCCCGGTTTACGTGGTGCGCGACAACATCGACACGGATCAGATTATTCCCGCGCAGTACCTGAACCTGGTGCCGACGATTGCCGAGGAATACGAAAAACTCGGCAGCTACGCTCTTTGCGGTTTGCCTGAATCTCTTTACTCCACCCGCTACGTGAAAGACGGCAATCTCGACAGTGAATATCCCATTGTCGTTGCCGGCAAAAATTTCGGCTGCGGCAGTTCCCGCGAGCACGCTCCCATTGCCATGGGCTCGGCCAATTGCGAAGTCGTTCTCGCGGAAAGCTTCGCGCGCATTTTCTTCCGCAATTGCGTCGCCACCGGCGAACTTTACCCCTGCGAAATTACCGAACGCCTCTGCGACGTGCTAAAAACCGGCGATGTGGTCACCGTCGATCTCGACGCCGGCACGGTTACCGAGAAAGCCGCCGGCAAGGTCCACAAATTCAAACCCCTCGGCGATGTCCGCCCGGTCGTGGACGCCGGCGGTATTTTCAATTACGCGCGCCAGACCGGCATGATCGCGAAGTAACACTGGCCAGTGAACCTCCTTCCCACTCCCCGCTCGCTGAAACGGCGTCCGGGGAGTTTTCTTTTGCCCGGCCAGCCGCATCAGTCGGTGAAGGCAACCCAAAGCAACCATGCACCCGAGCATGCCGAAGGCTACGCGTTGAGCATCCGTAAAAGCGGCATCGAGATTTTCTATCGTGATGAACCCGCCCTGCGCGCCGCCCGTGCCACGCTTTCGCAGCTCATCCACGAATACGGACGACGTCTTCCTTGCCTCGAAATTCACGATTGGCCGGATTTTGCGCGCCGCGGCGTGATGCTCGATATTTCCCGCGGCCGCGTTCCCAATCTCAAAACGCTCCTCGATTTGGCCACGCACCTTGCGGCTTTCAAGGTCAACGAACTGCAGCTTTACATCGAGCACACGTTCGCCTATCGCAAATACAAATCCGTTTGGCAGGGTTGGGGTGCGCTGACGAGGAAAGAAATGCGACGGTTGGATGCGCACTGCCGCCGGCTTGGAATTGATCTCGTGCCGAATCAAAATTCCTTCGGCCACCTGCGCTATTTTCTCGAACACCCGCGCGTCAAAAAGTTGGCTGAAATTTCCGAGCCATACGAAGACTTCAGCGGCGACTTCGTCCGTCGGCCATCGACACTGGCCCCCAATCATCCCGGCACTATCCCATTCCTGCGCGGCCTGTACGGCGAATTGCTCCCGAATTTTTCCAGCGACTTTTTCAATGTGGGTTGTGACGAAACGTGGGACCTCGGCCGCGGGCAAACCAAACAGCTTTGCCACAAAAAAGGAAAAGGCGCCGTTTATCTGGATTTTTTGAATCGCATCCATCGCGAAGTTTCCCGGCACGGCCGCCGGATGATGTTCTGGGGCGACATCATCCTGAAATATCCAAAACTCATTTCAAATCTGCCCGGAGATGTCATTGCGCTGAATTGGGGTTACGAAGCCAATCACCCGTTTGAACGCGAGACGGCGCTGTTTGCCAAATCACGAATTCCCTTCTACGTCTGTCCCGGCACTTCCACATGGATGACTCTTGTGGGCAAACACGATAATGCCCTGCGAAATCTTCGCCGCGCCGCGATCACCGGCCGCAAACGCCGAGCCATCGGTTATCTGATTACTGATTGGGGCGATGGCGGCCACCCTCAACCGCTCGCGGTGAGTTGGCTGCCATTCGTTGCGGGCGCCGCGATGGCTTGGTGCGAGAAGAGTTTCAATCAATCGAACCTGGTTCCAGTTCTCAGCCGTGAGATTTTTCGCGACCGCGCCGAAGCCGTCGCCAAAGCGGCGCTCGCGCTGGGCCTCTCCCATCGCAAACTTCATTTCTCTGAGCCGAACGTGACTCCGCTTGGCGCCGTCATCGCCGCTCCGCCGCCGGAGGCGCGGGAATTATTTTGCCGCAACGGCCTGAAATATTATGCGCGCATTCAGCCTCGAAACATCCACGCTGCCCTGCGGGAAATTCAAAAGCAGATTCGCACGCTCGAAAAAGCAAGCCGCTCGAAACCCGCTTTCCATTTTGGAAAAACCGCAATCCGCGAGTTGACGTTGGCCGCTCGCATGGCCGGGCAATCCTGTAAATTCATGCTCTGGCAGCAGGCAGTTGCTCGCGGAGACAATGCTCGCGCCCGTCGCATGGCCCAACAAGGTGTCGAAGAACTGGCCCAATTGGAAAAAGATTTCAATGTCTTCTGGCCCGTGCGAAACAAAGGCAATGCAGAAAAGTGCTCGCTATTTCTGCAATGGCGCATTGCTGATTACAGAAAATCAATTGCCCGAAGTTCGCCCTGACGTTACAAACGCAAGAACTGTCAGAGCCTGAGCCTCTGCATTAGAACGGCTTCTTCGAATGTTTTCTTGCCAACCACCGCTTTGTTCTCTCATTGTGTTATGATGCAATCACACGAACTGCTGCGTGAGGTGTTTCAGAAATGCAGTGCCAAGCAGGTAGCCGCCGAACTGAACTTATCCCTCTCCACGATTTACAAATGGGCCGAACCCGACGACGGGACTGGCAGCGGCACTGCCAATCCTCTCGATCGCATTGAATCTCTCATGCGCTGCACATCCGACCGCCGCCTAGTGCAATGGATTTGCCAGCGTTCCGGCGGGTTCTTCATTTTGAATCCCAAGACCAACAAACCGCACCCGTCGTTTTTAATTCCCGCCACGAACGAGATTGTCCAGGAATTCGCCGATTTGCTCGCCGTCATTGCGACGGCCGCCTCCGACAATCAAATTACTGCGAAAGAAGCCTCCACAATCCGCGAGCGGTGGGAAGAATTAAAGTCGGTTACCGAGGGCTTTGTCGCCTGCTGCGAAGGCGGAAATTTCACGACCTTTCAAAAACCGAAAGAAAAAAGCCCGACCGTGCCCATCGCCCGGCCAACACCGCCAGCATAGTGGCCACCCCGCCATTTGCGGTAGCCCGCCCCGCCACGAAATCGTTCCCGTGGCAAAAATCCCCCTTTGCATTCTTATGTTTTCGCGTGAATTTAAGCGGAAATATGACGGCCAGAACCTACCCGCCACTCAGACGAGCATTGCGCTTGGCGCTCTGCATTTTCATGACCATGGCGGTTGCAATTGTTTCACGGGCGACGGAGTTGACGTTTGCCGATTATAACGACCAGGGATTCTTCAACAATTTCTCCGGCGATAGCGGCGTGTTCGCGAATGGAGATGCCACCATCAAAGTGTCTTTTGACAATCGCGTCTTCCACGGAAGCAATGGCGCCTCGCTCCGGCTGGATTACAACGTGCCTACCGGCTTTTGCGGCTTGTGGAATTCGACCCTCGGTAAAATGAGTTATCCCCGGCACATTCTCAATTTCACCAACCTCTACGGCGATTTGCGCAATAGCTCCGGCAATCCCTCACGCGTCGAGAACGTGCATGTGACCAACTTCACCTTCTGGGCCTGCGGCGACGGCCAGGGAAATTTCGCGCACCAGTTAAAAGTGGAATTCAAAAGCGCCGCGGGCGCGCTGTTAGGCAGCCAGTTGTTTTCCATTCCCAACCAAACCAACTGGGCGCAATACAATTTCCCCATCGACCTCACCACCAACGACTGGTCGCACGTCAAGGAAATCGTGTTTGTTATTGAAGATTGGAGAAACGACCGCCGGAAGGGACGCCTCTTCCTCGATGACCTGGCGTTTACCACGGACCAATCTCCGCTCGACTTTTCCAAGCTCAGCAATGACGCCATGCTCGACCTTGTATCGCAACGATCGTTTTATTATTTCCTGACGTTCACCGACGACCTTGGCTTCGCGTTGGACCGCTCCACATTCTCGGATATCGTCAGCGTCGGAACCATCGGCTTTCAACTCGCCGCTTATTGCATCGGCCACGAACGCGGCTGGGCGGACAAAAAGGAATTGGAAAATCGAGTGGTCACAATTCTCCAGAACCTCAACAAACTGCCCACCGGTCCGGACGCGGATATTACCCGCGCCGGTTACCGCGGGTTCTACTATCATTTCCTCGCGGCGAATGCCGGCACGCGCAAAGACCCGCACGTGGAGCTCTCTCTTTATGATACCGCATTGCTCATGTACGGCGTGCTCACGTGCAGGGAATATTTCCCCCACAACCAACAAATTCAAACGCTCTCGCGCGAGCTTTTTGATCGCGTCCAATGGAACTGGTTTGTGGACCACAAGCCCGGCCCACACGTAAATCAGTTTTATCTTGCCTGGATGCCCGGCCCGAACGCGCAGGGCACATTCATGGGCCACGTAGACGGCCAGACGGATGAAGCTTTGATGGTGGATCTGCTCGCGCTGGGTTCGTCGAAACACCCGGTGTCCTTTGCCACTTATCTGGCTCGCAGCCGCGTGTTTGCCTCCTATCCGCATCAGGATCCGGATAAAATCATGGTCACGTGGAAAGGTTCGCTCTTCAATTATTTCTTCGCCAGTTGCTGGCTGGATTTCGCCGATCGAGGCTATGACCGGCATCCGACCCTGCCCTGCAATCTTTGGCAGAATGACAAACTGGCCATCATCGCCAATCGGCAATTCTGCATTGACCATGCCGCAGCCAAAATGGGCGGCTCGAACGGCCATTACGCCACTTACGGCAAAAATAGCTGGGGATTGAGCGCATGTGATAATCTGGTTGCTCCCGGGTCAGGTTACATCAGCGAATATTTTGCGTTCGGCGCACTTCCCACGCAGGAAAACACCTTGCTCGGCACGAAAGCGTTGCAGGTGGGAACAATCCCCGTCTACGGCGCCGCCAGCACCATCAATTTCGTGCCAGCCGACGCAATCGCGGCATTGCGGCATGATTTCGACATCCCTGCTTTATGGAGCCCGATATTCGGTTTTGCGGATGCCTACAGCCTGGACCCGCATTACATCGGGCCAGTCTGGGATGCGAACGGAAACCCGCAGGTCTTTTTCGCGGATTATCTCAATGGCCCGTGGATCAATCACACCATCATGGGAATCAATGTCGGCCCTATGTTGCTCGCCATCGAAAACTATCGCAGTGGCGGGATTTGGAAGCTGACGGAACGTAATCCTTGGATCAATGCCGGCCTGAACACTGTCTTCGGCGACCACAACGCGGCGCCAATCGTAAAACAGGCGACGAAGTAATCATTCAGATCGGCTCTACACTTCCACGGCTGAAAGCTCGTAATGTGATCGCCTGGGCCGAAGCGAGCGAGCAGCGCGAGCGGAGGCCCGCCCGGGATCGGCGCAAATCTTTGACATGCACGCCGCACTCTTTATCCTTCCCCGGTGCGTATCGTGAATGTGCCGCTCGGCGCCCGCAGTTACGGGATAAAAATCGGCCCCGGACTCCTTTCGGATCTTGGCCGATACTGCGCCGAATTGAAGCTCGGCGCCCGTGGTGCCGTCATTTCCGACCGCAACGTTGCTCCAAATTTCGCCAGGTCGGCCCAACTCAGCCTGAAAAAAGCGGGGTTCGAATCCGTCTTAATCACCGTCCCCGCCGGTGAAACCGCGAAAAGCCTGAAGGTGGTTGAACACTGTTACGACGCGCTGGCGAAACATCGGCTCGAGCGCAAGTCATTCATCGTGGCGCTCGGCGGCGGTGTGGTCGGGGATTTGGCGGGGTTTGTGGCGGCCACTTACCTGCGCGGCATCGCTTTCGTCCAGGTGCCCACCACCCTGCTCGCGCAAGTGGACAGCTCGGTCGGCGGAAAAGTGGGCGT
>Ga0134128_10003933_pt1 | contig 18208 bp, 11 predicted proteins | sample KB31754_FD_96462 | JGI IMG/M metagenome (GOLD analysis project Ga0134128, IMG submission 96462) | Terrestrial soil microbial communities with excess Nitrogen fertilizer from Kellogg Biological Station, Michigan, USA - KB3-175-4 | ecosystem: Environmental > Terrestrial > Soil > Unclassified ... | reverse complement strand
TCCGGGTCGGCCGGCTTGTCGAGCTCGCTTTCTCCGACGATCGCATCGGGGGTGGGCGCGATCTCGTCGCCGCCCTCGAGTTCGATCTCTTCCTCTTCGCTCTCCTCGATCTTGGCGACGCTGACGACATGCTCGTTTTCGGCGACCCGGAAGATCGTCACGCCCTGGGTGTTGCGGCCCATGACCCGGATGTCGCCCACCGTGGTGCGGATCATCTTGCCCTGGTCGGTGACCAGCATCAGCGCCTCGCCCTGGTGCGCGGGGAAGGACGCGACGACGCAGCCATTGCGCTCCGACGTGTCGATGTTGGTGATGCCCTGACCGCCGCGGTTGGTTCGGCGATATTCATAGGCCGACGAGCGCTTGCCGTAGCCGTTCTCGGTGATCGTGAGGATGAACTGCTCCCGCTCAGACAGCTCGGCGATGCGCTCTGGCGACAGCGGGCAATCGCCCTCCTTTTCGCCCTTCCAGGGGGCGAAGCGCAGATAATCCTCACGCTCTTCCTGGCTGCGCATGGCGCCGCGGGTGAGGATCGACATCGATATGACGAGGTCGTCGCCGAGCAGGCGGATGCCCCGCACGCCGGTCGAGGTGCGCGAGCGGAACTCGCGCACGTCGGTGGCCATGAAGCGGATCGCCTTGCCGTGCCGGGTGGCGAGAAGCACGTCGTCGCCTTCGGTCAGCAGTGAGACTCCGATCAGCCGGTCGGTCGGATCCGCCTGCTCGTCGCTGTCGTCGTCGCTCTCGACATCCTCCGCGACTCCGGTGCCGAAGCGCATCGCGATCTTGCCGTTCGATGGGATGTTGGTGAAGGCCGCCATGCTGTTCCGGCGAACGGTGCCGTGAGCGGTCGCGAACATGATGTGCAAGGCCGCCCATTCGGTCTCGTCCTCGGGCAGCGGAAGGACGGTGGAGATGGTCTCGCCCTCGGCCAGGGGGAGCAGGTTCACCATCGGGCGGCCCTTGGTGTTCGGGCCGCCCTCGGGCAGCCGCCACACCTTCATCCGATAGACGCGTCCGAGGTTTGAAAAGAACAGCACCGGATTGTGGGTCGAGGTGACGAACAGGTTGGTCACCGCATCCTCTTCCTTGGTCGCCATCCCGGCGCGGCCCTTGCCGCCGCGCTTCTGCTCGCGGAAGATCGCGAGCGGGGTGCGCTTGATGTAGCCCTCCATGGTCACCGTCACGACCATGTCCTCGCGCTCGATGAGGTCCTCGTCCTCGATCCCGTCCGCGGCAGCGGCGAGCTCGGTCACGCGCGGGGTCACGAACTCGGCTTCGACCTCGTCGAACTCCTCGCGCATCACCTCGTAGAGGCGGGCGCGGTTGGCGAGGATCTCGAGCAGCTCGCCGATGCTCGTCGCGAGCTCCTCCAGCTCCTTGCCGATCTCGTCGCGGCCGAGCGCCGTCAGGCGGTGCAGGCGAAGCTCGAGGATCGCCTTCACCTGGGCTTCGGATAGCTTGTATTTCTCTTTCTTCGCCTGCGGCTCGACCGCCTCGACCAGCGCGATGTAGGGGCGGATCTCGTCGCCGGGCCATTCGCGGGCGAGCAGCTTGTCGCGCGCGACCGCGGGCGAAGCGGACCCGCGGATCAGCTTCACCACCTCGTCGAGGTTGGTGACCGCGACCACCAGGCCGAGCAGGATGTGCGCGCGTTCGCGGGCCTTCAGCAGCTCGAACTTCGAGCGGCGGGTGATCACTTCCTCGCGGAACTTGACGAAGGCGTCGATGAAGTCGCGCAGCGTCAGCGTCTCCGGACGGCCGCCGCGGATCGCCAGCATGTTGGCGGGGAAGCTGCTCTGGGCAGGCGTGTGCCGCCACAGCTGGTTGAGCACGACCTCGGGCGTCGCGTCGCGCTTGAGGTCGATGACGATTCGCACGCCCTGGCGGTTGGATTCGTCGCGTATGTCGGAAACGCCCTCGATACGCTTGTCCTTGGCGGCCTCGGCGATCTTCTCGACGAGGCCCGACTTGCCGACCTGGTAGGGGATTTCAGTGAGGACGATCGAGCGGCGGTCGCCGCGGCCTTCTTCCACGTGCGCCCGGCTCCGCATCATGATGGAGCCGCGACCGGTGGTGTAGGCGCTGCGGATGCCCGACTGGCCGAGGATCAGCCCACCGGTCGGGAAGTCCGGCCCCTTCACATGCTCCATGAGCGCTTCGGACGTGATTGCCGGGTCGTCCATATAGGCGCGGCACGCCGCGAGCACTTCGCCGAGGTTGTGCGGCGGGATGTTCGTCGCCATGCCAACCGCGATTCCGCCCGCGCCGTTGACCAGCAGATTGGGGAAGCGGGCGGGGAGGACCTGCGGCTCGCGCTCCGACGCGTCGTAATTGGGCTGGAACTCGACCGTGTCCTTGTCGATGTCGCCGAGCAGGAAGTTGGCCACTTTCGCCAGCCGCGCCTCGGTATAGCGCATCGCCGCCGGCGGATCGGGGTCCATCGAGCCGAAATTGCCCTGGCCGTCGATCAGCGGCACGCGCATCGACCAGTCCTGGGTCATCCGGGCGAGCGCGTCGTAGATCGCCTGGTCGCCGTGCGGATGATATTTACCCATGACGTCGCCGACGATGCGGCTCGACTTGCGGTAGGGCCGGCCGGCGACATAGCCCGCTTCCTGGCAGGCGTAGAGGATCCGGCGGTGAACCGGCTTCAGACCGTCGCGCACGTCGGGCAGCGCGCGGCTGACGATCACGCTCATCGCGTAATCGAGGTAGCTGGTCTTCATCTCCTCGACGATGGAGATGGGGGCAATGTCGCGGTCGCCCGGAGGAGGCGGTGTATCGTCGTTGCGGTCGTCGACCGGCGGCTGAGTGGCCAAGAAACTGTCCTGCTTGTTCGGGGTGCACACGAGAGGTTGCGGCAACGCCGCGCCCCCCGCTCAACTAGGTAGTGCATTGCACCTTCGAGCGCCACCCCGCGCGCGCACGCGCGCGTAGAGCCGGGCTTGAAATGTACGCTTTTCGCAGATTGTCCTGCCAAATCAGCGAGTTCAAAATGCATTCAGGGGCGCTCGGGCAAGCTTTTGGACATATTTCAGCTACGGGTTTAAGGCGCCGCCGTCATTCGATGCGGGCAGGCGCGCCGCCCGCCACAGGAGAGGCTTCGATGAAACTAATGATCACCACCGCCGCTGTTGCATTGATCGCGGTCTCCGCCCCCGCGGCCGCGCAGATGGGCAGGAGTTACTCTCCGCCGCCGGCGACGCCGCAAATGACAACTCCCGGATCCATGGCGCAGCCCCCGCAGTCGGCTGCCAATGGCCAGCCGCAGCCGGCGGCTCCGGGCACGAAACCGATCCACCTGTCGAGCGAGGCGCAGAAGGCGATCATCGATCTGCAGACCGCGGTGAACAAGAATGACGTGGCGAATATCCCGGCGAAGCTTGCCGCGGCGAGGGCGGTGGCAGCGACTCCCGACGACCGCTACGCGATTGGGGAGCTGCAGCTGAAAGCTTCCCTCGCGGCGAAGGATGATCCCGGAATGTTCGCGGCCGTCGACGCCATCGCCACCTCCGGGTTCGTCGATGCGGCGACCAGCGCAAAGCTTTACAAGAGCCTTGGCGGCCAGTTCTACAATGCCAAGCAATATGACCAGGCGATTGCCGCATTCCAGAAGGCAACCACGGTCGATCCTCGCGACACCGAGGCGTATACGCTGATGGGGGAGGCCAAGTTCGCGCAGGGCCAGAAGGTCGAGGCGGCGACCGATTTCCAGCGGGCCATTCAGCTTGACGTTGCGAGCGGCCAGAAGCCCGATGAGGCGTTGCTCAAGCGCGCCGTCAGCGTGGCTTACGAAGCCCAGTCGCCGATGGCCGTGGATCTCGGCCGGGAGTGGGCGGCGGCCTATCCGAGCCCGGACAGCTGGCGCAATTCGATCGCAATCTACCGCAACCTGCGCCACCCCGACGAGGAAGGCACGCTCGACCTGCTTCGGCTGATGCAGGTGACCGGCGCGATGACGAGCCCGCACGATTATGCCCTGTTCGCCGAAGCGGCCGCGGATCAGTCGAACTTCAACGAGGCGCAGGCCATGCTAGATGCCGGCCAGGCCGCGCATCTCGTCGACCCGTCGAGCCCCGAGTTCCGCGACATTTTCGCCGGACTCAAGAGCAAGCCCAAGGCGACGGCCGCCGACCTCCAGGCCGCGGCGAAGATGTCGCCGTCGGCGGTCAACCTCCTCCATATCGGTGACCGGTTCTACGGCATGGGCGATTTTTCGAACGCGGCGGCGATCTATCGCCAGGTGTTGTCGAAGCCGGACGCCGACAAGGACGTCGCGAACATTCACCTCGGAATGGCGCTGGCGCGGTCCGGCGACAAGGCGGGCGCAACGGCGGCGTTCAACGCGGTGACCGGCCCGCGCGCCGAAATCGCCAAGTTCTGGCTGGCTTACCTGCAGCAGCACGCCTGACCTGCGCTGCCACGTGGCCGAGAGAGGCGCCGGAGCTTCCGGCGCCTCTTTTTTTACCTCCGAAGCGGCGCAGATGAACTGTCCCGTTTCGGGATAGTTAAGAGCTCGCTTCTTAGCGCCGATTGAACAGTCGCATACAGCCGGTAACGGAGCCTCTTCAAGGACATGGGATTCCGGTGCGTTTCGACGATCGCCTGCTGACCGTTCTGAACCAGCCGGCCGGCGACCGCCGCGACATTGCGGTGCGCTGGCGGCAGCTGGTCGACCTGGTCGCTCGTGCAGGCTCGAACGCCGCCAGCCCAGCCGTCGCTCAAGCGCTCGATTCCATTCGCGCCGATGCGGCCGAGGTCGACGAGAGCCTGCGCGCGGCCGCGGCGCGCGCGGTCGCCGCCTTGCCCTTGCCGCTCGGCCTGCTCGAATTCTTCGCGTCGGACCGTCTTTCGGTTTCCGCGCCGGTGCTTGCCGCCGTCACGCTCGACGCTGCCCAATGGCAGGCGGTGATGAACGCCGCCGACGAGGAGACGCGCCGCTTCGTCGAGACGCTCCATCCGGAGATCCGCTCCCCCGCCGCACCGCTTGAGGACATGACCGAATCGCTCGTCGAGAGCCCGTACGAACCGACGCTCCCGGCGCCCGCGGCCCCGTCGCTTCACGATGTCGTCGAACGGATCGAGCGCCGGCGGCGAAGCCGGTCGACGATCAGGAGCGGTTCGGGATCGTCGCCCGGAGATTCACCGCGCCTGTTCCGCTGGGAATGCGGCCCTGGCGGAGACATCGCCTGGGTCGAGGGCGCGCCGCGGGGCGCCGTAATTGGCCGCTCGATTGCCCGCGCGCAGGACGGCGAACAGCTCGACCCGGAAGTGACGCGCGCGTTCATGCTCCGCGCGCCGTTCCGCGACGCGACGCTTTGCCTGACCGGAGACGGTCCCTTGTCCGGCGAGTGGAAAATCAGCGGCATACCCGCATTCGAGCCGGCCGACGGGCGCTTTGCCGGCTATCGCGGAATCGCGTTGCGCGAACAGGCGGAGATACCGCTCGGTGAACGCGCGGCGAGCCTGCTTTCCGATCCGGATTCGGTCCGCGAGCTGGTCCACGAGATCAAGACTCCGCTGAATGCCATCATGGGCTTCGCCGAGATCATCGAAGGCCAGTATCTCGGCCCTGCTGACCAGCGTTATCGCGAGCGCGCGCAGGAAATCGTGCGCCAGGCGAGGCTGTTGCTGACCGCGATCGACGATCTCGATTTCGCGGCGATGGTCCATTCCTCGACCGCGGGGGAGCAGCGGCGAGCCAATCTCGGCGAGCTGGTCGAGCGGATGATCCCCGAGCTTCGCGAGCTCGCCCGTGAGCGCGGGCTCGAGATCGACGCGGCCCGAACGACGCGCGATACGAGCGCGGCGGCCGAGCCGGAGCTCGCCGACCGGCTCATCTTTCGAATGTGCAGCGCGGTCGTCGACAAGGCCAAGCCTGGCGAACATTTGCGCTTGACGGTCGAACGCGCCGGCGACCGCTCGCGCGTGTCGATGACCAGCCCTTCGGCTCTGAGCGATTTGCCCGAAGAGCAGCTGCTCGGCGGGGAGACCGGCCTTGAGCAAGGCTTTCCGCTTCGGCTGGTACGCGGCCTGGCGCGGCTTGCCGGGGCCGACCTGACGGTGCGTCAGGGCTGGATTTCGCTGCTGTTTCCGCGGCCCTGACTTGGCGCGGTCCCGCGCGCCGTCTATTTCGGCGCGGCCGGGGAGGGCCTGTAGCTCAACGGTAGAGCCGGCCGCTCATAACGGCTAGGTTGCAGGTTCGAATCCTGCCGGGCCCACCAGCGTCGCGCGCAGCCAGTCCGGGGGACTGGCGAGCATGGCGCTCATCGGTCCGTTGATGGCATCGGGGAGTAGCGCAGTCTGGTAGCGCATCTGCTTTGGGAGCAGAGGGTCGCAGGTTCGAATCCTGTCTCCCCGACCACCTCACGACGTCAGTTTGAAAGGCACCTGCTCCGCCAGTTCTGGCGGGTCGTAATCCACGCTGCTGACCAGGAGTTCCATCGCCTAGCCTCAGGCGCATGGCTAATGTCTGCAATGGGTGGACAGCTGATCCGCACGAATAGCACGGCGTCCGATGAGGACCGGCGCCGCGGCTGCTCGTGGTGAGCTTCCGACGGGAGACAATTAGTCGCGGTCGAGGAACAGGCCTGTTAGGTGCAGATCACAGCGTCATGAGCAGCAGCGACATCATTAGCCTTTATGAGAGATATGCGGTCGCGTGGGACCGCCAACGCCGTCCCAGACACAAACGTCACCCATTCGAGAAGAGGTGGCTCGACCGTTTCCTTCGGTTACTTCCTGCGGAGCCGAGGATTCTGGATGTCGGATGCGGCATGGCAGAACCGATCGCCGCTTATCTAATCAGCTGCGGAGCTCGGCTCACAGGCATCGATTCCTCACCTTCGCTCATTGGCATGTGCCGAGCGCGCTTCCCGGAGCATGAATGGATCGTGTGCGACATGCGTAAGCTGGATCTTGGCGAAAAATTCCACGGAGTGCTGGCCTGGCATAGTTTCTTTCACCTATGCCCGGAAGACCAGGAGCCGATGATTGCCCGGTTTGCGGCTCACACGAAACTGGGCGGCGCGCTGATGTTCACAAGCGGCTCGTCCCGTGGCCATACCATAGCAGAATGGCAAGGCCACCCGCTCTATCACGGTAGCCTCGACACGGTCGAATATGAGGAGCTTCTCACAGAATCTCGGTTCAAGGTGATCGACCATGTGGTGCAGGATCCTACCTGCGGCGAAGCGACGATTTGGCTTGCTCAAATGACCGCCAAGAGCGCCACCTTTACCTGAGCATCTTCCGATCGGTTGCGCTAAGGATTGAGCCTCTGCACTTGCGGACAGATGTCTTCCCTTTGGAGCAAGGGTGGTCAAAGCCGGGACTCACGCTCGCGATTTGCCTTGCGACGAGACTTCTGCCGCGTTCGTCGAATTTCGCGCGTCTGCTCCACGCGATTGAGTAGGTCTCTAATCGCGCGTCTTTGCACTACACACTTGAGTCGTCCTCGAGCATTCAACCTTCTGATCAGCTAGCTGGACGCTGAGATCATCGATGGCCGGAAGTCAGCGATCAAGGAAACGCATGGCGAAGATAGAGATTTGTTTGGCCGTACTCCTGGCGGTGCTCGCTGTCCCGGCAGACGCTGGGACAGCGGCGGCTGCGCCTGGCGAGCTATTGATCCGAGACGTCACAGTGATCTCCCCGGAGCGAACGAGGCCGCTGGCGCATGCTGATGTGCTGATCAGGGGAAGTCGAATCCTCGACGTCGGTCGCAAAATCCGCGCTTTGCACGCGCGCGTCATCGACGGGAAGGGCCGCTATCTCATCCCGGGGCTGATCGATTCACACGTCCACATCGGATTTCCGGCGCCCTTCGACACGAATATCGCTGCCGCCCGTCCAGACCTGCTTGCGTCCTACCGGGAACAGCTTCCGCGTGCATATCTGGCCTTTGGCTACACGACGCTCATAGACCTCGCATTCGACCGCCGGGCCAGCAGCTGGTGGGACGCAACGCCGCTGCATCCGCACCTTCTCAACTGCGGTCCAGGCCTTCGGGTAGCCGGCGGCTATGGCGCACAACATCTGCCCGCGAATCTCACCGCCGAGGGTGCAGCCGATCTCGTCTATGAGCCCGATGCGGCAGCCGCCTGGCCGAAGCAGCTGAACCCGGCCAATTTCACGCCGGCGAAAGTGGTCGAGCGGGTCGCCCGATCCGGTGCGATCTGCCTGAAGGTCTATGTCGAATCAGGGTTCGGAATCTTCCATTGGCCGGTTCCCAGCGTCGCCACTTTGGCGGCGCTTCATCGCCAGGCGAAGCGCCGGGGCATGCCGATGATCATTCATGCGAACTCGGTCGATGCATGGCGCGAAGCACTGGCGGCCAGGACCGAGATCATCGCGCACGGCCTGTGGCAGTGGCCTGGGGACCGGACGAATGCGGTTCCCCCGCCGGAGGCGCGCGCGCTGATACTCCAAGCGGCGCGGCAACAGGTCGAGGACCAGCCGACTCTCGAGACCGTGTACGGCGAAGCAAGCGTCTTCGACCCAAGTCTGATTGACGATCCGCGATATGCGATCGCGATTCCCCGAAAAATCATATCGTACCTGCATGGCTCCGAGGCTGCCGCCGCCCGGCGTGCTGTCGCGGATCGATATCTGAAGAATTTCCCGAACGCCCCCCAAGTGATTGTCGTCGCGGGACAGCGGGCAAGCGCGACGCTACGTCTGATAAAGGCGGCGGGCATTCGGCTGCTGTTCGGAACGGATACACCCGCGGAAGAAGGCGACGTCGGCAATCCCCCGGGACTTAACGGCCGTCTGGAGATGCAGCGTTGGGCCGAGGATGGAATTCCGCTGCGGCAGATTCTCCGGGCGGCAACACTGGACAATGCGCGAGCATTCGGTCTGGCGAAAGACCGAGGGTCCATCGAAGCCGGCAAGCGTGCTGACCTCGTTCTGCTCTCGGCCAATCCGCTGAAGGACGTGTCCGCGTATGAAGACGTGGTAATGACGATCCTCGACGGGCGGCAGATCATCCGGAGCAGCCTGCGGTCGGCGAATTGAGCAGCAAGCCTGTCGGCCCTTTCACAGTCCGTCTGGAGTCGATTGAAGTGGCTCGGGCTTGCTTAGGAAATTACCTATGGGCGGCTGACTCGAGGTTTTCCAACCGCCGATGCAAATTTGCGGCTGCAACATAACATACGGATGAGCATGAGGATCGCCACAGGCAGTCCGGCGGACTGCCGTGTTGCGATGATCGTTGCGGCAGTTAGTCTATTTCCCCTTCTTCTCCGACTTGTTGTCGGTCTTCTCGTCGCTGTTCGTGGTGGTGATCTTGACGTCGGTGTTGCCGACCTTGTTCTGAATCTTGTCGCCGGTGTTCTTGACGTCGTTGCCGATGTCCCCGGCGATATCCTGCGCGGTGTTGCCGACCGCGGCGGCGGTGTTTTCGGCGGTGTTCTGGTCATATTGGACGCTGACGGAATTGCCGGTCTTGCTGACGTTGCAGGCGGCGAGGGCGAACAGGACGGGAAGGGCGATCAGGATGCGCATGCGTTCCTCCTTTTGGGGCGGACAACGCGGCTCGGCCATTCCGGCTCCGAATTAAATCGATGGGCTAAAGCAGCCGCATCTGGTCGCCTTCGGGAGGCGTGAACAAGTCGGTGCGAAGGGGGAATCTCGCCTGCCTCAGCCCATATTTCTTTGCCGCGATCTCGAAGCGGGTCCTCAGCAGGTCCGCCCACGGGCCTTGCCCGCGCATCCGACTGAAGAAATCGGGATCGTTGTCGCGTCCGCCGCGGATCGATCGGATCGTCGCCATGACCTTCGCGGCGCGGTCCGGATAATGTTCGTCGAGCCAGGCGCGGAACAAAGGCGCGACCTCGTGCGGCAGTCTGACCGGGAGGTAGAAGCCGCCGGGCGCTCCGGCTTCGACCGCCGCCTCGACGATATGCTCGAGCTCGTGATCGGTGATCTGCGGGATCACGGGCGCGATGGCGACGTAGCAGGGGACCCCGGCTTCGTTCAGTGCCTTGACCGCGGCGAGGCGCTTGCGCGGTTGCGGCGCGCGCGGCTCGAGGGTCCGCGCGACCTTGGGGTCGAGCGACGTCACTGAAATCGCAACGGAAGCAAGGCGCAGGTCCGCGGCGGCCTTGAGCAAGTCGAGATCGCGCAGCACGCGGTCGGACTTGGTGGTGATGGTGAACGGGTGGCGCGTTTCGAGCAGCACCTCCAGAACCGAGCGGGTGATGCGCCAGCGTTCCTCGATCGGCTGGTAGGGATCGGTGTTGGTGCCCATCGCGATGGGGCGGCATTCGTAGCCCGGCCGGGACAGGGCCGCGTGGAGCAGCTGCGCGGCCTTTGGCTTCACGAACAGGCGCGATTCGAAATCCACGCCGGGCGACAAGTCGTGATAGGCATGGGTCGGGCGCGCGAAGCAATAGATGCAGCCATGCTCGCAGCCGCGGAAGGCGTTGATCGAGCGGTCGAAGCCGATGTCGGGCGAGCTGTTGCGGGTCAGGATCGACTTGGGATGCTCGATCGTCACGGTGGTCCGGCGCCTGGGAATGCCGTCCAGCGCCTCGACCTGGTCGAGCCATTCGCCGTCGGCAATCCGCTCCTTCAGGTTGAAGCGCGTCGGCGTGGCGTTGCGGGTGGCTCCGCGCCCGTGACTCGACTCGACCGGCATCCCGCCAGTCTAGGGCAAGATGAAGAACATAACAAGAACATCGGCTCACGGAAAGTGAGCGTGCAGGCTATTGGCCGAAGCGGACCATGCTCGTCGGGAAGGACGGCCAGTGATGCTCGGCCATGGCCTTCAGCGTGGGCGTCTCCTCATCGTCGAGGCCCTGGTAGACCCACATGTTCCGGAGCACTGCCGGAACATAATAGCGCGTCTCCCAATAAGGGATGGATTCGATCCACAGGACTGGATCGCCCTTGTCGTTGATGCTCGCCCACCGTGCGACGGGCAGCGGACCGGCATTGTAGGAGGCGATCACGCGCGGCAGCTGCCCCGCGGTCGCCGAATCGGTGCGCATCTTCTCGATGAAGCTTTGCCCGAAGGCGAGATTGTAGCGCGGGTCGGTGAGGTTGGCGCGCGTGTAGGGCACGCCGCTGCTCTGGGACATCTGTTGCGCGGTGATCGGGAGAACCTGCATCAGGCCGACGGCGCCGGCGGTGCTCACGGCGCTGCGACGGAAAGCCGATTCCTGGACGATGTGGCCGAATGCCAGCGCCGGATCGACCCGCCAGCCGTTGACCGGAGTCCAGCGCGGGTTGGGATAGCGGTCGGCAGCGTCCGCCTGCGCTCCATATTGGCCGTATTTCGCGAGCCACAACTGCGCCGCCGGAAGGTCGAGGCGCTTGGCGAGATCGATCAGCGCGTGGTGCTCGGATGGATTGCCGATCTTGGCCTGGTGGAGAAGCATTTGCTCGGCGAGGGTCGGCTCGCCGATCTTCGCGAGCTCGATCGCGCGCTGGACGTTGGGATATTGGTCGACGTCGGGATCGTTGCCCGCAAAGGGGTCCGCGCCAAGCTTCGTCGACATGCCCAGGGTCTCGCGAGCGAGCAGCCCGTAGAAGCTTTCGGGCGCTTCGTAGGCCGTGGCAGCGGATTTGAGCAGCCGCTCCACGGAAGCGGGCCGGCCGGCAGCCTGTTCGGCGCGCGCGGCCCAATAATAGCCGCCGTCGCGAAGCTCGCGCTGGTCGGCAAGTTGCGCCACCTGCTGGAATGCGGCGGAGGCGGCGTTGTAGTCGCCGATCCGCCACGAGGCGAGGCCGGAGACCCACGCAGCCTGGCTCGCCCATTCGCCGGTCGCGCCCTGACGCCAGGTGTCGGCGACCCTGCGCGCGTCCATGTCGAGCCCGAGCACATAATAAATGAAGGCAACGCGGGTCGCCGCCTCGGCGCGCGCCTCGACGGAAAGGTTCGGGCCCTGCGAAACCAGCAAAGCCTCGGCGCCGCTCGCATTGTCGGCCTTGACCATCGAGTCGAGCTGGGGCCGCAGCTGGTCGGCCGCCGGCTCTCGCACCGGGTGCGCGCGGTAGCGGACGGGGGCGGAGCCGAGCACGTAAATGGACTTTTCGGGAACGACGAGGAGCGGAGTCGTCGCGCCGCGCTTCTGCGCCATCAGCGCGAGTTGATTGGCTTCCGGAAGCTCGGGCGCCTGGGCGATCAACGCCTGGAGTGATGCAAGATCGACGACGGGCGAACCCTTCGCCGTATAGAGCTCAGCCTGGGCGACGGGTGTGAGCACGCTCGGCGGAAGGGCGGCGATCCCGGCCTGCGCCGAGGCCCAGTTGCCGGCGTCAATGGCGTCGAAGACTCCGCGCCAGTCCCTCGGGGCTGGCACGGAAGGAGCGGCGGGAACAGGTTGAGGCTGGATCGGAGCCGTGGTCGCCGGCTGCGCGACGGGCGTCGGACCCGGCAGCGGCGCCAGCGGGTCCCGCGACGGCTGCGCAATCACCGGCGCAGCGCAGATCAGGGTTCCGAACGCAAGCAGCCGCACCTTCAACCTTCGTCCTCCATCAAAAGCAGAAGATCCTGCCATGCCAGTGATTTATCTAATGGCCGGTTAACCAAATGCCGCGGGTGGAAAGTAGCGACGGTGCGCACGCCCTCGACCTTGTGGACATGGCCGCGCGCCTCGGCCAGCCGTTTGCCGGTCAGCGCGAGCGAGGGGCCGTCGCCGAACAGGATCAGACGCCTGGGCGCTGCGAGGCGAACGTGGCGGCGAGCGATCTCTCCCAATGCCTCGCGCTCGGCAGGGCTCATCCGCGCGCCGGGGGCATGAAAAAAGGAGAGGGCGGCGGCGTAGGCCTGGTCGGCGGGAATATGGATTGCGGCGAGCATCCGTTTCGCAAGCTCCCACGCCTCGCCGCCGATCGGACCGCTGCCGTCCTCCGGCGCTTCGGCCAGCAGCATGACCGCCGCATGCTCCGGTCCCCGCGGAAGCACGCGCCGCGCGGTCCGGCTCGCCATCGGCAAATGATCGCTGGTCGCGAGCCAATCGCGAAACTCCTCGAGGGTCTCGTGTGCCGGCGGAGCGGCGGGTACTTCGGACGACGGTTTGTCTTCGCGGACGAGCGAAGCAGCGGGTTTCAGCCAGTCGCGCGGCGCTTCCTGGACGAGCGAGTCGACTCCGGCCTCGATCCACCAGGCCAAAGCGCTGCGCGCCTCGGCCCGCGACACAGCTTCGCCGATGCTTTCCACTTCCCCGCCCATGCCGCTTTCCTCGCCCGCCATTGACGTCACGGTCAAGGAATTGGCAGGGCAGACGAGTCGAATTGTGTGGAGGACGCGACGAGAGGATGAGCGAACGCGAATCCATGCAATATGACGTGGTGATCGTCGGCGCCGGCCCCGCCGGGCTCAGCGCCGCGATCCGCCTCAAGCAGCTGGCCAGTGCCGCGGGACGCGAGCTTTCGGTCTGCATCCTCGAGAAGGGCAGCGAAGTCGGCGCGCACATTCTTTCCGGCGCAGTGATCGACCCGGCCGCGCTCGACGAGCTGATCCCCGACTGGAAGGACAAAGGCTCGCCGCTGACGGTGCCGGTGACCGAGAACCACCACTGGGTACTGACGAGCGGCGGGAAGTGGGCCTTCCCGCACGTCCTGATGCCGCCATTCATGAACAATCGCGGCACATATACGCTGAGCCTCGGCAACTTCTGCCGCTGGCTCGCGGCGCAGGCGGAGGAGCTCGGAGTCGAAATCTTCCCCGGCTTTCCGGCGGCCGAGATCCTGTTCGACGAGGACGGTTCCGTGAAGGGCGTTGCAACCGGCGACGTCGGGATTGCCCGCGATGGTTCGCACAGGCCGGACTATCAGCCCGGCATGGAACTCCACGCCCGCTACACCTTCTTCGCCGAAGGGGCGCGGGGCAGCCTGACCAAGCGCCTGACCGAGGTTTTCAAGCTGCGCGATGAAAGCGGTCCCCAGGTTTATGGTCTCGGAATCAAGGAATTGTGGGACATTCCTGCCGAAAGGCATAAGCCCGGACGAGTAATCCATACTCAAGGCTGGCCGCTCAGGGACGCGTGGGGCGGAGGCTTCCTCTATCACCAGGAAAGCAACCAGGTCGCGCTCGGCTTCGTGGTCTCGCTCGATTACGCCAATCCGTATCTCTCGCCATTCGAGGAGATGCAGCGGTGGAAGACCCATCCGGCGATCCGCGCCGAGATCGAGGGCGGGCGGCGCGTGTCCTATGGCGCTCGGGCGATCAACGAGGGCGGCTATCAGGCAATCCCGAAGCTGGTCTTTCCCGGCGGCGCGCTGATCGGCTGCTCGGCGGGGTTCGTGAACGTGCCGCGGATCAAGGGTACGCACACGGCGATGAAGTCGGCAATGCTCGCCGCAGAAGCGGCGTTCGACGCGATCGCGAACGGCCGTTCGGGCGACATGCTTGAGACCTATCCGGCGACGCTTCACAAGAGCTGGGTGGCGAAGGAGCTGAAGGGGGTGCGCAATGCGCAGCCGGCGGTGGCGCACTGGGGCGCCACCGCGGGAACGCTCTATGCCGGGCTCGACCTGTGGCTCAACCAGCTCGGCATCGGCGTTCCATGGACGCTGAAGCTCCGCGCCGACAACACGACTCTCCGGCCGAAGGACCAGGTGCGGCCGATCGACTATCCCAAACCCGACGGCGGATTGACGTTCGACAGATTGTCATCGGTCTTCGTTTCGAACACCAATCACGAGGAAGACCAGCCGGTTCATCTGACGCTCAAGGACGCGGACATACCCACGGCCATCAACCTGCCGGTCTATGCGGGCCCCGAGCAGCGCTATTGCCCGGCGGGAGTCTATGAATTTGTCGACGGCGAGAACGGTGAACCGAGGCTCCAGATCAACGCCCAGAACTGCGTCCACTGCAAGACCTGCGACATCAAGGATCCGACCCAGAACATCAACTGGGTCACACCCGAAGGCGGCGGAGGCCCCAATTACCCGAACATGTAAACTGCTTAGCGGCGCCGCGTTCGCGGCCCTGCTCTTCGCCCCGGTTCCGGCGGCCGCCGCGCGGCTGTCGACCGGCGATCCCGCGCTGACTTATGTGGAGGCGCGCGCCGCGGCGATGAACGGCGAGCATGTCCGGGCGGCCGAGCTGCTCGCGACGCTGGCCGACGCGGAGCCCGGCGAGATCGAGTTCGCGCAGCAGGCGCTCAGCGAAGCGATCGGCGCCGGCCAGATGGATCTCGCGCTCGGCCTCGCTCCCAAGATTCCGCCGGCGAAGCTGTCGACCGACGCCCGGATCCTGCTCGCGACCGACGCCGTGAAGCAGCACCATGTCGAGCGCGCGCTGCCATGGCTGACGGCAACGGGCGGCAACGGCGACCTGACCTTCCTTTCGCCGCTCGTGACCGCGTGGGACGCGGCCGAGCATGGGGACCAGGCGCGCGCGCTTGCCAGTCTCGACCAGATTCCGGCGAACAGCCTGCTCGCGCCGCTCCATGACGAGGAGCAGGCGTTTATCCTCCTGAAGTTCCGCCGCACCGCCGATGCCGACCCGTTCGCGCGCCGGGCAATCGCCGCGGCGGGCCCGCGCGAAGACCGGGTCCGGCTTGCCCTCGCCGACGGATTTCTCGCCGCGGGCGACCGGACGCGGGCGCTTGCGATGATCGACGGGATGGGCAGCGGTTCGCCCGCGGCCCGCCAGCAGATCGTCTCCGGCAAGAGAATCGGCCAGGCGATCGACTCGGGCGCCAAGGCGCTGAGCGCCGTCCTGACGGCTTTCGCCGCCGAGATCGCGCGGCTGCAACGCGCTCCGCCGCCGGTCGGACTGGTTCAGATCGCTCGCTACGCCGACCCGCAGAACACGAGCGCGACCGCGTTGCTCGGGCTACTGCTCCAGTCGAGCCGGCGCGGCGACGAAGCGCTGACCCTGTTGGCGACGGTGCCGCAGAGCGATCCGTTGATCTCGCAGGTCCGGGACGTGCAGGTGCGGATCCTCACCGACCAGAAGAAATTCGACCAGGCCTATGCGATCGCGGCGACGGCGGCGAACGACCGGGCGGCAACGACGGCCGATTTCTCGCGGCTCGGCGACGTGCTCGAGGCGATGGACCGGCACGATGCCGCCGCCGACGCATTCGGGCGCGCTTTCGCCCTGGCCGGGGCGCAAGCCGACAAGAGCGAGCTGTCGTCCCTCCTGCTGCTTCAGGCGAACGCGCTCGAGGAAGCGAACCGCTGGCCCGACGCCAAGGCTGCGCTGCAGAAGGCACTTGTGCTTGCTCCTGACCAGCCGCTGCTGCTCAACTTCCTCGGCTACGCGATGCTCGAGCGCGGCGAGAACATGGACGCGGCGGAAGCGATGATCCGCAAGGCGAGCCAACTCGCGCCAGACGATGCCTCGATCACCGATTCGCTCGGCTGGGCGCAGTTCAAGCGCGGCAAGGTCGACGAGGCGATCAATACGCTCGAGCAAGCCGCCGAGAAGGACCCGACGCAGGCGGAAATCCAGGAGCATCTCGGCGACGCGCTTTATACGTCGGGACGGCGGTTCGAGGCACGCTTTGCATGGCACGCGGCGCTGGTCACCGCGGAAGACAAGGTCGCGGACCGGGTGAAGGCGAAGATCGCGTCCGGACTCAACCCGGCTGACGCGGCGCCTTGACCGGGGCGCATGAGATTGCGCCGGCGAAGCTCAATCTCGCACTCCATGTGAGAGGTCGCCTGACCGACGGGCGGCACTCAATCGAGACGATCTTCGCTTTCTGCACCGACGGCGACCGCCTGAGCGGTGAGAAAGCGGACGAATTGTCGCTGGAGGTGTCGGGCCCGTTCGCCGCCGATCTTGTGGGAGAAGGCAATAATCTCGTGCTCATGGCGGCTCGCGCGCTGGCCGAGGCGGCGGGCGTGGGCGGCGGCGCGGCGCTTGTCCTGGAGAAACGCCTGCCGGTCGCGTCGGGCATCGGTGGCGGATCGGCCGACGCCGCGGCGGCGCTCCGGCTGTTGACGTCATTGTGGCGGATCGACCCGCGATTTGCCGAAGAGGTCGCGCCGAGAATTGGGAGCGATGTGCCTGCCTGCCTGCTCAGCCTGCCGACGCGTGGCAGTGGGGCAGGGGACCAGCTGACGCCGATCGCGCTTCCGGAGCTGTCGGGCACGCCGGTGCTGCTGGTGAACCCGCGCGTGCCGCTGTCGACGGCGCAAGTGTTCGCCGCCTGGGATGGCGAGGACCGCGGCCCTCTCGACGATTGGCGCGACGGCCGCAACGATCTCGAGCGGGCGGCGACCGCGATCGTCCCGCAAATCGAGACGGTGCTCGCGTGGCTCGAGGGCCAGAGGGGCGCCTGGTTAGCCCGCATGTCGGGCTCGGGCGCGACTTGCTTTGCCCTGTTCGGGACCGACGACGAGCGGGACTCGGCCGCCGACGCGGTGCCGCGCGAATGGTGGCGTCTCGCGACCTTCCTGCGCTAGACGCGCGGGCGATGAGCGGGCGCCCGATCCTCACCGCGACACGCATGCTCGCAGCCGAGCAGGCGGCGATCGACGGCGGCACGAGCGTCGAGCAGCTGATGGAGCGGGCAGGGGCGGCGCTCGCCGAAGCGGTTTATCGCTTCGCTGGGCCGACCCCGGCGCTGGTCCTGTGCGGACCGGGGAACAATGGCGGCGACGGTTATGTCGCAGCGCGCCATCTCGCCGGGCGCGGCGTGAAGGTCCGCGTGGCTGCACTCGCCGAGCCGAGAAGCGAGGCGGCGAAATGGGCGCGATCGCAGTGGAAGGGCGAGGTCGAGCCGCTGACCGCCGAGACCGCGCCGGCGCCATTGCTGATCGACGCGCTATTCGGAACCGGCCTCAAGCGCGGGCTCGAACCTGCTGTGGTCGAAGCGCTTTCGCTGCTGTCCAATTCGGCGATGGTGAGGATAGCCTGCGACCTCCCGAGCGGAGTCGAGACCGACAGTGGCTCCGAGCTGAGCGCGGTTCCAGCGTTCGACATGACGGTGACGTTCGGCGCACTGAAACCGGCGCACCGGCTCTATCCGGCGATGCACAAGTGCGGCCGCGTGGTGCTGGGCGATATCGGCATCGCGGCTGACGCGGCATGGCACGAGATCGCTCCGCCCGAGCTCCCGCCGCTCGATCCCGGCGGCCACAAATATGATCGGGGGCTCGTGCATGCGCTGGCCGGGCAGATGCCGGGCGCAATCGCGCTGTCTGCAACGACGGCGGCGAGAGCCGGCGCCGGCTATGTCCGCGTCAGCACGTCGAGAAACATCGACGATCTGCCTTCGGCGATAGTCCAGGT
>Ga0134128_10003929_pt1 | contig 18216 bp, 16 predicted proteins | sample KB31754_FD_96462 | JGI IMG/M metagenome (GOLD analysis project Ga0134128, IMG submission 96462) | Terrestrial soil microbial communities with excess Nitrogen fertilizer from Kellogg Biological Station, Michigan, USA - KB3-175-4 | ecosystem: Environmental > Terrestrial > Soil > Unclassified ... | reverse complement strand
TGCCGTCGCGGCGGCGGAACGCCTCGGGGAAGTCCAGGATGCCGCCAAGGTCCGCGCCTCGGAACGCGTAGATCGACTGGTCCGGATCGCCGACCGCGACGAGGTCGCGCCCCTCTCCGGCAACCGCCTTGAGCAGCCGCACCTGAGCGGAGTCAGTGTCCTGGTACTCATCGACGAAGACCGCGCGATACCTGCGGCGCAGCAGCTCGCGGACCTCGTCCGTCTCGCTGAGCAGCACCGCGCGGTGCACCAGTTCGGTGTAGTCGAGCACGCCCCGGGCGTCGGCGACGTCCAGATACTCGGCATAGAAGCGCGCGGCCGCCCGCCAGTCGGCCCGATCCGCCCGCGCGGCGAAGTCGGCCAGATCCTCGGGATCCAGACCCAGGTCGCGGGCGCGCAGCAGGACCGCTCGCAGCTCCTCGGCAAAGCCACGAGTGCCCAGCGCGGCCCGCAGCGACTGCGGCCAGCCGCCGGGTCCGGGTCCCCAGCCGCCGACCTCGATCGTGCCGCGCACCAGCTCCCGGATCACCACGTCCTGCTCCGGCCCGGAGAGCAGCCGCAACGGGTCGCCGAACAGCTCCGGCTCCTGATACTGGCCGACCAGTCCGAAGCAGAACGAGTGGAAGGTGGTCGCGGTCGGCGCGCCCGCCCCGGGAATCAGGCGCGCGCCGATCCGGTCGCGCAGCTCGGCGGCGGCCGCGCGGCTGAAGGTGAGCACAAGGATCTCGTCGGCGCTCAGCGCGTCCGGCCCCCTGGTGCGATCCAGCACCGCCTCGACCAGCGTCGTCGTCTTCCCGGTGCCCGGCCCGGCCAGCACCAGCAGCGGTCCGCCGCGGTGCTCGACGACCCGGCGCTGCCGCTCATCAAGCCGCAGGCCGCCGCTCGGATAGGCCAAAGGCGGGCTCAGCAGACGGAACGGCGCGGCCGATCGCGATGCCGCGGGATTACTCATCGCTGACCGCACCTCCTTCCGTTCCCGCCAGCCGAGGCCGATCCGTTCTTCGCCAGGGACCGACATTGGCCATGACAGCACAAACCGCCGACAACAGCGGCAAACTCGGAAAGAGGTTGTGGATAACTAGTGTGACGCGGATTTCAGCGTCCATCCCAGCGAGCTGTCCGCAAATTCACCCGTTCGCGAGAGTTGTCATACGGCGTGCCTTCCTCCGCGTAGTGCTGCGCCGCCTCGCCGCGCAACTGCGGCGGCAGCACCCCCGAGGCGTTGACCACCCGCCACCACGGCACCCCGCTGCCGTGCCGGGACATCACCGCTCCGACCTGCCGCGCGCCGCCGTCCTCCAGGTATTCTGCGATGTCACCGTAAGTCATCACCTTGCCACGCGGAATGGACTGCACTACCGCGAGCACCCTGCGGACGTACGCCGGCGCGTCGGGGTCAGCCGCCGGAACGAGACCTGGCTGCGTCACAATCAACCCTCGGATGGATTCCCGCCGTCGTTGAAGCCGCCAGGATATCTGCGGTAAACGCGGGACGCTGCTCACCCGGGCTGCGTGCAAGCATCCGGATAGGTAACGATAGGGACGAGCGTGCGTACGCAGATCGGGACTGCGGTAAATCGTGAGCACGGAGACAGGGGCCCAGTGAGCGTGCACAGGGGTGGCAGTGCCACCCGTGACTCGGCCAAGCCTGTTTCCGGCGTGCCCAAGCCGATGCAGCCAGTGATGTTACCCGCTCAGATCACCGTGGACGAGCCGCCAGAGCCTCGTCGGATAAGACGACCGCCGGACCTGATGCGGTTGCTCTTCGAGACTGGGCTGATCGCGGTCGTGCTGCTGCTCGCAGTGCCCGGTGCGAGTACGACCACTGGTCTCGAAACGGATATCCACAACAGCATCACCCTCGCGCCGCAACTGTTCCTGTCCACGATCACGCTGCTGACCAATATCGCTACCGCGGTCATCCCGGTCGGGCTCGCCATCGAGCGCCTCTATCGGCACGAGGGCCGGCGGGTCGCGGATGGCGTCATCGCGGCGGCGATCGCCTACCTCGGCACGTCGCTGCTCAACCTGTGGATCGACTCCAACACGTCACCCGACTGGCTCTCCGAGGTGCTGACCCGGCATCTCGCCAGCAGCACGACGACGCCGCTGCACGTATATATCGCCACAGTCATCGCCTTCCTCACCATCATCGGGTTCGGTGACCGGCCCGCGCTCCAGACCTTCACCTGGTCATGTGTGCTTACCTACGCGGTGGCCACATTGATCAACGGGAACAGCGCGCTGGTCGGATTGATGGTGACCTTCCTGTTCGGCCGTACCGTGGCGTTCGGGTGGCGCTACGCACGCGGCGTGGTGAATGCCAGGCCGACCGGTTACGACGTGGTCACCTCGCTGTTCGACGCAGGCCTTGAGCCGGTGGCCTGCCGATGGATCGGCGAGACAGAGGACACAAGGCGCTACGAAGCCGATACGCACGATGGACGCCTGCTAGACGTCACGGTGCTCGACCGGGATAGGCAGGCGGTCGGTCTGGTCTACCGGCTGTATCGCCGGATCAGGCTGCGCGGCCCTGCCCAACGTCGCAACCTGCTGTCGCTTAGGCGCGCGGTGGACCAGGAAGCGTTGATGTCTTACGCACTGCGTGATGCGGGCATCCGGACGCCGCGTCTCGTCGCGGTGCGTGAGCTGAGCGCTGACGCCGCGGTGCTCGCGTATGAGCGCGTCGAGGGCCGGTCGCTGGAGAAGCTGACTCCCGACGAGCTGACCGACGAGTTGCTCACGCGGATCTGGCAGCTCCAGCAGCAGATGCAGCTTCACCAGGTCGCGCACCGCCGGTTCGCCCTGGACTCGTTGCTGGTGGACCGCGATGGCCAAGTATGGCTGCTTGACCTGCGTAATGGAGAGATCGCGGCGAGCGCGTTGCAGACCCGGCTCGACACCGCGGAGTTGATGGCCACTCTGGCGCTGCGGTACGGACCGGAGCGCACGGTACGCATCGGCGCGCAGGTACTCGGCGCCGATGCGATGGGTGCAGCGCTGCCTATGCTCCAACCCGTCGTGCTCACGCGCACGACGCGCACGGCCGTCCGTAAGTCCAAGGACCTCTTGCAGCGCATCCGCGAGCAGATCCTGGCTTACCAGCCGCAGGCGACGTGGGTGGCCGAGCCGGTCAAGCTCGAGCGGCTACGGCCACGCACTTTGCTGACCGTCGCGGCCGGTCTGGTCGCCGCGTATCTGGTGCTGTATCAGCTGGCCAGCTCGAATCTGAGCCTTTCCAAGATTCTTGCCACCGCCTCGCCGTGGTGGGCGATGGTCGCCGTGTTCGCCTCGGTGATGACCTATGTCGCGGCCGGCATGGTGCTGACCGGGTTCATCCCGGAGCGCCTGCCTGTGGTGCGCAACTTCCTGGTGCAGGTCGCGGCCGGGTTCGTCTCGATCGTGGCGCCCGCGGCGGTCGGCGGCGTCGCGCTCAACACGCGCTATCTGCAGAAGCAGGGCATCGGCACCGGCCCGGCGGTCAGCGCGGTGGGCGCTTCGCAGGCGGTCGGCTTCATCATGCACATCGCGCTGATCGCCGCGTTCAGCTTCATCGCGAATACCGGAACCGGCGGACACAGCTTCGCGCCGTCCACAGTCGTCATCGCGATCCTTCTGGCGATCGGCGTCATCGCCATGGTGACCATCGGCGTCAAGCCGCTGCGCAAATATGCGGTGGCCAGGCTCAAGCCATTTTTCGAGGGGACGCTGCCGCGGCTGCTGGATGTGGCGCAGAACCCGCGGAAGCTGTCGATCGGACTCGGCGGCACAATCCTGCTGTCGTTGATGAACGCGCTGTGCCTGTGGGCGTCGGTCCTGACGATTTCGCCGCACGCCAACATCTCGTACGCGACCACCGCAGTGGTCTTTCTCACCGCGCAGGCAATCGGTTCGGTCATTCCAGTGCCGAGCGGCATCGGCACCGTGGAACTCGCCATGGCCGGTGCGCTCACCAGCATCGGCGGCCTTCCCGCCCTCGTCGGAACCCCGGCGGTGTTCATCTTCCGCCTGCTGCGCACCTACCTGCCGGTGATTCCGGGGTACTTCGCGTTTACGCATCTACAGCGCAAGGGTGCGCTGTAGATGCGTATACGCCGCCGTCACGTGCATAGCTGACGAGCCGTCAACCGTGAGCGTTCTGCGATCAGTCAGCCGAGGTGACTAACAGATCGGCTAGTAGATCGGCTTCTCCGGCTCGATCTGGTTAACCCAGCCGACGATGCCCGAGCCGACGTGCACCGCGTCGGAGAATCCGGCCGACTTCACGATCGCCAGCACCTCGGCCGAGCGCACACCGGTCTTGCAGTGCAGCACGATCCGCTTGTCCTGCGGCAGCTTCGCGAGCGCCTCACCCATGATGAACTCGTTCTTGGGGATCAGCGTGGCGCCGTCGATCGACACGATCTCGTACTCGGCGGGCTCGCGCACGTCGATGATCTGGATGTTCTCGCCGTCGTCAATCCACTGCTTGAGGGTGCGCGGGGTGATGGTCGAGTCCTTGGCGGCCTCGATGGCCTCGTCGGAGACCGCGCCGCAGAACGCCTCGTAGTCGATCAGCTCAGTGACCGTCGGGTTCTTGCCGCAGACCGCGCACTCCGGGTCCTTACGCACCTTGACCGAGCGGTACGTCATCTCGAGAGCGTCGTAGATCATCAGGCGGCCGACCAACGGCTCGCCGACGCCTGTGAGCACCTTGATGGCCTCGGTGACCTGGATGGCACCGATCGAGCCGCACAGCACGCCGAGCACGCCGCCCTCGGCGCAGGAGGGGACCATGCCGGGGGGCGGGGGCTCCGGGTAGAGGCAGCGGTAGCAGGGGCCGTACTCGGACCAGAACACTGAGGCCTGGCCGTCGAAGCGGTAGATCGAACCCCACACGTACGGCTTGTTCAGCAGCACGCACGCGTCGTTGACCAGGTAGCGCGTGGCGAAGTTGTCCGTGCCGTCGACGATCAGGTCGTACTGCGCGAAGATCTCCATCACGTTCTCGGAGTCGAGCCGCTCCTCGTGCAGGACCACGTTCACGTACGGGTTGATCTCGCGCACCGAGTCGCGCGCGGACTCGGCCTTGGACCGCCCGATGTCTGACTGACCGTGGATGATCTGGCGCTGCAGGTTGGACTCGTCCACCGTGTCGAACTCGACGATGCCGAGAGTGCCGACTCCCGCCGCGGCCAGGTACATCAGCGCCGGTGAGCCCAGTCCGCCGGCACCGACACAGAGCACCCTCGCGTTCTTGAGGCGCTTCTGGCCGTCCATGGCGACGTCGGGAATGATCAGGTGGCGCGAGTACCGACGCACCTCGTCAACGGTCAGCTCCGCGGCCGGCTCGACCAACGGGGGCAGCTTCACAGACGCTGCGGACACAGCCGGTCCCCTCACTCGTGTTTGAAGAAGTCTTTTCAGGTAACCGTGCCACTCCCGCGGCCATTCCCGTCAATGGGGACCGCAGCGTGAGATCGGCGTAAAGTCGTCGATTAAGGTGGAAACCCACCGGATGAGGGGTCCGATCATGACCGAGCAGCAGTTCACCGACGAGTACGAGGCCCCGGAGGCCGATGCCGCCGAGCAGTCGCTGCCGGTGGACGATGAAGCGCGGGACGCGGGACTTGCAGCCAGTCCGGAGCCGGAGGTGCCGCTGGAGGCCGATCCGGCGGACGCCGCTGAGCAGGCCGTTTCCGTGCCGGTAGACGAGGACGAATACCGGTAGACGGCAGCCGGGCGAGCTGACAGCCTGGCTTGAAGAGGTTACTGGCGCGTAGGATGCGTGTGACCTGCTTCACCCGCGAACCTGACAGAGGCAACAGAGGCACCGTGAGTACAGCCGAAACGCTTTACAGCGCCGACGACCGTCCCCGGTCGGCCCGGCTTCCGCGGCTGGCTCGACGCACCCAACTGCTCGGCGCGGCGCAGGAGGTCTTCGTCGCCCAGGGCTACCACGCTGCCGCGATGGACGACATCGCGGACCGTGCGGGTGTGTCGAAGCCGGTGCTCTACCAACACTTCCCGGGCAAGCTCGAGCTCTACCTCGCGCTGCTTGACCAGCACTGCGAAACGCTGGTCGAGGCGGTGCGCAGCGCGCTTGAGTCGACCTCTGACAACAAGCAGCGGGTCGCCGCGACGATGAACGCTTATTTCCGGTTCGTCGAGCACGAGAGCGGCGCGTTCCGGTTGGTGTTCGAGTCCGACCTGGTGAACGAGCAGGCCGTGCGCGAGCGGGTGAACAAGGCGGAGTTGGACTGCGCGCACCTCATCAGCGCGGTGATCGCGGAGGACACCGGGCTCGGGCAGGACGAGGCGATGGTGCTCGCGGTGGGCCTGACCGGCATCTCGCAAGTCACCGCCCGCTACTGGCTGTCGGCCGGGATGCCGATTCCGCGCGACACCGCCGCCCAGCTGATCTCGCAGCTCGCCTGGCGCGGGATTGCTGGTTTCCCGCACCTCTGAGCTCGCGAAGAGGGTGCGGGTATGGGCACCGTCCGCACCTGTGAGCTTGCGAAGAGGGCGCGGGCATAGGCACCGTCCGCACCTGTGAGCTTGCGAAGAGGGCGCGGCAATAGGCACCGTCCGCACCTGTGATCACTCTTGCCGCTCGCTGTTCCCTGTTCGCCTAGAGCAGAACGGCGGGCGGATCGACGCAGTACCGCCCCGTCGAACACGTAGGCTTCGTTCTAGCGTCTTCTGTGTCTACGTGGAAGGAACCAACCACCGTGGAGATCAAGATCGGTGTGCAGCACGCGGCTCGCGAGCTCTCGCTGGAGTCCGAGCTGAGCGCCGAAGAGGTGGAGAAGGCGGTTTCCGCCGCGCTCACCGGGAAGACCGGCCTGCTCGTGCTCAATGACGACAAGGGCCGCAAGGTGATCGTTCCCGCCGACCGGCTGGCCTACGTCGAGATCGGCGAGCCGGCCGCGCGCCGCGTCGGCTTCGGCGCACTGTGACCAGCTGATCAGCAGACCTTCTGACAGTTCGCCTGCCGCGCTGAGTCCGTCCGGGCTCTCAACCCGGTCGCACTCAGCCGGCCAGACCGAGGTTCTCCAGCCTGCGGGCGTGGCTCACGGCCAACTTGTCGGCGAGTTCCGGATAGCGCTCGCCGCCGAACTCGCGGGCCAGCACGATCGCCTCGCCTACCAGGCGGCGACCCCACATCGCGATGCGCGCCGCTAACACCGCGTCCTCGGCGAGCGCCGCGCGCAGCCGTCGCGTCGCCCATGGTTCGTCGACGTTCGCGTCGACGCCGACTGACGCCTCGCCAGCACGCTCCGGCTCAGCCGCCACAGCTACCCCGCTCGGTCCCCCGACCAGAATCTCGAACAACTCGTCGGTGAGCGCTGCGCCGAGGAGCGTCGCGGCCAGCGCCTCCCACCAGTCCGTCGACTCGACCCGCCGACGAGCGTCGTCCAGCGCGGGCGCTGCCGCTGCCATGGCCGATTGCGGATCGCCCGCCTCACCGAAGCGCCCGAGCAATTCCCGGTAACGCTCGTGCCGCTGCGCGATCACCTCGGCGACACCCATCCGGTCCGCCAGGCCTGGCGCGAGCGGCAGGAGGGCGGCTAGGCGCTCAAGCTCTGCGAGCGCCGCGTAAATCGCCGCGCCCGCGGGTGATTTTGTGAGGTCAGCCAGCACATAACGCAGCGTACTCGATCGTTGGCGAACCGCCTGGTAACATGGTGACTTGACTGTATCGGCGAGGCTCGGGCGTGACCCGGGACCCGCCGATCCGTACAGGATGCCCGGTCGGCCGAACGCACCCCGATCGGCTCCGACCGCACGGCCCGCCCCTGACGACGACGGCAGCGGCCCTGCGATTGGTCGGGTGAAGACCCGGCGGCACCGGCCCGAGCCCGCACGCTCGGCGCGGTCCTCGCCGACGCCCGGCTGAACCCCGGTCGAGCAGCCCGCGGCCCAAGTGCCGCGACCTGGCTGAACTCTCCGGGACGCCCGCCGTCACCGAGGACGAAAAGGTCAAGACCATCAGCATCCGTGATCAGATTTCCACAAGCGCGACAGACACCATCGACGACGACACCCAGGTCGCCGCGGCGACCACCGACGCCGAGACTGTCGCTCCCGCCCACACCTTCGCCGAACTCGGCGTCCTCCCGGAGACCGTCGAGGCGCTCGACGCGCTCGGCATCACCGCACCGTTCCCGATCCAGTCCGCGACCATCCCGGTCGCGCTGGGCGGCTCGGACGTGATCGGGCAGGCCAAGACCGGTACCGGCAAGACCCTCGCGTTCGGAATCCCGCTGCTGCAGCGCGTCAGCGGTCCCGGCTCCGACCCGGCCACCGAGGACATCGCGGCTCCTGGACCCGCCGCGGCCACCAACGCTTCCGCGCCTTCCGGCGGCTCGCGCCGCCGGCGCCGCGCTCGTTCCTCCGATCCCGCCGGGCAGACGCCCGCGCACGGCACCCCGCAGGCCCTCGTGGTCGTACCGACCCGTGAGCTGGCGGTGCAGGTCACCAACGACCTGCTGGACGCGGGCAAGGTTCGCGCGATCCGGGTGCACGCACTGTACGGCGGCCGCGCCTACGAGCCGCAGGTCGCCGCACTGCGCGCGGGCATCGACATCGCGGTCGGCACCCCCGGCCGGCTGCTCGACCTGACCCGCCAGCAGCACCTGGAACTCGGCGGAGTGCGCACGCTCGTGCTCGACGAGGCCGACGAAATGCTGGACCTGGGCTTCCTGCCCGACGTCGAGCGGATCATCGCGCAGCTCCCGACCGGCCGCCAGACGATGCTGTTCTCCGCGACCATGCCCGGCCAGGTCATCTCGCTGGCTCGCCGGTACATGTCCCGGCCGACGCACATCCGCGCCGCCGACCCGGCCGACGAGGGCACCATGGTCAAGGCCATTGAGCACTTCGTGTATCGCGCGCACTCCCTCGACAAGGTGGAGATGCTCGCGCGCATCCTGCAGGCCGACGGTCGCGGGCTGGCCATGATCTTCGCGCGCACCAAGCGCACCGTGGCGAAGATCGCCGAAGAGCTGTCGGACCGTCACTTCGCGGTGGCCGCGGTCCACGGTGACCTTGGGCAGGGCGCGCGTGAGCAGGCGCTGCGCGCATTCCGAAACGGCAAGATCGACGTTCTGGTAGCCACGGACGTGGCCGCGCGCGGCATCGACGTCGAAGGCGTCACGCACGTGATCAATTTCCAGTGCCCCGAGGACGAGAAGGTTTACACGCACCGCACCGGCCGCACCGGCCGCGCCGGGGCTAAGGGCATCGCGGTGACCTTTGTCGACTGGGACGAAGTGCCGCGCTGGCAGCTGATCAACAAGGCGCTCGGTTTGTCGTTCCCCGAGCCCGCCGAGCTTTACTCGACTTCGCCGCAGCTCTACCAGGACCTCGGCATTCCCGAGAGCATCAAGGGCGTGCTGCCGCGTCAGGAGCGCGTGCGTGAGGGCCTGGAGGCCGAGGAGATCGAGGACCTGGGCGAGACCGGCCGTGGTCGCGCGCCGCGCGGCGGCGGCAGCCACCGGGGTCCGAAGGAGGCGCCGAAGCAGGAGCGCCCCGCGCGCACGCCTCGGCAGCGCAGCCGGACCCGGCGCGGCCAGGAGGTCGGGCAGTCCGCCGACGGAGCGCCAAACGAGTCCGTCGAGACCGAGGCGGTCAAGATCGAGACAGCCACGATCAAGCGCGTGACGAGCGCCGCCAATCGGGCGGCCGAGCCGGTCGCCACTACCGAAGCGGCCCTGGTCACGGAGCGGGCTCCGCGAAAGCGCTCCCGTTCCCGCAAGCCGGCTGGGACGGCAGGCGGCGGCAGCGTGAAGCTGGCTCCCGGCTCCCTCGCCGGACCGATCGAGTCGGCGGGTGAGGTGCAGCCCGCCGTTTCAGCCGAGTCGCCGATCGAGCAGGCGGTTACGGAGCAAGCCGAGCCGCGCAAGCGCACCCGGACCCGCAAGACGGCCGCCGCGAAGGTTGAGGTCGACGCGGCCGCGGCGGGCGCTACCGCAGCCGAAGCTGCCCAGTCGGGAGGCGCCGAGCTGGAAGTGACCGAGCCGGTTGCCGCCGAGCCGCGCAAGCGCACCCGGACCCGCAAGCCGGTTGCCGAGGCTGTCGCCACGGCCGAGGCGGGAGCAGAAGCGTCCGACGAGGACGCCGGACCTGTCGCGAACCCGCGCCGCACCCGAGTGCGGGCCAGCCGCAGCCGCAAGTCGGCGGCAGCTGAGCCCGTGGTCGAGACCCCGCAGGCTGAGCAGCAGCAGTAGTACGAGTCCGGGACGACGCGGCAGATCAACCCTCGGAGCGCAACGTGTCCACGCCTCTCTCGACGGTCCTGCCGCGCTGTGCCCGGCGCGTCGATCTGCCGCTGCCGGACGGCCCGCTCGCCGCGATCGAAGCGCGACCGGACCGCCCGGCAGTGGCGGCGACGCTGATGGTGCCCGGGTTCACCGGGTCCAAGGAGGACTTCCTCCACGTCCTCGAACCGCTTGCCGCGGCGGGCGTGCACGTGCTCGCCATCGATCAACGCGGCCAATGCGACTCGACCGGCCTAGCCGACCCGGCCGCGTATGCAGAGTCAGGTGCGGCGGGCCAGGGCTACGGCTCCAGCGTGTTCGCTTCCGACATCCGCGCGCTGGTGCGCCGGCTCGCGGCCGAGACGCAGCAGCCGGTGCACCTGCTGGGCCACTCGTTCGGCGGACACACCGTCCGCGAGGCGGTGCTCGGCGCCCACTTCGACGCGGAGCCCGAGCCCGAGCAGGGCCCGAGCCTTGACGCACTGCTTCCGCTCGCCTCGGTGACCTTCCTCGACTCCGGACCGGCCGCCGTACTCGGCAAAGCCTCGCGCGACCGGCTCGAACTGCTGCTTTCCGTGGCAGACCAGCTGACGCTGCGACAGATCCACGAACTGAGCCCGATGGATCAGCATCCCGATCCGCACGTGAGCGCCTTCCTGCTGCATCGCTGGCTGGCGAACGACCCCGGATCGATCTTCACCATGGCGCGGCGACTGCTGCATGAGCCCGACCGCACCGACGACCTCAAGGCCCTGCTAGACGCCTGGAACCTGCCCTGCCTGATCATGACCGGCGCCGACGAGGATGTCTGGTCGGCGCAGCTGCTGCGGGAGACAGCCGACCGGCTCGGCGCCGAGTTCGCGGTCATCCCGGGCGCCGGCCACTCCCCCAACACCGATCAGCCCGGCCTCGTCGCGGACCGCCTGCTGGAGTTCTGGCTCGGCTGACGGACCTTCAGCCGCTCAGGCGACCTTGGAGAAGGCGATCGCCGCGTCCGCGACCATCTGCACCGCGATGGCGGCCAGGAGCAGACCGGCGATCCGGGTCACCAGCGTGACCCCGGAATCCTTGATCACCCGGATGATGTGCACCGAAAACCGCATCGTCAGCCAGATGATCACATGAGTGAGCAGGATCGCGGCCGCCACGGCGAGGAAGTCTCCCGCCGTGTGGATCCGCTGCACGAACAGGATCACCGCGACGATGGCGCCAGGCCCGGCGAGCAGCGGCGTGCCGAGCGGCACCATCGCGACGTTGACGTCCGCCGCCTCGCTCGGTTCGTCTGCGCGACCGGTCAGCAGTTCCAGCGCGATGAGCAGGAGCAGCAGGCCGCCGGAGCCCTCCAGCGCGGGCACCGTGATGCCCAGGTATTTCAGGATCTGCTGGCCGAACGCGGCGAAGCAGGAGATGACCACGAGCGAGACCAGGGCAGCCTGCTGCGCCAGATGACGGCGGGCTCGCTGCGAGCGCCCAGAGGTCAGCGCGAGGAAGATCGGCACGGTACCCGGCGGGTCCATGATCACGAAAAGCGTGATGAATGAGGTGCCGAACAGGGTGAGATTCACGCGAACAACGCCTCGTACGCCTCAGGCGCCGTGGTGTTCTGCCCTATGCGCACGGTCTTGCGCTCGCCGTGGTAGTCGCTCGAACCGGTCGGTACCAGGCCAAGGTCAGCGGCCAGACCCCTGATCCGGTCGCGCGCCGCCGCGTCGTGGTCCACATGGTCGACCTCGATGCCGCGCAGCCCCGCCTTAGCCAGCTGCGCGATCTGATCATCCGTCACAATCCGGCCGCGGCGACCCGCCGCCGGGTGCGCGAAGACCGCGACACCGCCCGAAGCATGCAACAGATCCAGCGCGCGGTACGGATCAAGCGCGTACTTATCGACATAGGCGCGCCCGCCGTCCGCCAGCCAGTCGGAGGAGAACGCCGCATCCACCGAGGGGACCACTCCAGCCTCGACCAGCGCGCTGGCCACATGTGGTCGGCCGATCGAGGCGTTACCCGCGATCTCCCGTACCCGCTCCCAGGTGATCGGCGCGCCCAACTCCCGGCAGCGCTGCACGATCAACTCCGCGCGGCGCTCGCGGTCATCGCGCAGCAGGTTGCGCTCGCGGGCGAACTGCGGCTCGGCGCGGTCGAAGCGATAGCCGAGCAGGTGGATCTGAATGCCGTTCAGTCGGCAGGACAGTTCGGCACCTGGCACCACCGTCACGCCGAAACGCTCGCCGGCCGCTGCGGCCTCATCCCAGCCGGCCGTGGTGTCGTGGTCGGTGAGCGCGACGACGTCCAAGCCCGCGGCCTTGGCGGCCTCGACCAGTTCGGTCGGAGTGTCGGTGCCGTCCGAGCAAGAGCTGTGCGTATGCAGATCGATGCGCATCCTGATCCCGAGTCGTCCAACACCAAGCAGGTGATCGCCGGCCGAACGCCAATCACCTTACAGGCAGGCGCTGCGCGGTCTGGACGCGGTCGCGCGTTGCGATCAAGCGAAGAAGCGCGAGGAGAGAGAGCCTACGGGCAGGTGCGCGATCTCCGAGCCCGCGTCGCGCAGGTCGGTGAGCACCATGTCCTCGTACAGCAGCGTGCCGGCCAGCGCCGGCCACAGCACCAGCCACAGCCACATGCCGCGCGCCTCGCCGACGAAGACCGCACGATCGCCGGTGTCCGGTACTGACCACATCGGGGTCGGCCGGCCCGCCGCGTAAACCTTCGCGTGCGCCGCGGTGTCCTCGAAGATCGGGCCGGGGTCAGGTCCGGCCAAGCCGGCGAACCGCGCTCCCAGCCCTATCCCCATCTCCTCGGCGATCAGCAGCATGTCGCCCTCGCCGCCGAACGGGGACGGCCCGCTGGCCGCTATCACCGTCGCGCGCGCACCGGTGTGATGATCGCCAGCGTAGGCGACTCCGCTGAACGCCCAGCGATGCGGTAGCGGCCAAGGCAACCACAGCGGGACCTGCGAGCGCTGTACCACCGAACTGAGTACCGCAGGGCTCGGCGCGAGGATCGGCTGCACCGGATAAACCGAGCCGTGCAACTCGCACGTCCACAGTTCGGTCCCTGACGCAGGCGACTGCACCGGCAGCAAATCCACCGGAAGTTCGGCCAGATTCTCCGGGATGGTGTCCGGAATAGGTCGCGCCAAGTCATCTGGAACCACTGGCAACGGGGCCGACGGGTCGCCGGGAGCACGCACGCGGCTCCCGCACCGTGGGCAGCTTGGCTCGCCCTTCATAGGCTGAACAGTCCCCCGTTCAGGTGTCTTCAGTCAAGCGTCCGTCACTCTGACGGGGCCGTGTGGCCGTGCCCGGTGCTCCGCAGGGAGCGAGTATCAGCCGGGTGTGTCAGGCCGGTGTTGTTTTTAGGGTAGCGGTTCCGGCCTGCCCGGCTGCTCCCCGCCCCGGGTCTCGCCATAGGAGCGCTTCGGCACCATGACTTTGCGGCGGAATACGCACACTACGGTGCCATCCTGCTTATAGCCGCGAGTCTCGACATAGACGACACCGCGGTCCTCCTTGGACTTCGACTCGGTCTTGTCCAGCACCGTGGTCTCGCCGTAGATGGTGTCGCCGTGGAAGGTCGGGGCGATGTGCCGCAGCGACTCGACCTCCAGATTCGCGATGGCCTTGCCGGAGACATCGGGCACTGACATGCCCAGCAGCAGCGAGTAGATGTAGTTGCCGACCACGACGTTGCGTTTGAAGTCGGTGGTCTGCTCGGCGTAGTGCGCGTCGAGGTGCAGCGGGTGGTGGTTCATGGTGATGAGACAGAAAAGATGATCGTCGTACTCGGTCACGGTCTTGCCCGGCCAGTGCTTGTAGACGGCACCGACCTCGAACTCCTCGAAGTAGCGGCCGAACTGCATCGCGGTCAGCTCCTCATGGTGGCGAACGGGTCCAGGCACATACTGTCCCGCCATCTTGCCGCAATAAGTTACCGACCGGTAGCACCCGGGCCGTGGCCTAAGTCACGCGGCGGTACTCAGTGCCTTTCGCCATATCGGATGCGCGCCGATTCAAGGTGCGCCGGGCTACTGCTCGACCGCGTCGGCCCCGTCATTCGCGCCCTCGCCCGCCTCCTGCTGCGCCAATTGGGCACCGTAGTCAGGGCCCTCTCCCGCCGGGTGCAATTCGTTGAGCTGCGGCTTGAGCCACGAGGTAAGGGCATCGATGGTCTGGGTCGGCACAAGGTCACCAACGCTCATCACGTACGCGACGTCACCCGCGAGCGAGGCGGCGTGCCCAAGGGCCGAGTCGCGATCCCAGGTGCCATACGTGGCAGCGCGCGCGTAGCCACGAGCGAGCCGAGCCGCCCCGGTACGCCCGGATTCGGCGATCGCCCGGTCGGCCACGCCCAGCGCATCGAACTTGACCTTGGCGAACTCCAGGCCGGCGCTGTCGATGCGCCGCCCGATTGCGTCCAGCTCCTCGCGCTTGAGGCCGCTCAGTGCGTAGATCAGGCCGAGTACGTTGCGGCCGTGCGGCCCGTATGCCCACCATGCCGGAGCCTCGGCTATCGCCAGGAACTCGCGGGTGACGATGGCCTGTGAGCCGACCGCGGAGCTGGGGGTGAAGTGGTCGGGTGCGGGCACCGCCTGGAGTTGGAAAAGCCGGAACGACCCATCGACGCCCAGGGTCAGCGTCATGTCGTCGGCGATGCCGAGGCCGCTCTGCGCGGGCTCCGGATGCACCAGCAGTCCGTACGGGTCGGCCGAGCGCTCGTCCTCATCCAGCTCGGGGACCTGGATAAAGTGGGTGATACCGCGCTCGAGAGCGTCGGCAAGATCCACGCTCTGCCGGTCCGGTCCCACTTGTCGGGTGCCGTCCACGCGTGCGATCACGTAATAGGTTGCCATTGGAGCTTCGAGCCCTCCCAGTCGCGTTCCGCGCCCTATCCTGCCTCACCACACCGGCTCACGTCAGCGTGAGTCGGGTAATCAGCCACGCGGACTACTCGGAGCGGCCGTACGTACGCCGTACGCGTCGGCGCGTTACCGCCGAGCGCGCTGCCCGTCGCCATGCTCGATGTCCATCGCATCGATCACATCGAGTACCGCATCCGCGACCGCGTCAGGACGATCGAACGGAATGTAGTGCCCGCTGTCCTTGAGCTCCACCAGCTCGCCGCGCGGAGAAAGTTCCGCGAGAGCGCGCTGCCTGCGCCACCATCGATCGGCGAACTGCGCCGCGGCGCCGCGCGGCATGATCGCGCGCTCGATGCGCGAGCGGCCGAACGCGGCGAGGACTTGAAGCGGGACCGGCGGGAATTCGCGTTCGCAGCGCAGCTCCAGCAGTTCCGCGGCGACGTCGTAGTACAGCGTGTTCTCGACCATCGCCGCGACCCCGGGGCGTCCGGCCGCGAAGGTGGCGCGCACCTGCTCCAGGTCGGCGACCGCCGGACCACCGAGGGTCGTCCCGGCGACGATGACACGCCAAGCCGCCGGCCCGAGGATTCCGCCTATGCCGCTCACCCGCCCGATACCGCCGATCCTGCGCCACCGCCGTACCCGCTCCGAATAAGCGGGCTGCGGTACCGCGTCGGGCTCGGTCGAGCCGTCGACGAGTACGACACCTGCGGTCAGCTCCGGGAACATGCGCGCGAAAGCCTCGACGTGAAACCCGGCCAGCGAATGACCGACCAGCACGGCCGGGCGTTCGAGTTCGAGCACGCGCAGCAGTTCCCTGATACGTCCGGCCTCCGCGGCCAGCGTCGGCGGCACCGCGACAGGCTGCGACCAGCCGAGTCCCGGCCGATCGAAGCGGACCAGGGCGGCCCGTCCCGCCAGCAGCGGGACGACGGCGTCCCAGTCGTACCAGGCCCCGCCGAGCCCGGAGGTGAAGACCACCGGCGGGACATCATCCGGACCCTCATCCACCACGACGTGGTGCGCGCTGCCGGCTACCTGCACCAGTCGGCCGGGCACAAGACGCCGCAACTCCCGCGACGTCGGCTTCGCTACCGCTCGCATGGTCTAACTCTAAAACGGAGGTGCTACCAATTTTTAAACGGACCCGCATCAAGCGGGCGCCATATGGAGGTTCGCCTCAGCCTTTCAGCTTGTACTCCTCCAGCAGCCGCCGCCCGACGATCATCTTCTGGATCTCGGCGGTGCCCTCGCCGATCAGCAGCATCGGGGCCTCGCGGTAGAGGCGTTCGATCTCGTATTCCTTCGAGTAGCCGTAGCCGCCGTGGATGCGGAAGGAGTCCTCGACGACCTCCTTGCAGTATTCGGCGGCCAGGTACTTCGCCATCCCCGCCTCGAGGTCGTTGCGCTGCCCGGCGTCCTTCACCCGCGCGGCCCGCACCATCATCTGGTGCGCGGCCTCCACCTTCACCGCCATCTCGGCGAGCTTGAACTGGATCGCCTGGTGCTGCGCGATCGGCTTGCCGAAGGTGGAACGCTGCTGCGCGTAGGCGATGCCGAGCTCGAAGGCCCGCAGCGCGATCCCGCACGCGCGGGCGGCGACGTTGACCCGGCCGACCTCGACGCCGTCCATCATGTGCGCGAAGCCGCGGCCGGTGACCCCGCCGAGCACCCGGTTGGCCGGGATGCGCACGTTGTCGAGCACCAGCTCGGTGGTGTCGACGCCTTTGTAGCCCATCTTGGCGATCTTGCCGGGCACGGTCAGGCCGGGTTGCACCTCGCCGAATCCGGGCTCCTTCTCGACCAGGAAGGTGGTCATGTTCTTGTGCGGGGCTTCGTGCCCCTCGTCGGTGCGGGCGAGCAGCGCGACAAGACTGGAGGTGCCGCCGTTGGTCAGCCACATCTTCTGACCGGTGATCAGATAATCGTCGCCGTCCCGCACGGCCTTCGTCTTGATCGCGGCCACGTCCGAGCCGAGCGCGGGCTCGGACATCGAGAACGCCGCGCGCACGGTGCCTTCAGCCATCCGCGGCAGGAAGTACGCCTGCTGCTCGTCGGTACCGTGCTGCTTGATCATGTACGCGACGATGAAGTGCGTGTTGAGGATGCCGGACACGGACATCCAGCCGCGCGCGATCTCCTCGACGACCAGGGCGTAGGTCAGCAGCGACTCGCCGATGCCGCCGTGCTCCTCCGGGATCATCAGGCCGAACAGGCCCATCTCGGCCATGCCCTTGACGATCTCGGCCGGGTACTCGTCGGCGTGCTCCAGCTCGTTGGCCACCGGGATGATCTCCTTGTCCACGAAGGTGTGGACGGCGGCCAGGATCTCCTGCTGGACCTCGCTGAGGCCCTCGGTGCGGGCGAGACGTGCCATGTGACTGGGCTCCCGGATCACTCGTGCTCCCGCCCCCGTGGCCGGGGTGCGGGGCGGCTTAGTTACTGGTGAGTATCCCCGGGAGCCGCAGCCTTGTGAAGTGTGGCACCGACCACTACTCGCGACGCCGAGGTCAGCGCGGGACACATGGCGGCGGACCGGTTGGACTGTGCTTCACGGGTCTGGGCTCAGGCGGCCGGCGGCTCGAACTTCGAGGTGCGCGAGTATCCGGCCACGCGGCCCTTGCCCGCGATCACCAGCGCCATCTTGCGTGAGGCCTCGTCGATCATCTCGTCGCCGAGCATCGCCGAGCCCTTCTTACCGCCGGCTTCCGAGGTGTAGAACTCGTACGCGTCGAGGATCAGCTCGGCGTGGTCGTAGTCCTCCTGGCTCGGCGCGTAGAGCTCGTTCGCGATGGCGATCTGGTCCGGGTGCAGCACCCACTTGCCGTCGAAGCCGAGGGCGGCGCTGCGTCCGGCTACCCGGCGGAAACCCTCGGGGTTGCGGACCTGGAGGTACGGGCCGTCGATGGCCTGCACGTCGTTGGCGCGCGCGGCCATCAGGATGCGCATGAGGATGTAGTGGTACGCGTCGCCGACGTCGTATCCGGGCGGCTGCTCCCCGACGACCAGCGACTTCATGTTGATCGAGGCCATGAAGTCGGCCGGGCCGAAGATGATCGTCTCGACCCGCGGCGAGGCGGCCGCGATGGCGTCGACGTTGACCAGGCCCTTGGC
>Ga0134128_10003928_pt1 | contig 18217 bp, 10 predicted proteins | sample KB31754_FD_96462 | JGI IMG/M metagenome (GOLD analysis project Ga0134128, IMG submission 96462) | Terrestrial soil microbial communities with excess Nitrogen fertilizer from Kellogg Biological Station, Michigan, USA - KB3-175-4 | ecosystem: Environmental > Terrestrial > Soil > Unclassified ... | reverse complement strand
TGAGCAGCCTGGATAGTAAGCAGGTCTAAGAAGAGTTGGATCACGGAGAAAACAAATAAGAGCGACAACGGCCACAGCCGGAGCAATCCCGGCAGCGAAGCAAGCGGCCGCCAGAACGCGAGCACCGCAACTGCGAGCGCAAAAACGATCGTAAGGACACCCATTAACGAAATTGAACCGGCGGTAACATAACTGGGGGCGTCGACAAATGCACTCGAGATGAAAACAGCGGTAACGACTAGTCGCTTCGACATACTAAATTGCCTCTTGTGGCGAACGATGTGTCGTCGAGTGCACTTCAATGTGCTCTTGCATCTCGGCGTTGCCTTCAACCGTTATCGCGGAGACCCGTTGTGCGTAACGTAAGTACAAGGCAAAAGTGACCACGTTCATTGCGACGACGCTTAGTACCATGCTGACAGCTGCCCCGGATACACCAAACGTAGGGATCAACACGAGCGCTGAGGTGAGTGATACGCTAGCGCCAAATACGTTTGCGATTAGATCGCAATGCGACAATTGACATGCGCGCAACGCAAGCGAGAAGCCCGCACATAGACCATTCGCCGCCGGAATCAGGGCGAGTAGAGGAATTATTCGAACAAAATCGGCATACGTTCGGTGAAACAGAAGATTCTCCAGCGGGACATCAACGAGCACGAGAAGGCCCGCGAAAGCCAAGGCCAACAATCCCAGGCCCAAGCTCACGAGAGTCGCCTTTTGCCGCAAATCGGCGATTTGCCTTGTTCCAAAGTCGTATGAGAGAACCGGCAGCACAAGTAGTCCCAGCGACGCGATGATCTGAGTCATTACGAGAGACGGTATTTGCATTGCGCGAAGCACACCCGCGGCGTCGAGCCCAACAATCCCCGCTACGAGGAAGGTCTGAACTGAAGTCGAAATCGCATAGAAGAAAGCACTACCAACGAGCCACCGTCCATAGCGCCAGTTCTCCGATAAGACCGTCCGGCATGTAAGGGATGAAGTGTCAGAATGCGGTGGGCCAGCGAGAGCCGTTCGGCGCAGGATCAAGCATGCGCCTGCGAGACTGCCCAGACCCAAGGCAAAAAACGCAGTGGACGGCGTAAGCCGACCAGCGACGTGCAGAGAGATCAGGCTTCCAAAAGAAACCACTAAGTAGATGCTGCTGCCTAGGGCGGCGAGACTTGGCGTTTGCAGGGCATAGCACAAGCGTCGTGCCAGCCAGAGCAGTAGCAGCAGAGGTAAAGCAAGGCCTCCTCCCATAAGTGCACTGATCACAGCGACGTGAGGCGCAATCCAAGAAAGCAAAAGGGCCGCGGCTAATGCAATGCCCGTTAACGGCCAGACGAGTAATGCATGGAGTCGGATTTGAGCTCGAAAATAGGGGAATAATTGGTGCGCGTGGTGTGCTGGACCGATGACAACGCTGGGTTCAAGTACAAGAGCATTGTGAAATATGGCCAAAAACAAATACGCGGCGAATGCGACAGCGAAGGCGCCATACGCCACTGGAGTCAGCCAAAGCGCCAGAAGTACATTGACGCCGAGACTTGTTCCTGATGTGAGCGCTTGATCGATAAGGGAAAGGGCTGACTTCATTCCCCACCCACGCATCTCGTCTGGCCGGTCGAAAAGAGAACGTTCTCCAAAGGGTAGTTGACCGTCTGATTCAGCCGTGCCGGATGTAAAGCTGTGCATCAGTATCTTGCTCCTCAGCAACCTTCCGCACGGAGTACTGCGGAGAACGTGCGCATCAGGATTTGAAAGTCCAACCGGAGATTCCAATTGTCGATGTAATCGAGATCAAGGCGCATGCTCTTTTGAAAGGACGGATCGCGCCGCGCCGTTATCTGCCAGAGCCCGGTAAGGCCGGGCTTTACTTCGAGCCTACGGAGATCGTCGATGCTATAGAGTTCGTAATCATCGAGGGGGTGAGGTCGCGGCCCGACAAGACTCATATCTCCGAGAAGAACGTTCCATAGTTGCGGCAGTTCATCCAGGCTGTACCTGCGCAAGAATTGTCCAACGCGAGTAACGCGAGGATCGTCCGTAATTTTAAAAAATGGCCCCTCGCGTTCATTCAACTCGCGAAGAGCGTCCTTTTGCTCATCCGCATCAGCGACCATTGTGCGAAGCTTGTAGCAAGAAAACACGCGCCCTTTTTGACCAACGCGCTTTGATCGATAAAAGGCCGGACCGACTGAGGTCCAGCGGATAAGGGTTGCAAAGAAAGCTATAAACGGTGCGCTAAGAATGAGACCAATTGTGGCGAAAGAAATATCGATTAGGCGTTTGGTGATCAGCCTCGGTGTCGGGATCGGCGTCCAATGAAGATCCATAGCTGGAAACGTGCCGATTCGACGTAACGGCGCATTCCAGCCGAGTCCGTCGTATAAATCGGGAATTACAGTTATGGCGAAGTGGCCACGACGGGCTGCAATTGCTAATTCTTTGACGAAATTACGATCAGCGGGGACGGTGATGAATATTTCGTCCGCAAAATGCGTGCGCGCAACGTTGCAAATGTGTTCTATTCGCGAAAACAATTGCGAATCGCCGGTTTCGGTTTCACCCAAAAAGGCGACGACACGATAGCCCAGCAACTTGTTTTCGCTGAATAATTGTGCAAGGGCCTGACCGACACTTCCCGTACCCACAATCAACGCGTTCCTGACGCCGATGCCGCGCTCGACTCGATGAATAACGAACCTTCGTTTGAAGTAGCGCCACATAATTAACGTAAGGATGTTAAGAAACGAGCTGATCGTCACAACCGCGCGAGAAACGATGCGCACGCCTGACAGGTAAACGAAGCCGGTGAGTAGGATGGTGGCAAAGGAAAGCGCTTTTACAATCGCGAGCGACTCCATCCAAAACGGTTGCTCTAAAGCTGTTCGATAAAGCCTTTGGTTTTGGCAGAAAAGCAGGATGAGCGCGATATTAAGAAGCAGGAATCCTGAATAACGATGATCCATGCCTACGAGCCGAGCGGGTTCTAACAAGTCTCGGAAAGTATGCGGTGTAAACCGAAGCAGGAAGGCGAGAATACTGTTCGCGATAATGCAGCAAATATCGATGATGGCGTATAGCGCTTGGACGCGGCGACCTCTGAACGCGGGACCGTTTTCTGGATTCTCGTGACCTTGCTTCGATACAGAATGAGACGGTCCGGTGCTGAAATTGCGATACGTCGGACCTGATGCGGCGATCTCATTAGCGCGAATTGAAAGCAGCAGAGGCATCCCGATGGTTGCCATTCGATTAACCGTTGCCAATGTCATGGCTGTCCGTTTGACCTGTGCCCGTCCAGCAAACTCGAAGTTTCGGGTCGCGGCCGTCTCGAGGAGGTGATTTTGTGTATGAAATGCTGCCCATGATCACGTAGATCGGCATACACACGAACAGTCAATGACTTCCTCTTGTCGTTAGAATCGAGGTGTTCCCATCGATCGCGACCGATGATCCATAGCATCGCTCCACTGAAGGACAACAGTGTGCCGACGATCGTGATCACACGGCGGGGAGGAAACGACTTTCGCTCCGCGATGTTTGGCGCGTCCAAGACCTTGACACTCGGAACTTCCTTCGCCTCCTGTACCTTTGCTAACTCGTATTCCTGCGTTAGGACCTCGAATACCGCTTCCTGCACTTTTGTGGTGCGAAGCAAATCGGCATATTGCACGCCCAGAAGAGGGAGTTTGCGAATCGTCGGATAAAGAGGCTCGGCGTCTGTATTTGGCGGGTCACCGGCCGATCCGGATGTTCCTCCGAGATTGCGGATCTGTCGTTGTAATTCCTCTACGCGGGCTTGCATGCTGCGGACTTTGACGTTGTCGTCCGCATAGATTTGCCGTAAGCCCTGTAGCTCGGTTTGCGCGGCAATGAGCTGCCCCTCTAGCTCGGCCCCTGCCTCGAGCATCGCCTTGCCTTCTTCGGGGATATCGATGGCTGCGTTTTTGCTCGCAAAATCGCCGAAGTTGCGCTCCGCGATTTCTAAGCCTGCGTTCACCTGTTTCAGCCTGTCTTCCAAAAAAACTCGTTCGCGGTGCGCCGAGGATGTATTGAGTTGTGTGATGACCCAATTGAGCTGGTCGACGTATTCTTGTGCCATTTCGGCCGCTCGCTGCGGGCTACGGTCAGAAACAGTAATGGTGATAATGCCGCTCTTTTTGTCTTCCTTAATTTCAGTTCGACTGACCAGCTTCTTGCCTGCATCCACCCACAGCTTTTTCCCATAAACCTTTCGAAGATCAAACTTGGCGATGAGAGCCGTTAAAACCGTGCGACTCCGAAGCACGCCGATGAAAAGGTCGCCGGACGTTCGCTGACCCAACAAATCGCTCGCCAAACCAGCCAAGGGAGCAAGTGCGCTGCTTCCGCTCGATCTGCCCGTGAAAGCCGCAAGCGCCGAAACTGCCAGCGATTGTTGGTCGGGCGGCATCAACTGCACCGTGGAATCAAAACGGTGTGGAATTCCGAGAGCAGCGACCAGTGAAATGAGGAGCCCGATTGCGGACACCTTGAAGAGAAGACGTCGATGTTCCCATAGCAACTCGAGCCTGGCGATGCTCGCATCATCGCAAGGAGTCCTGCTATAGACCAACCTCGTCTCCTCATGTCGATTCACCGCGACTTCGTCAGTAGTGGTTGATGTTTCGTCAATCTGTGTATGCGTAGGCATATACGCAAATCTCGAACTGCAATGCGCAACGTTAATAATGGAGCGCAATAAAGACGGTACTGGCCACTGACGTGGTGACTTGCGCCGCTGTAAGTAAAGTTTGCCAGTTAGGCCCGCCGCCGAGCGCCCTGTCCGGCACGACAATTGTGTCGCCGGGCTGAAGTGGCGTGTCTAGCGGATCGCCGCTGAGCAAGCTTGTCTTACCGCCGATAATCGAGCCGTCAGCGCGCACCACGAAGATCGCCTTCTTATTCGCGAGAATGGTGGGGCCGCCTGACTGGCTCAGATACCACTTAGCACTGCGCTCGGGACGGTAAGACACGGCCATCGCATCGAATACCTCTCCTGTGACCATCACGTAGCCAGGGCGATTCGGAATCGTGAGCGTGTCACCGTCTCGAAGCTCAATATCCGCAGACGTGTCTTTCCAACGCTCAACTTGATTGGAGATTCGGATTGCCACTCGTCCGAGCGGCGGATTCGCAGTTAGTTCGTCAATAGTATGTTGAAACTGCTGGAGAGCGGCTTGCTTGGCGACTTTCGCCTTCGGGTCGTTTTCAGGCAAGAGTTCGAGCTGGGTTTGTTCTTCTCGGACCCGCGTGATTAATTCGTCTTGCTGTTTGCCTTCGAGCTCGCGAACTTGCACTCTTTGTAATATCGCACCATACGCATAGGCACCAGGCGCGAGCCCACCCGCCCGCTGAATAACAGAGCTTAGGCGTTCGCCAGGTCGGATGCCGTAGGTACCCGGATTATTGACCTCGCCCTTCAATGTGATCGAAGCACCGACATAGCTCCAGCCAGGAAGCTCCCGAATAGTGAGGACGTCGTCTTCGCGAACGGGAATGTTTGAAGTCGGGTCGCCGCTAAGCGCCGCAGAAATTGAGACAGTCTGGTGTTGCACATCGAGTTTGCCGTTCGGCGTGTAGCTATAACGAGTAAGGTCGGCAAACTCTTTGTTGGCGCTGGGCGTCAAACCTCCTCCCGCTCGAATCAAGTCCGCGACCATCATGTTCGTAGCCAATGGAAAGCGACCCGGATTCACCACGTCACCCTGCAAATAAACGGTCGCTGGTCGAGCCGCTTCCGATTTTTTTTGGATCAGGAGTCTGTCCCGCGCCTGTAAAGCGATATTCGCCGAACGATCGCCGGCCAACGCGGCGCGGAGATTTGCGCCGAAGACTTTCACCGTACCATCCGGCTCATACCGGAATACTTGAGCATCTTTGCTGGCGGCATCGGGAGAAAGGCCTCCAGCAAGATGTACTGCGTCTGCCAAATGAATTTCACCGGTTGTCGGATAAGTTCCTGGAGCGCGCACGTCTCCCACGACCGAAACCGTTGGCCGGTCTGCAAAATCAAAACGGCTGAAAATGCGGATGGTATCCAGCGGTTTCAGCACGGGCGACGAGGCAGGATTTGCCAGGGCGTCGGCGACACTGAAGCTCTCGACACTGGGATGAAAATCCGGCGGATTGAGCCGAATGATTTCCGCATACTGCGCAGCCGGTTCGGGCAAAAGATCCTTATAGGATGCGATCAGGTCGGAAACACGCATGTTCGAGTGGTAGGAATAACGCCCCGGACGCAATACATGGCCTTCGAGATAGACCGCATCTTCGTTGTACGGCGCGATCGGAAAAATGCGAATCCGATCACCGTCTTGAACCTTGAAGGCACCGAGTTGCTCGTTGACAGTGGCGCTGTCAGTCTGCGAAATATCGAGGCTCAACATAGTACGCTTTTCATGTGCGATGAGGCGCTGCACCTCGATGTGCCTCAACGTTGCCGCCGGTAACAAACCGCCTGCAAGCACCAACACGCTGGAGAGAGACTTCTCGCCGTCCAGTTCGTAAATGGCTGGCCGGCGGATCATGCCTTCGACCGTGACTTGCGGGCCAACCGGTGGCACAAGAACCGTGTCGCCGCTTTCGAGCGGTTCGATGCCGCTCCTCACACCTTTGAGGAGCAAATTGTAAAGATCTACTTCCTGGATCAGGCGATCGCCGCGATAGTGCCGCACGATGCGGAGTGATCCCTCACCACTCGGGCCGCCTGCTGCAAATAACGCGTTGAGCGGAGTTGAAAGCGAACTGATGTCGTAGGCGCCTGGCCGCTGTACATCGCCGACCTCGTAAATTCGAATCGTTTTTAACCGCGCGAGAGAGACGTCTACAGACTCATCACGGAAAACATGCCGCAGCGTCTGCTGGAGGTCTATCTGGATTTGCGAAAGGCTCTTGCCGCTAACGAGAACCGGTCCCGCATCGGGTAGGCTGATTCGACCCTCCCGGTCCACTGTCCGCTGTAGCCGCTGTGAAACGCCTCCCCAGAGATCAATCGTCAGGCCGTCGCCTGACCCGACGATATACTCAGGCCCGGCAGGCATATCGGTCGGTATCAATTCGGGATCGCGAGAGCCGTTCTCAAATACGTCGCTTCCGAACCGCTTTGGCTCAGTCGCGTGCGGCGCAGCCTGCAAGTACATGTCATAAAGAGAAGGTACGTCCCTATAGGGATTGGAAACCCTCGCCATTTCCTGCTGGATCGAATCGCCTTCTTCCAGGGTACTCGGCGAATCCGTAATGGGTTGGGTCATAGGAACCACGGGAGTGCCGGACGGGTGTGCCGGTGAAATCGTGTCGAGACGCGGGCGTGCAGGCGCCGCGCTGAAATTGGGTGAATTATCGGATGACAATGCCTCAGTGCCCACGCCTCCCGACAGCCCAGAAAGCAAATCACTAATTTGGTCTGCGCCAAGCGACGAAAGACTCGGGTTCGAGAGTAATGACGTTCCACCATCGCTGAACACTGTTTGCAAAAGCTGGTTGCCCGGTGAGACGCCCAAAGCGGCGAGTCCACCGCCACCGGCGCCACCTAAACGCGTCACAGCTGCCCGCTCGAGCGACGGGTTCTGTGAGAGCTGCTGAACGGCAGGTTGAGTAGGACCTATCTGAGGTACGTCCTCTTCTTGTGGAGTATTTAATGCGGGCGCCGCTTGCGCCTTTGCTGGAGCGGCAGCCTGACTAGGTGCTGAAGGCGGACATGGTTCGCCAGCTTGATTGGCACAACCTTCGGCAGCCATGAATTGCTGCATATTGCGAATTCGTTGCTGCTCTGCCTCTTGCTCGATCCACTTCACTCTTTCCTGGATCAAGAGCTCTTGCTCCTTCGCCAGTGGCGAGCTGGGATCTACCTGCGGCATGAGATAACCGTATTGCTGCAGGATTAAGGTAGCAGCTGACCGAAACTCGGCATCGTTCTCCAGGCGCTGGTAAATCGCACTTTCCGACAGATCGGAGTTTGTAATGATTTGGCCGTGATCGCTGGCATTCGTTGCGATCCAGCGTTTTAGTTCAACCATCAATCCTGGACTGTTCAGCAAGACTTGCTTGATTTGGGCGGCCGTCGCTCCTACAAGGCTTAAATTTCGCCGCTCTAGATCCGAAATAGAAGGCTGATTTTGAGTACCGGCCTGGCACTGAGCAACGTGCGCCCAAAAAGGCAGCGCCAATGCCATAACGATCAGCGGCATTCGCTTCATCAGTTCGCAATTCTCGGTGGACCGGCCATCGCACTGTTTCACAGGCATTTTTCTGGCGAGCGACCGCTTTTCATATTCAGTTCCGGGCGACATGATCACGCCTCGTTGCTTGGACGACGAAATCTAGTGCGAGTTGGAAATGCGATTGTCGCGGCTATGTCAAAAGTCCGTAATCTTCGTGTCCACATTCGACGCCGTAATGTGCATGCGGCTCACGTGTGAAACAGTCGCTGCAAGATGAACTGATCTGCGACGCGAAGTTTTTACAACGATGCGACAACTTCTGGACAACTTTGCGCGGCACATTCTTCATGCTGCGCTCGATTGAAAATCAAAATCTGCGCGAAAGGAAACATGCGCAGGTCGTTTTCTGAGGAGAACCACGTGCGCGAGATCACGAATGATATGGATGTAATTCTTGGATGCCAGTCTCGATCCCGTTTGTTGGCAGTCCTCGCTTCGTGGCGCCGAACCCGGCTTCGCTCTGCGATTCTAGTGATTGCGATCTTACTCTCGGCAGCGGCTTTCGCAGCTGAGGCACAGGCGCCGGGAACAGGCGCAATTTCCGGAACTGTTTTTGACCCTTCTTCGTCAACCATAAACGGGGCGGGCGTCACCGTAATGTGCCAAGAGGCAGACGTTTCGCGCGAGACCACAACTACCACTGACGGAACATTTGGAATCTATCTTCTGCCACCCGGGCCCTGTTCGGTCACCGTCGCTGCCCTAGGATTTCAATCCCAAACCGTGCACACTGTGATGATCACTGTCTCCGAGACGGCGGTGATCGATCTCCGCCTGCCTCTCGCCACCTCAACCACGACAGTGAATGTGCCCGCGTCTCAAGAAATCGCACAGACGGAAAGCGCAAGCTTGGGCCATGTCGTTTACGCGCAACAGATCGTCGCCTTGCCGCTTGCTAACCGAAACTTTACGCAGATCCTCGGACTTTCTCCCGGGGTAGAAGTGGAACTTACCAATGCCGCACAATTCGGCCGCAACTCGGCCAACATCTCGGCCGCGGGCGCGAACACCACAGAGAACAATTTTCAATTCAACGGAATCGATGCAAATAATATTGCTCAAAATTCCGCTTCCGGCTTTCAGTCGGAAGTCGGTCTTGCAATTCCCGCGCCCGATACGGTTGATGAATTCAAGGTGCAAACGGCTCAGTACAGCGCAGAATACGGCCGATCAATCGGTGCCAACGTAGACTTGGTCAGTAAAGCAGGCACAAACGAGTTTCATGGCAACGCGTGGGAATTTCTGCGCAACGATGTCCTCAATTCGACCGATTACTTTCTGAAAGCCAACCACCAACGCAAGGCAGTTCAGAAGCAGGATCAATTTGGCGCAACCTTAGGCGGTCCGGCATTCAAGCGGTGGCGAACGTATTTCTTTGCTTCCTATCAGGGAACCACGCAGAGAAATGGAGAGTCCACTTCATCCCTTGTTACCACGCTGCTTCCGCCACTTACAGACGACCGGTCACGCGCGGCGCTGGGTCAACTGTTTGCAGGACAGTCCACTTTTTTTGGCGGAGCCAGTGTCGCTCCCGATGGGTCCAACATAAATCCTGTCGCTCTCACTCTGCTGAATTTCAAGCTTCCTGATGGCACCTACGCGATTCCGACTCCGCAGACGATTCTGCCAGCCCAAGATGGTAATTTCCCTGTAGGCGAGTCAACGTATTCCATCCCATTGCGCTATCGCGAAGACCAGTTCACAACCAATCTCGACCAAAGAATTTCGAGCCGGAATCAGCTGGCTGCGCGCTACTTCCATTCACGTGATGAGACCGACGAGCCATTTACGCCGTTCGCTGCGAACGTTCCCGGCTGGGGAACGCGCGAAACAGACAGAAATGACATGCTCGTGCTTTCTGATACGCACGCATTCTCTCCGGCTACGATTAATGTGTCGCGCTTTGGATATATGCGCTTTCATGGTTTCTCAACGAACAGTAATGCGATTACCGCGGTCCAAGCAGGCATAGCAACACCTTCGGGGCTCGCCGACCTGCCGCAGATCGATATCAACGGATCTTTCTTTATAGGTCCGGCCGGTCAGCCGCTTTATTTTCAGAATACGAATACCTTTACGTGGCAAGATACCGTTTCATCGACGCGAGGCAGGCATAATCTGCAAACCGGCCTCGAAGTCAAACGTCACCAGCTAGCTCTCAATGTCCCGTACGTAACCACAGGGTTTCTGTTCTTGGGCAGCTTCGAAGATTTTCTACTTGGTGAAAGCGCCGAACAGAATGGCAGCTCAGTCAGCAATATCTTTCAAAGCGCCGGAGCTTCTGGCATTTTTCCGAAAAACGAACGGTACACCGATTTCGCCGGCTTCCTTCAGGACGACTTTCATTTCACATCGCGTTTTACGATTAACGCAGGCATCCGCTATGAATATTTCGGTCCGCCCAGCGAGGTGGACGGGCGGCTCTCGAATTTCGATCCCTCGACCGCTTCATCGCAAGTTCCGGATTCAGGTAGTTTCAGTGGCTTCGTGGTTTCTTCTAACCTTGATTCGCAAGTGCCGGCGGGCGTGTTGCGCACGAAGGACAAAGGTTATTGGAATCGGGATTACAAGGATTTCGGGCCAAGGCTCGGGTTTGCCTATCGCCTTTCTAATCATCCAACACTTGTGCTGCGTGGCGGCTACGGCATGTATTACCAGCGAACATCAGGCGACCTCGCAGAACAGGACGTCGGTGAACCTCCATTCGCTGTGACACAGATGCTCCAGGGCGCACAGAATTCAGACGCGACTCTGCAGCAGCCCTTTGTGCCTCCTCTGCCACCCAACTCGGCGTATCCAATATTCCTGCCGCGGACGCCGTCCAGCGCCATCAAAGTCGCGGCGGTCACACGAACTATGCGAAGCCCGGCATCGCAACAGTACAGTCTCGGCATACAGTACGAGATTACGCCCAGCCTCTTGCTGGAAAGCGGTTACGTCGGTTCTTCAATGGCGCACCTAACGGGATGCACGCAATTCAACCAGGCGCTACTCGCCACACCGCAGACCCCCGTGAACGGAGAAACCACCAGGACGCTCGACAATATTGCGCAACGGGTTCCATACGAGGGAATCGCGCAAGCAGCATACATCTGCGGAACGACATTCAGCGGAAATTACAACTCTTTGCAAAACAGCCTGACGAAACGTGTGGGCAATGGCTTGTCCGTGCTCGCCAGCTACACCTGGTCGAAAACACTCGATTATACAGTTCAGGAAACGCCGGCGTTCGACGTCGGATTCACGACCGGTGACCAGACAAAACCACGGCAATCATACGGCGCCGCGGCTTTCGATCGTACCAACCGCTTTGTGCTGAGTTTCTCCTACGATACTCCGCGTCCTCAATGGGGCGGCGCATTCGTCCGCCGCGCGCTCTCGGACTGGCAGTTTTCAGGGGTGGTCGTCGAACAATCTGGCTTGCCAATCACAGTCACCGATTCCAGCGCTGGATCCGTATTCGGCAATCTGGTCTTCACGAATCTTGCGGAATGCACAGGAGCGAATCCAGCCTCGATGGGTGCCGTCACGAGCAGGCTGACCAATTTCTTCACTCCTGCAGCCTTCACCGATCCTGCCGCCATTGGAAATGGAACAGGCTTTGGGAATTGCGGCATAGGAATCGTGCGAGGGCCGGGCCAGCACAACCTCGATTTGGGCATCATTCGAAACTTTTCTATTGGCGAGAAGGCGAAGCTTCAATTCCGCTCAGAATTTTTCAACTTCACGAACACTCCTGATTTTGGGTTGCCAGTCAGCGACCGCTCGACCGGTCCCGGAGTATTCGGCGCGATCACCTCTACCGTAGAGAATCCTCGATTAATACAACTTGCGCTCAAAGCCAGCTTTTGAGGAGTGGGTGGGCGCTTAACGCGCGCGACACCGATGCCAGAAAGAATCGACGCCGAAATGTCAGCCGGACGCCAACATAAGGATCCTTTACGTTTCGATTTTGACCTCCCCTTGGTAACTTGCTGTCATCCGTTAGGGTTCAGCTTGGAAATCGCAACGAATTCACCAGAGGTCCTCGTGGCGGCGGATGAGAGTTGGGGAAACTTTAAGAAACGGTTTGCGACCCCGCCTTTACAGTTGCGTCTGGGTGTTTTGGATGCGAAGCGAAACAAGAACTTTCAGGTGCCAGAGATAAGTGGGCAGTGGAACCTAATTGCCCGAATTGCGGACGAACACAACTTTGTTGTTACAAACACAGATGAAGGCCTTTCGTACGGGTGGCTGACCAGAGATCTCATTTCAGACAGAGCCTACTTCCGCTATCACTTTCTCGAATCATCATTTTGGCTGATGGCTGTGCCCATGTACCTGACCCCCATACACGGAGCATGTGTCAACCTCGGCGGCAAAGGCGTTCTGCTGTGTGGAGATTCTGGTGCGGGGAAGTCCTCGCTCGCCTATGCATGCGCGCGAAGCGGCTGGTCCTTTCTCTCGGATGATTCTAGCAATTTGGTTCGTCGCTCAAATGGTCGCACGGTGATAGGGAACCCTTACCAGATTCGGTTTCGTCCCTCTGCCGTCGATTTGTTTCCTGAGCTCCTCAATCAGCGCGTAAGCCCGCGCATAACAGGAAAGCTTTCCATTGAGCTTGTCACACAAACGATACCGAAGATCCGAACGATATCTGAGAGCCCCGTGAACTTGATTGTTTTTTTGAATCGCCGTAGGGGCCCGGCAGAACTGGTCTCGTTCTCTCGTCGCAAAGCGTTCGCGTGGTTCGAGCAGGAGATTTGCTACGGCAGCCAAGAGGTTCGATCCGAGCAGCGCGCATCGTTGAAGCGACTGCTCGGCGCGGAGGTTTGTGAACTTCGTTATCGAGACCTCGATCAGGCCGTCGCTCGATTGGAAATGATGGTCAATGCGTGCGGCACAGAAGCGGTTGGCGAACCGCTGCATGCGGGAATAAATCTGGATGTTTGAACTTCCCTTGCACGCGAGCGCCGCGATAGCTGCCCTGCGGTTCAGCGACGCAGATCCTAGTTCACTGGCCGCTTTGACAGCCGTGGAATGGTCAGCTCTCCTCACAGGACATGAATTTGTCCGCTTGACCATCCCTCTCCGCCAGACGTGTGCGGAACAGATGCCGTTGTGGGTCCAATCGCGAGTGGACCGCTACATCGCCGACAACGTAGCGCGACTGGAGCGCATAAAGTCCGATTACTGCGAAATCAACCGAGTTTTGCATACAGCCGGAGCCGAGCATCTTGTGATCAAGGGATTCGCGCAGTGGCCAGGGTTTACTGATCATCCCTGCTTCCATTTGCAATCGGACATCGATCTGTATTGTCCCCCCGAGTCGATCGAACTTGCCCGTGACGCAATTTTCAGCTTGGGTTACGAATTGAGCAAAGACAACCGCCAACACGCGAGCGATCATATCCCGGCTCTCGTCAGGCGCAACGGATGGCACTGGAATGGGAACTTTTTTGATCCGGAAATGCCCGTGTCAATCGAGTTGCATCATTGCTTTTGGAACAGGCGGGCGTTTCGGTTTGGAGTTGAGGTTGAGCAAGAGTTTTGGGCCCGGCGCCTTGAGCGCTGTCTGGATACCCTGACGTTTCCTGCGCTCTCGTTGCAAGACAACCTTGGGCATTCCGCCCTTCAAATCCTCAAGGATTGTCTGCAAGATGCCACGTCGCCGGCAAAGCTCTATCAGCTGGCGCGATTCTTGCACCTGGCGCGCGAGAACGGAGCTTTTTGGGAAGTTTGGTCTCAATCTCATAACGCCCAAATTCGCCGCATGGAAGCGATTTCATTTCGTGCGGCAAAGCAGATGTTCGCCTGTGGGCTTAGCGATACTGCCGAAAAAGAAATCCGACTGCTCCCCCGCACAGTCGATAAATGGTTCGCGTGTTTTGGCGGTGCCGTCTTCGATCGCAGATTACATCGGCCAAGCGCAGGCATCTGGCTGCAGTTGGCGTTAATTGAATCGGCTGCGGATTTCCGTGCCGTAGCAACGAAACATTTTTTGCCTTATCGGCCGATCTCTCTCGAGGCTTTCGCAGATCGGGAGGCAGTTCGAAAAACAGGTCGCGCCACAGTTTCGATTCGCCGGAAACGTGCGCAGCATATTCGGATGCATGCAATAGCCCGTGCGCGAGCTTTCTGCCCGACGCTGCTGCATGGTCTGGTGTTCTGGTGGGAAACAAAAGATCTAAACCGGAACTACTGGATGTTTTACGGCGCTGGTTTGCTCTTTGACCTCGGTATGTACATTTTTTTTCTACTTTATAACGTGTACTTGCTCGATCGGGGGTTCACCGCACGCCTACTCGGCTTGATTGTCGGTGCAGGCGCATTGGGCAGCGTTTTCGGCACAGTATTGGGAGGAGCGATTTCGAGTCGATTTGGGCTCCGGAAGATTTTGCTGATCTGCTTTCCGATCGTTGCCGCCATATCCATCTTGCGCGCGGTGATTGCATCGCCTGTTCTGCTAATACCCCTTGCATTTGCCGGAGCCGCTGCCGCCGCGCTTTGGGCTATTGGGCTTTGTCCAGCGATAGCACAAATGACGAATGAAGAGAATAGGCCTTTCGCGTTCAGCGTAATCTTATCCTCAGGCATCGCCGTAGGTATTCTCGGCGGTTTCACAGGAGGGCACCTACCAGGTTGGCTCGGAGCAGGCAGCACGACCACGCAACTCCATGCAGAGCAAAGTGCCTTGCTAATAGGCTGTGCTCTGATTGGTCTGGCTGCTTGGCCCGTTTCAAGGATCGATCTCAAAACTACGGAGGTTCGAAGCCGGACTCTTTATCCCCGCAATCAATTTCTCTGGCGTTTTCTTCCGGCCATTGCGGTATGGAGTTTAGTGACCGGCGGGTTCTCACCGTTCTTCAATGCATATTTTTCGCAGCACTTTAATATGTCGGTAAGCCGCATCGGAACGATGCTGTCTTTATCACAGCTATCTCAAGTCTGTGCGGTGCTGATTGCGCCTGTGCTATTTCGCCGAATTGGTCTGATAAAGGGCGTGATATTCACTCAAATGGCCGCCGGCGTTGCACTTGCATGCTTAGCCGCGGCTCAAGGAGGTTTCTGGGCAGGAGGGCTTTACACTGTGTTCAGCGCGTTTGAGTGGATGAATGAACCAGGAATATTCGCGTTGCTTATGGGCCGCGTTCGCCCCGAGGAACGCGCCGGAGCATCGGCACTGATGTTCTTGGTCATTTCACTCTCACAGGGGGCTGCGGGAGCTCTGGCAGGTGCCGGATTTGCTCGCTTCGGATATCCACCAGTCATGTTTGTCATTGGGGCGGTGGCACTTGTTGCGGCGATGCTTTTTGGCGGTCTGGTTCGTGAGACTAGGAAGTCAGAAATCTCTACGGTCGAAAAAATGGCCGAGGTTAGGCCTGCAGCCGACTGAATCGTCGGCGCATGCTGCGTCGTCATGACGGCCATGGGCGGCGGTATTTCGGCGAGAAGAGATGCGGTCCGTGAAAGCTCCGCATCTCGCTGTATCTGCACGTTTTTGAATGCACGAACCGAAGCTTCAACGCTCTGCCCACTTTGCTGACGAAGCGCACCATATAGCTAGCGCACAATTACCAGAATCGCTCCCGCGAAAGCAGAGATGATTACAATTGCTGCAATCAAAAGTTGCGTGCGAAGCTGCAAACAGGCGCCCGCCCCTCCCCGAGTAAGGATGCGAGTCGTCTCTTCCATTAGTCTTGGCGCATACACTGGCTGGCGGGATGCCTCGGCCGGGTTCGGCAACCGGTGGCCGGAAAGTGAAGGCGCATACGAAGGGACTCCTAAGATTGCCGCCTCGAGGCGCAAACGCGTCCAATTTGCGCGTCGGCGGAAACCATTTGACCATTCATTGACATTTCTTTTGCAGAAGGTCGAGAGACAGAGCGCAAAACGGTTCGGGAGAGACTTGCTAAAAAGCCATAAGCCGGTTAGAGAGGGTTCCTGGCTGCTCGCTTCAGGGAGTCAAGAACTTGATCAGGAGCTGCTCATCTCTTGTGCTGAGATTGGCGCGGATGCGCATTTGCCGCAATACTGCGCGAACCTCGCGAGGCGGTATTTTTTCGGGGACACTGTGGCATCGAACGCAGTTTGTCGCCCAGACCTGTGCTCCTTCGGCAGTTGCGTTGGCTGAGGACGGCGACGTGGTGGCTCCAGCAGGCTGCTGACTTGCAGGACTTCCCGCGGTGCTAATTGAGCCAACGGAGAATAGAAGCAGCATTAATGATGCCCAATGGCGTCTCACTGCGAGCCCCTAGGCCATGCGGGGAAGAGAAATCGGTATGTCAATGCGAACTCCCAAATATTTCGGTTGGCAGATTTTGTAAACTGCCTGCCGTAGGTTGCGGTCAGCCGCACCTCATGCGGAAAGTAATATTGGGCTCCACAATCAACCCGCTGCGTATCTAGTCCGGGTAGCGAATCGCCGCTGCCTGCTTTGAGCCTCTGGAACTGCTGCACGCGTCCGATCGCTTCCAACCGCCCGAGTCCGGTGTAAATGACGCTCGGCTTTGCCAAGCGGTAGCCAGTCTCGAACCAATAGCCTTGTCCGTGTGGCGAGTGCGCATACTCTGATTTGATGTCCAAGGCCGCTGCTTGTGGCTCCCATGAAAAAAAAACGCCCTCGAAATTCATTCTCTCAGATTGAAGAAGTCTCCCGTAGGATGCGCCAATCTCAAGCCGCTTATGCGGAAAAAAGATGCTTGTTCTTCCGCCAGCCGATCGTTGTGATTCGAGCTTGTTGATCGTACTCAACGTCGAAAAATACGTGACATACGTGATCTGGTAATTGTCTCGCGAAATCAGAGAGCCGCGGAACATTACTCCGTCACTGTATCCCTGTGTCGTCCCGATTGGCACGATGATCGGAGCATCGATGAACTTATGAATCCAGACAGGCCCAAGCCTTTCATTATAAATGTCGAAAGGCGTCAGAAAGCGCCCTGCGGAGATCGTCAACCAATTCGTCGCCAGAAAATCGACTTGTGCGTATTCGAGTGTGTCAAAGAACTGTGCCTGGTAGGGACCGGTGCCATTTTGCGGAAAAACGAATCCACGTAAATCAGCGCGCGATTCAATCAGCCAGCGATCGCCGATGGGAGCGCTCAGTACGGGAGCAATCACAGGCTGCATCGTAGTGGTGCCCTTCGACGTCGCACTGACGAAGCCGACTCCGCCCGAAACAACCGGCACTGCTTCCTGGGCGTTGGTTGTAACCGTCAACAGAAGGGCCATAAAAACCAGACTTACAATTAGGCATCGCTCGATCGCGCAAAATTGCAACGGTTTCTTCCGGCACTTTTCGGTTTGCTTGAACACAGCGCTGATATTACTGGACTACGTTGGCTTGCTTGTCCGCAGAGTGTCAAAAATGCGTAATCTTAATGTCGTAACCCCGCGAATCGATTTCTTTGGTTTGATAGCGGACTTGATGAGAAACGCTTCGTTCTCAGGATCAAGACCTGATCCACACTTAGATTCGCGTCGTTTTTATAATGTGCTGGTCCGATAGCCGATGCGCTCGAAACGTACGTAGATGGCCCACTTACCGCCATATCGTTTCCATGCAGCGAGCTTAAAGTGGCGACAAGGTTTCGGATTGTACTATTCTGGCGTATCCAGCGCAGCGTACGACGTAGGAGCTGTCGCGCTCGGTCCGCGGTGTCAACAATTGGATTGACTGCAAAACTCCATTCACATCGGCCACGTGAACGGATTACGCTGTAGACGATTTTGTAGCGGTAAGAGCCTACCGGGTCCACAAACTTCAACAAAGCTCAACCACACCGCCCCAACTCGTTCCACCTAAACCAGTTTATTTTCTACAAAGCGCGCGAGGCACTGGCGCGCACTCGCGCTCTTAAGCCGTTGCCGTCGTTTCCATCACTGCCTTTCTTCCTTCGCCGTCGGGATCATCCACGGCGGCGCATTTCGTATCAAACACCATCGTGGGTACTCTCTCCGCGTCGTACTTTGGCCATGCGGGCAGCCCCGGATGGTTCGGATCC
>Ga0134128_10003925_pt1 | contig 18221 bp, 15 predicted proteins | sample KB31754_FD_96462 | JGI IMG/M metagenome (GOLD analysis project Ga0134128, IMG submission 96462) | Terrestrial soil microbial communities with excess Nitrogen fertilizer from Kellogg Biological Station, Michigan, USA - KB3-175-4 | ecosystem: Environmental > Terrestrial > Soil > Unclassified ... | reverse complement strand
TTATTCTCTTGGTCTAAAGCAGCCCAACAAACGCTAAATGTTTACAGAAGCGTAATTTAGATTTTGAAATTAAATTGAAATTTAATGAGAAAGAAAATCACTGTTGCCAGATGCTATAATTATTATTTTTATCTAAAACTATGTGTGATTAGAATTTTTTCGACTGCTTATTGTAGGTTTTTTTTTCGGTTTTTAGGCATCCGGCTAAAGAAAGGTTCTATCTTTTATGGAATTCCGTTAGTGTCTTTGTTTCCTGGATCAGTAATAAACATAGAAAACAATTTAAGAATAAGAACCTCGCGCATTTCCAATTTTATTGGGTTAAACCGACGAAGCACCATTTCTACACACAGCCAGACGGCTGAAATTATAATTGGCAATAACTGCGCTTTCAGTGCAATTGTAATTGGCGCTAGAGAATCAATCAGAATTGGCAATGATGTAATGGTTGGAGCAAATGTTTTGATTACCGACTTCGATTGGCATTCCATGAGACCCGATGAACGTCAACACGGAGTACCAGCAAGCAGACCAATAGTAATTGCTGACAATGTTTTTATTGGATACTCTGCAACTATCCTCAAAGGCGTAAGTATTGGGGAAAATTCAGTGATAGGAGCGAATAGTGTTGTAACCAAAGACATTCCTGCTAATGTAATTGCGGCAGGCAACCCGTGTAGGGTTATAAAAGCAATTACCTAATTCAATTGCCGGCCAGTAGATACAAAAAAATTAAACCGTAATATTAATTCCGGTGGATTGTAATTAAAAAAATGCCAGAACACTACCTACCATACCAAAGTAGAGTCAGAAAAAATGAACCTCTATTCTTCAACTGTTTTTGGTTTGGCTTTATTCTTTATCAATTAGGATCTATTATTGCGTCCTCAGGTACTTTAAACATAAAAGTTTGCCAAGCCATACAAGCGTTGGGCGCAGTAATTATGTTAGTCGCAATGGGGATTCTTATCCGGCCTAAATTAAGCTCGGGATATTTGAAAGTAGTATTTGGATTGTATATGATTTGGCTTTGCACTATAATTGTACGGATCAATGATTATTCGCTGAATTATGATTTTTTTAAATTGTTCTTGTTTGGTGATGTAGCCGGTGGATTAATATACCTGGTGCCTTTAATTTTATTATTGCCGTGGGATCTCGCAAACTATAAAAAGCTTTTTAATGTTATTGCACTTTTCTACATTTTAAATTTTTTGCTCAATATAATATTTATTAAAAAGAATCTTTTCTTTGGATCCAGCGATTCACAAGAGGATATGGTAGAGGCTCTTGCAGCAATAAGCATTCCTTCTGGTTTTATTTTGCTCACCTTTCTATACCATTCGAAAAAAAGAAATCTTTTGGCCCTTGCGAGCCTTGTGATTTCGCTTTTATTTACAATTATCAGAGCACGAAGAGGAATGATTTTCATAACTTCAAACATCCTTTTTTTATCCTTTCTTATGTATTTTTTTAATACGAATATAAAAGTTTTCTTAATATATCTGTCAATTTTGGCTTTTTCTATAGCGGCACTTTATACAAATGGAATGTATAATGTAAAAGCAAGCAAACTTTTTGGTTTTGTAGCTGAGAGAGGAACAGAAGATACTAGAACAGGAGTAGAACTTTATTTTTATGACGATATGAAAACGAACGACTGGATTGCAGGAAGAGGAATCACAGGTCAATATTTTGCTCCTGGTTTCGAGCAAGAACAAGTTTCCGATTATAGAAATGTCATTGAAACCGGTTATTTACAGATAATATTAAAAGGCGGCTTGATAAGCCTTGGATTATTACTCCTTATTACTATCCCAGCCGGCATTAATGGGCTTTTCTTTTCAAAAAATATCTTATCAAAAGCCGCAGGGATTTGGATTTTTCAATTTCTTATTAATCTTTATCCTCAAAATTCAGAATCTTTTAATCCGAGTTATTTGTTGGTGTGGATCTCTGTAGGAATTTGCTATTCTAGGTCTATAAGAAAGATGACTAATGCAGAAATTCAATCTCAATTGTCAACGTAAAAACCGATAGTTATCGAACTAAAATTTATTACTTTCTTGCAAAGCGAAAGTTCAGTTTCTTATCAAAAAAAATTTCAAGTTGCTTCGAAAAAATAAAATTAATAATGCCTGATAAAAAACACTTTGTATACCTGGGATGCTCTGGTTTTCCTTATGGATTAGCTGAAATTAAGAAATTAACTTTAATCTCCAAGTCTTTGATCATTGCCGGAAATTCAGTTACCGTAATCTGTGAAAACGGCGTTCACAGTCATGCCGCCCATTCCGATCTCCAGCCATCCGGAAATTCAGAAGGAATAAACTATGTCTATACATCAGGTAATCCCTATCGGAACGACAGTTTTGTAAAAAGAAATTTATTGAAAATCAAGGGCCGGATTAATGGCATCAGGCATATTTATAAATTGAAAAAGCGTAAGCAATTGGATTATGCCATTTTATCGACGCATAGTTTTTATGCTGTCTTATATTACACAAGCCTGGCCAAATTGTTCGGCTTCAAAACCATATTGAATCATGTAGAGTTTTATTCAGACGCAAAAATGAAATGGCCCCAAATAAGTAAATGGCTAAATGATAAACTTTACGATAATTATGCCCCGAAACTTATTGATATCTCTTTTCCAATAAGTGAGTTTATAATTAATCATCTCCACAAAACGGTTCCATCTAAAAAATACATAAAAGTCCCGATACTGGCGGAATTTGAAAAATATGACGGCGCCGAAGTTCTTCAGGAACCCTTTTACTTTCTATTTAGCGGCGCGGCGGCTTATTATGAAATAGTAAAATTTATAATAGATTCTTTTTGCCTTTTAAAAAGTCCTGAAGTTCATTTATATCTTGCTATTAAAGGTAACGACGAAGATTTACAAAAAATACTAGCATACATTAATGTTTGTTCCGCGAACGATAGAATTAAGTTATTCTCAAAATTGACAGATAAACAATTGTACGACTATTACCAAAATGCGAAAGCACTGCTTATTCCCCTAAGGCCGATAATACAAGATGAAGCGCGGTTTCCTCACAAAATTGGAGAATATCTTGCATCGGGAAATCCGGTTATTTCATGCAATTATGGTGAAGTCAGACATTATTTTAATGATATGGAAACGATGTTGATCGCCAAAGCCTATGATCCAGATATGTTTGCAGATAAGATGAGATATGTTCTTGAATTTCCTGAAGAAGCAAAAAAAATTGGCGAAAAAGGTAAGGAAGTCGCTCTTGAAAATTTTAATTATCAGACTTTCGGTACAAAAATCACCGATTTTCTACATGCCGCCTCTTAAAATAGGTCGTTAAAAATATCAGATTTCTATTTTTTTTATACAAAAAATCAGAAAATTCCAACATGAAAATTCTTTTTTTTATTGACAGTTTGCAATTTGGCGGCAAAGAAAGAAGGCTGGTTGAACTTATGAAAGGAATTAAACCTAATACCGATATTGAATTTGAACTCGTTGTAATGAACAAAGATATTCAGTTTCACGAAGTGTTTGATTTGGGAATAAGAATACATTACCTTATAAGAAAAACAAAAAAAGATCTTAGTGTTTTCCAAAAGTTTTATAAAATTTGCAAAATCTATAGCCCATACATAGTTCATTGCTGGGATAGCATGACTGCTGTATATGCAATTCCAAGCTGTAAGTTATTAAACTTAAAACTCGTAAATGGCTTAATAGTAGATGCCCCAGTGAGGCAAAACATATTTAACAAGCATTGGTTCCGGGCTCAATTAACTTTTCCGTTTTCCAATATTATTATTGCAAATTCCAAGGCGGGCCTAGCTGCCTATAAAGTTCCCACGAGCAAAAGCTACTTAATTTATAATGGTTTTAATTTCAATAGATCAAACAATATTATACAATCAGATATCACTCGAAAGGAATTAAAAATTAATACAAAATATATAATAGGAATGATCGCATCGTTCTCTGTATATAAGGATTACAAAACCTATTTTAAGGCTGCCCAATTATTATTAAATCAAAGGAATGATATTACTTTTCTGGCCATAGGAAATAATACTGACTCAACTCTAGCAAAAAACTTAATTGAAAGTAAATACCTAGATCATTTTAAATTATTAGGGAAGATATCGGGGGTTGAATCTTTAATAAATGCAATGGATATATGTGTTTTATCTACTTTTACGGAAGGCATATCGAATTCAATTCTTGAGTATATGGCTTTGGGAAAGCCGGTTATTGCCAGTTCCGGAGGGGGTACTGATGAAATTATTGAAAATACAAAAACAGGATTTCTAATAAATCAGTCAAATCCAGCCGAGCTGTCCGAAAAAATAGAAATACTTTTAAAAGATCCTGAATTACGTAATCAAATGGGAACAGCGGGACAAAAAAGAATAAAGAAGATGTTTTCCATTGAAAGTATGTCAAATCAATATATTTCTTTTTATGAATCGTGCTAAAAATTTCACCTGACAATAAAAACAACCAAAATTAGTTAATTCAAATATGCAAATTCAGACCCAAAAAGTAAAAGAATATTTTAATGAAACCGAAAACTATTTAAAAAATAACCCGGAAATTGACCTTAGATCGAAGCTGATAAAAAAAATCTTGGCAGATCCGAAAAACAACACTATTCTCGATATTGGTTGTGGCAATGGGGATATAACATTACCTTATATAAAAAATAACAGAATTACTTTTGTCGATTTGTCAGATAAAATGCTTCAGATCGTTCGGACAAAAATTCCGGCTGACTATCATCAGAATGCTGAATTTTTAAATGTAAGTCTAGATAAATTTGACATTCCTAGAAAGTATGGGGTGGTATTTATGATTGGTGTTCTTGCTCATGTCAATTCTATAGAATCAGCGTTTTCTAAATTAAAGGAATTAGTAGAAACTGATGGAACTCTAATAATCCAATTTACAAATAGCAGAAATGTTATATCCTTTCTTATGAGATTTATATTTCGATTAAAAAAACTATTCGGGAGGGGGCGGGAGTATAAAATAAATTATACATCACTAAAAGATATCAAACGGGAATTGGAAAAAAACAATTTAGATTATTCTAGAAGGGTCGTTTATTGGCCTACTCTGCCGGGATTTAGTGTGCTTCCTCCAGCCATTCGTAATTTTATTTATTATAAATTACTTAATAGCAGGTTGCTTCGACCCTTAGGCGGTGAAACACTATTAGTTATTTCATTGGTTAAAGATTAAGATTTATCGTATAAGATAAAAAAGGCAAGAATTAACCCATGAAAAAAATCCTGCTTATAGATTTTTGTAATTACATTGACTACCCAATTGGAGGATATTTGACATTTTCTCAAAACTTAATATCAGTATTTGAGGACCAATTGGTCTTGATTGGCATTACCACCGACAAAAATGATCCGGTCGGTGTGTGGTGCAAAAAAAACATCAATGGAAAAATGTATGATTTCTTTGCTTTAGCTAGATATAATAACCGAAGTAAAAAACGCCTTATACCCGACCGTTTGAAGAGCTATTTTTTATTACAATTTTACAAAAAAAAAATACTTGCCAGGACTTTCCAAAATGTTATAATTCAACGTCAGGAAATACTTCCCGCTGTCAAAGGATTCGGATTCAGGAATATCTGCTATCGGTTTCCGGGTATAGAGAATCCCTTAAGTATTTCTAAATATTGGATGGGAAGTTATTTTGCGTCATTTTTTGAAAGGATATTTTTCTCAAGTTTCAAAACTGTTGCAACAATTTTAGCCTCGGCCGATGAGCAGGCTATTAATGAAATGATTGTAAGAAGTAAAGGAAAGATCCGTAGAACATCCATAATTAAATTTCCCACAAGGATAGATACACGTATTTTTAGGCCGACTAATAAGCAAGATGCTCGTAATTCATTAAAAATCTCTACGCAGAAAACGGTAATCATGACTACTGGAAGGCTTACTTTACTAAAAGGATGGAAATTTATGATTGATTCTTTTTCTTTATTTGAAAAAAAGAATCCAAACAGTATCTTTTACTTTGTTGGAGCGGGGGAAGACTTCCAAAAAATAAAAGATTACATTTCGTTGAAATGTCTTGATCAAAAAATTATTTTGACGGGACAAAAATCAGCTTCTGAAATTTCAGTGTTCTTAAATGCATCTGATTTATTTATAATGGGATCTTATAAAGAAGGGTGGCCAACCTCCTTGATCGAAGCCGTAGGATGTGGTATACCTGTGTGTGTCACTAAATTTAGTGCTGCAAAAGAAATTATTACTGAGGGCGTAAATGGTTATATTGATGAAACAAGAGATATTAAAAAATTCACTGATCTAATGCTCAAGGCCTTAAAACTCCAAATTAAGAAGGTTGAAATGTCGGATTATTCAATTTCTACTTTAAAAGACAATCTGTTAGATAATTGGCCGTTGGTTTAAATTATAGTTGGTTTAAAATCTCAGGATTAAATTTATTTACATCTAATTTATAAATCCAAATGCGTATAAATAAGATTTTTTATGATGAATCTATTAAAAAAAATCAGAGAGATTTATCTTGTTAAAATCCAGTGGGGCCGCTATAAAATTGGGAAAAATTTTCATGCCGGGAGAAACGTGTTTTTATGGGCAAAACATAATATAATTATCGGAGATAATTTTTACATAGGCAAATATTCAATAATTGAATGTGATGCAGAAATAGGTAATAATGTAATATTTGCAAATAATACCTCTTTAATAGGGAAATACGATCACCATTATCAGCAAGTAGGAATACCTATTCGATTAGCCAGCCAAATCCGCGACAAAGATTATTGCTGGAAGGGGCTAAATGAGAAGATAATCATTGAAGATGATGTTTGGATAGGTTTGGGCTCTATTATTTTAAGTGGGATACATATCAAACAAGGAAGTATAATTGCCGCTGGCTCAGTTGTTACAACCGATGTAGATGCTTTTTCTATTTACGGAGGTGTTCCCGCGAAAAAGATTAAAAATAGATTTGAAAATGACTCCGACATGAGAGAACATATCAGATTATATAACATTAACTACAATCAGCAGTGAATATTAATCTGAATTTTTTAACAAAAAGTATTTTATTAATATAAAACTTGAAAGTTGCCAATCATTTAAGTAGCCGTGATTTGATTAACGATTAATTGTCTTTGATATGTTTAAAACTATATTTACAAAATAAAATTTAATAAAAAATGAAAAAATCTATTGTATTAGGAGGTGGCGGCTTCATAGGTGGGCATCTTGCCAAAAGATTGAAAGAAGATGGCCACTATGTAAGAATCTGTGATATCAAAAATCATGAATATTTCGATCATAAGGAAATCTGCAATGAATTTATATTAGGAGACCTTACAGATCCAAAAACCGTTGAATTAGTTATAGATGGAGGCTTTGACGAAGTATATCAGCTGGCGGCAGACATGGGCGGAGCGGGGTATATTTTTACAGGCGAACATGATGCGGATGTAATGCACAACTCTGCTTTAATTAATTTAAATGTGGCCAAGGAAGCTACTTCCAAGCGCATAAAAAAATTATTTTATTCTTCTTCCGCCTGTATGTATCCGGAAAATAACCAATTGGATGCTAATAATCCGAATTGTGAAGAAAGTTCTGCATATCCTGCCAATCCTGATTCTGAATACGGATGGGAAAAGCTTTTTAGCGAAAGATTATACAAAGCGTTTAACCGCAATTACGATTTAGATGTGAGGATCGCTAGATTTCATAACATCTTTGGGCCTAAGGGAACCTGGAAGGGGGGTAAAGAAAAAGCGCCGGCCGCCATGCTAAGAAAGGCCGCTGAAACACCTGATGGTGGAGAATTTGAAGTGTGGGGTGATGGCCAGCAGACACGTTCTTTTTTATATATTGATGAATGCCTTAATGCGGTTTTAGGTTTAATGCAATCAGACTTTAGCGGTCCGGTAAATATAGGCTCAGAAGAAATGGTTACAATTAATCAGCTGGCACAGATGGCAATTGATATATCTGGAAAAAATATTACCATAAAGAATATCTATGGGGAAGAATTTATTAAAAAATATGGATTTAAATGCCCTTTAGGTGTGCGCGGAAGAAATTCTGATAACAAATTATTTAAAAAAGAAATCGGTTGGGAAGTATCTATGCCATTAATTGAAGGTATGACACAAACATATGAATGGATCAACGAAATGGTATCCAAGGCCAGTTATAATCAAGTCGTAACAGTTTAAATTGTTTTAATAAAAAATAAAAATAGAATAATGAGCGCTGAATTTAAAACTGTTTCCATTTTGGGTTTCAAAGTATTTTCAGATGAGTTAATAAAAATTCCTGTCGAAGGCGAGAAATGCAGAGTGATTAATTGCAGTATTAGTCCAAACAATTATAGCATTGCATTTAAGGACAAAAAGTTTAAAGAAGTACTACAAAAAACGGATTTCCTTATGCTGGACGGGGTATACTTTGCCCTTGCTTCAATTCTCTTGTTGGGGAAAAACATTAAGAAGAACCAAGGGCCCGATGTTTATCAACATTTCATTTCAAGATTGAATCAAACTTCGGGAAAGGCTTTTTTTTTAGGATCGTCAAAAGAAGTATTGCAAAAGATCGAGGAAAGAATAAAAAAAGATTATCCCAGGATCACTGTGGGCACTTATTCACCACCATTCAAAAAGGAATTTACTGAGACAGATAATTTAGAAATGATAAGGGAAATAAATAATTTTGAGCCAAACATCCTTTTTGTTGGTATGACGGCCCCCAAACAGGAAAAATGGTCGCTTCAGCATAGGGAAAAAATTAATTCAAATCTCATAATTAGCATAGGGAACGTTTTTGATTGGTACGCCGGAACACAAAAAGCTATACATCCATTCTTTTTTAAAATACGAATGGCCTGGCTGGTAAGAATTCTTTTAAGACCAGAAATTTTTAAACGTAATATAGGGAACCAGATGCTATTTTTCTGGCATCTTTTTCTAATGGTTCTGAGAATTAAAAAAATTCCTGTAAATATGTTTTAGGTTTCGAGTGATCCATAATTATCATTATTGCAATTATAATTATCATTATTGCAATTATGCGAAATAATTAGATTGCTATTATGATATTGTGATCTATGCCACTTCCGTACAAAAGAGGTTGCGCGAACATGGACTGGTCTTCCATAGCCCTCAACCCAGTTCGCTGAAATGACAAAACAGCTACAGTGAAATAATAAACAAGCTACACGCGCCAATAAACTTTACAACGAAAACGTCAGTTTCAGTTGGTATGGTCTTCCGCTTGGAATCTTCAGCATTAAACAGATTAAATAAATCGGGAAAATACTCACAAAGATATAACTAACTTATCTGGAGAAAATTGAAAAGCCTAAATTAGCGCTTTTTTAAAATTAAAAGACTTTGATTAGACTTCAATGTAAGCATGAAGGAAAAAGGCATGAACGTAAAGTTCGATTTGTTATTTTATTAAATTTAAGTTATGATAAGAACAGGAATAATAGGTCTGGGGAAAATGGGAATTTCTCATTGTGCGATACTGGGGGCTCAGCCATTGGTGAATTTAGTGTCAGTTTGTGATTCGTCTTCACTTATAATTGATGCGTTCAAAAAATATTCAAAATATGAGTGTTTTTCCGACTATAAAAAGATGATTGATACAATGGGTCTTGATGCTTTGGTGGTTGCTTCTCCAACGAAATTTCATGGAGAGATGGTATCTTATGCCTTAGCGAAAAATATTCATGTGTTTTGTGAAAAGCCATTTTCCCTTGATCCGAAAGAAGGCAAGGCCCTCGCGCAAAAAGCGAAGCTTTTGAATTTGGTAAATCAGGTTGGGTATCATAATAGATTTATCGGAACCTTCAATGAATTAAAAAAGCTTTTGTCTGCCAATGTTATTGGAGAATTATATCACTTTTCAGGTGAATCATACGGTCCAGTTGTACTAAAAGAAAAAGGGGGCACCTGGCGATCTGAACGGTCAGAAGGAGGTGGATGCCTATATGACTATGCGTCGCACACAATCGACCTTATTCATTTCCTTTTGGGCAACACAGATAAGGTTTCCGGAACACAACTGAAATATATTTTTTCAAAAGACGTTGAAGATGCAGTTTATAGCACGCTCATCGTTGAATCAGGCTTAAGCGGACAATTATCGGTTAACTGGAGTGATGAAACATACAGAAAAATGAGTACTCAAATTTCTGTTTTTGGAAAAAAGGGAAAGATTGTAGCGGATGCCACCGAAATCAAAATCTTTTTAAAAGATGAAAATCTATCTTTTGGCTTATCGAAGGGATGGACGATAAAGGATGTCACCAGTCTGACACAAAATGTAAATTTTTATTTGCGTGGAGAAGAATATTCTTCACAGATTGACTATTTTATTGAAAGCATCAATTCAAAAAATTTAAACAATAAAAGTTCATTTGAATCTGCATCCCAAACTGATGAAGTAATTAAGTTATTGTTAAACGATAATACATCAAGTAAGTAAAAAGTATGGAACGAATAATATTTGGGGACAACCAATTTTTTGGAGTAAATCACAGTTCTGATGAAAAATCAAGAGCACAATCTATAAAATTCAAAGATAACCGGTCAATCATAGATGTTTTGGATATTGCTCTTGACGAGGGCATTAATACTTTTATGTGCACCACCCATGATAGAATAGCTGAGATTTGCAATAACCTCAGATCTGATAATAAATATCAAAACTTTCAGATTTATCCTTGCATGCCGTACGCTCATAAATATGCAAATGCAGTCACAGAACTCGGAATAATTGGAACGATAAAACAATATGTACCTGGAAATATATTTAGCACATTTGCTAAAGGAGGGTTGGCATTTGTAAAAAAAGATTTTATCTCCATGATGGAACTGCTGATAGATGCAGAAATGAAAATGTTTAAAGGAATTTCAACACCCGTTATATTTTTGCAAAATGTTGTCACTGATCTGCTTTTGGGGCTCGGAATGACTGATTTTTTGATAGCATTCTATAATTACATTAGGGAAAAACATCATGCTGAGGCTGGATTTATAACAATGAACCTGCCTCTTTTGCTCTCAACTTTGGAAAATGCAGGAATAAAAAACCCGACTATTTGCGCTTCAATTAATAAAATAGGTTTTCGAATGTCAGGCGGAAAGGAGGTGTATGAAAAAATTATTGCTGAAAAGCGGTGCAAACTGATCGCGATGCAAGTGTTTGCGGCTGGAACTATTTCTCCCCGGGAAGCTCTCGATTACGTAAGTAAAATGGATGGAATTGATTCCATTCTTTTTGGCGCATCATCGCGTGCTAATATTAAAAATTCAAAAGAGCTTATCGATTCGTTTACCCGTGAAAAACTCATACAAAATTCAGTAATCGTATAGGTACTCCCCAAATAATGTACCTCTTAATTTTTAGCAAAAAAATCAGAAGTTCGTTGGTAAATAACATTCATCAAAGCCCCGATAATAAAATCTAATTACTTGAACCGCCAGTTTGAACGATACCTGCAAATAACCCTAGTGGTTCTTGATCTAATTGTATTAAACTTTATTTTTATTATTTGCCAGGTAGTATTTGCAAAAATTATAGAATTCGAAGCGTCAGGCGCTTATTTCAGGTATCTTACTTTGGCCAACGCTATCTGGTTGCTTCTTGCTTTCTTTTTAAGAACTTATACGAATAATATTATCTTAGAATTTGAAAACTTCACTAAAAGAACCATTCAGGTATATTTATTATGGATCATTTGTGTTCTTATTTATCTGTTTTTTTCACGCGAATTAAGCATCTCCCGGCTCTTCATTGTTTCTACAATAGGAGGTTTTGGATGTGGCCTTTTAGCAAACAGATTTATTTATCTTGGAATATTAAAATATTTTAGAAACAGCGATTTTCTTGTAAAAAGAATAATTATATTAGGGTATAATGAAACAGCAAAAAAACTGGCGAGCTATTTTGAACAAGACGGCCTTAATACTCAAATTATAGGCTACATTGAAAATGAAGAAAATATTCATGAACTTTCTCATTATCCGGTTTTAGCAGACATTTCAAACACATTAAGCGTGGCTAAAGAAATGAATGCGCAGGAAATATTTTCAACCATCACTCCTGAACAAAATAAGGATATTTATGAATTAATGTATCAATCAGAGAAAGAATGCATTCGCTTTAGAATCGTACCTAATCTTTCTGTGTTTATAACAAGAGAAGTACACATTGAATATTATGGAGACTTACCAATTCTTTCCCTGAGAAGTGAGCCTCTTGATGACATTGGAAACAGGGTAAAAAAAAGAATGTTAGATATTTTTGTAAGCTTATTTGTTATTATTTTCTTTCTTTCGTGGATAATACCTTTACTTGGGTTGCTGATTTTTATAGAATCGGGCTGGCCAGTATTTTTCAAACAATTACGAACCGGAAAAGATAAAAAGCCTTTCTATTGCTGGAAATTCAGGAGCATGAAATCTAACAGCGATGCAGATATGCAACAGGCAACTAAAAATGATAGCCGCATCACCACAATTGGCAAATTTATCCGTAAAACAAGTTTGGATGAATTCCCTCAGTTTATTAACGTGATCCGGGGTGAAATGAGTCTTGTTGGTCCAAGACCACACATGATAAAGCATACATCCGATTATTCCAAAGTAGTGGATGATTACATGGTCAGGCAGTTCATAAAACCGGGCATTACCGGATGGGCTCAAATAAATGGCTATCGCGGTGAAATTACTAACCCCGAACAAATTAAAATGAGAGTAAATAAGGATTTGTGGTATCTTGAAAACTGGACGTTATTCCTTGATTTACGAATATTATTTCTTACAGTTTATTATGTTTTAAAAGGCGACAAAAAAGCCTACTGATCTTAAAAAACATTTACTTACTTTAGCAGTCTTTATTCATCTTTACCAATTCTTATCAATTTCCCAAACGCTATTAGCCTTCCCGCTTAAAACCAGCCTTGTATTTAATCCATTATTTAGGAACATAACCTTTTTTTAAATTCAATTTAATTTGAATCAGAATTTGCGAATTACTGAAAAACAAATATATGTGTGGTATTATAGCATTACTTAATAAAACAGGGAAAACTGCCGATTCCAGTCTTCTCGAAAGAATGGCCAATGCTATTCATCATCGTGGCCCCGATGAAAATGGCGTAATGGTGGACGGCCCAGTCGGATTTTTCCATAAAAGACTTTCGATAATAGATTTGGCTTCGGGACAACAACCTATGGTTTTTAATAATTTTACCATTATTTTCAACGGAGAAATTTATAATTATATTGAATTAAGAGAAGAATTAAAGAAAAAAGGCCATTCATTTCATACGACGTCCGACACAGAAGTAATTCTACACCTTTATGCGGAATACGGAGAAAATTTTGTTAACCTTCTGAACGGAATGTTTGCATTTATCATTTATGATAAAAATCAGAACCGCTTATTTATAGCAAGAGATCATTTTGGAATAAAGCCGTTATATTGGTACCGGGACAACGAAATAATTGCCTTCGGAAGCGAAATCAAAGCTCTCTTAGTGCATCCGCGGATTAAGGCCGTTCCGGATACCAACAACCTGTACGAATATCTCACATTTCAATTTGTGATGGGCGAGTCTACCATGTTTCAAAATATTTCAAAAGTATTACCGGGGCATTGTATATCTGTCAACCTCGATACGTGGGAATTTAAAAACATAAAGTATTGGGAACCCAATTTTAAGGTAGATCAATTTCATACAGAAGAGTATTTCATTGTAGAGCTACGGCATATTCTTGAAGAAACAATTTCCCAGCAACTTAGAAGCGATGTTCCACTCGGCACCTATCTCAGCGGAGGAATTGATTCTTCTCTGGTAACAATCATGGCGTCAAAGTTTTTAGATAAGCCAATCAAATCCTTTAGCGGCGGCTTTAATGAAGGTCCGGAATTTAATGAATTGGAATATGCAAGGATAGCCGCTAAGACTGCAAACGCAGAATTGTTCGAGATTTTCCCTACAGAACAGGAGTTCATAGACATTCTTCCGACTTTGATTTATCATCTTGACGAGCCTGTGGCCGGGCCAGGGCTTTTTCCGCAATATATCGTTTCAAAATTTGCATCACAACATGTCAAAGTAATCCTGGGAGGACAAGGAGGCGATGAGATTTTCGGTGGTTATAGCCGATACATGGTGGCTTACCTCGAGCAGGCACTTAAAGGAGCTATCTTCCAATCCAATGAAGAAGATGAACACATTGTTTCTTTGGAATCGATTCTGCCCAATCTTCCCGCGCTTAAACAATATATTCCGATGATGAAAAGTTTTTGGCAGGAAGGTTCATTTGAAGGCATGGATCGCAGATATTATCACCTTATAAATAGAATGGGTGCTACCAAAGAATTTTTTCGGAAAGATTTTATAAACGAATGTGATTCCGGTGCAATATTTAATAAGTTTTCCGGTTATTTTAACGACCCGGCGACAAAAAGCTACTTCAATAAAATGACTCATTTTGACATGCTCGGAAGCCTTCCGGGTTTGTTGCAGGTGGAAGATCGGGTGAGCATGTCAGTCTCTATTGAGTCAAGAGTTCCGCTTTTGGATAGAAGAATAGTGGATCTGGTGTCGGGCATGCCAGCGGGCATGAAATTCAAAGGTGGGGAAATGAAATATTTATTGAAAAAGACGATAAAGAATATCATGCCTCCGGAAATCATGCGACGCAAGGATAAGATGGGATTTCCCGTTCCGCTGCATCTCTGGTCAAAGAATAAAGCAAAAGGATTTATAATGGACACTCTTTTATCGAAGAAGGCAAAAGAAAGAAACATGATTGATACTGATCATGTAGAAAAATTAATAAGTTCCGAGCAGCCGTTCAGCCGGGGATTGTGGGGGTTACTATCACTTGAGTTGTGGTACAATCAATTCATTGATAATTAAACCTCATAACCCAAAATATAGAAAATCTATATTTTTTTGAGACAAGAACTTTCATTATCATTCGTTAATAGAAAAATCATAGCGTCAAATAATTACCATTTTTAATTTTTACACTTAAACCTCAAACGATCATCAATAAATAAAATCTCAACATGGAAGTAAATTCAGCCCCTATTAATGTCGACAACTGGAAAATTGAAAAAATCGGAGTGATCGGGCCTGGAATCGTCGGTATGCCTATGGCCGCGATGCTGGCAAACGCAAAAATTAAAATTGGCACCGATCAGCCTGCAAAAGTTATTGTAGTTCAAAGGGCTTCAGTGAATTCCGGCTGGAAAGTAGATGCTATTAATAGTGGCAAATCTGTAATCGGGGGTATCGAACCGGAACTTGACGATATCACTCACGCAGCGGTAGAAGCGGGCACACTTTCTGCCAGCGCTGATTTTTCAGTTCTATCTGACGCAGACGTTATATTGGTTTCTATTCAGACTGATAAAAATGAGGAAGGTTTTGAACCCGACTATGGCCCCATGTTTGGCGGACTTGAAAAGCTTGCCGAAGCTTTAAAGAATAAGCCTGCTTCAAAAATTCCATTAGTAATTTTTGAATCAACCCTTGCTCCTACTACCATGGATACCCTTTTCAGGGAGCACTTTAAAAAATATGGTTTGGAAGAAGGAAAAGATATTCTTTTGGGAAACAGTCCGAATCGGGTCATGCCAGGGCGCTTGGTAGAAAGAATCCGCGACGCTGATAAACTTGCCGGAGGACTTCACCCGGAAACACCAAAGTTGATCGCAAAACTTTACAACCACATTGTTACTAACGGCGAGGTTTTCCAAACAAATAGCCTGACTGCTGAAATTGTCAAAACGCTTGAAAACGCGTATCGTGATGTAAGAATCGCTTTTTCTACAGAAATTGTAAGGTATTGCGATGAAAAGAATATCGATTTTTATAAAGTAAGAGATAAAGTAAACAGCAAGTTGTCGCAATCGGACAACGCAACGGCAGACCCCAACGCGGTTCCTAGCGGTGGTATTTTAATTCCGATGCTTGGAGTTGGAGGACATTGTCTTCCAAAAGATGGAATCCTTTTATGGTGGAGAAATTTTCAAAAAGGGAATGATTCCAGCAAAAGCCTGATTCTTGAATCCAGATTAATTAATGACGCCTCGCCGGTACATACTTTTAAAGAGGCCGAAAAAGTTTTTGGAAATTTACACGATAAAAAAATTGCTTTGTTAGGGGTTGCCTACCGTTTTAATTCTGAAGATACACGCAACTCTCCTACCCTTACACTGGCAAATTATTTAAGGGATAACAAAGTAGATTACATCATGCATGATCCATATGTCAAAGAGAATGACCAGAATGTTTTGAGATTTAAGCAAGAGGATCACCTCACACATGATTTAAACAAGGCGCTGAAGTTTGCGGATTATGTTTTCATTTGCTCTGCACACAAAGAATATATCGATCATTTTGAAACGATTACTTCCAGGGAAAATATCAAGGGAATCATGGATGCATCCAATATTTACAATAGGCAACAATTTAACAATAATCCTGAAAGATATGCCGGGATTGGAAAAGGTGTAAACGAGCCTCGGGAAGATTTTGTTGATTTCGTTTACGAAAGTTTCCGGGCTATGGAAAAGGGATTAGGGCAGGAATTAATGGGCCTTGTTAACTTCTACAATGAGAACTATGCTTTCGATGAATACAATAAAGTCAAGTTTGAAGATGTTCAGCGACTGGCAAAAACCTGTTCTACCGGTTGTGAAATTGCCAATCCGGATTCGATTGAAAGAGTGCCGGAATACAATGGTTTTTCAAGTGTGCTTGCAAAAAAAGGATTTAAATAGATGAACCAAAGCAACACAAATTATTTTTCGATTTATCAGCTATGACCGAACAAAAAACTTGGGCAATTATAGGCGGTGGAATCCTGGGGATGACGTTGGCGCTTCGGCTTTCCCAGAAAAGCCAAAAAGTAGTTATTTATGAATCCTCAGAAAAGCTTGGCGGACTTACGAGCTCATGGGAAATGGATGGCGTAACCTGGGATAAATTTTACCACGTTATCCTGATGTCTGATTTGAATACCCGGAAGATTTTGAAGGAGATCGGGCTGGAAGATGAACTTCGCTGGGTAGAAACCAAAACCGGTTTTTATTCGGAAGGGAAATTATATTCGATGTCAAATGTGATTGAGTTTTTCAAATTTCCTCCAATTAATCTCATGGACAAATTCAGATTGGGCCTCACAATTTTTGCTGCTTCAAAGATGAAAAATTGGCAAAGATTAGAAGAAATACCGGTAGCAAATTGGCTAACAAAGTGGTCAGGTAAAAGAGTTTTTGAAAAAATATGGCTTCCGTTGCTAAAAGCTAAATTAGGAGAAAACTACAAAAACACTTCTGCAGCTTTCATCTGGTCGACCATCCAGCGAATGTATGCCGCCCGAAAAAGTGGATTGAAAAAAGAAATGTTTGGCTACGTAACTGGAGGCTATGAAAAAATAAATAGTCGGTTTGCTGACCATTTAAAAGAACTAGGGATAGATATCCAATACAATTCGAAAGTAAAATCTATCAGACAACTTTCAAATGAAAAAGTGGAAGTAGAGGTTAACAATTCTACGCAAATTTTTGACGAGGTGATTTCCACATTAGCATCAAAAGATTCTGTGGCAATTGCGCATGGTCTTACAAACGCTGAGGTAGAAAAGCATAATAACATCAAATATTTGGGTGTCATTTGTCCTTCAATCTTATTGAAAAAATCAATTTCGCCCTATTATGTAACCAACATTACGGATAGCTGGCCACCATTTACGGGCATCATTGAGATGACGGCGTTAATTGATAAAAATGAAGTGAATGGAAATCATCTTGTTTATCTGCCAAAATATGTAAACCCGAATGATGAGCTTTTTAACAAGAGTGATGATGAATTGCGGGAAATATTTTTAGGAGCACTTTTTAAAATGTATCCAACTCTCACTCAAGATGATCTTCATTTTTGGGGTGTTTCGAAAGCCCGGCTTGTGTTTGCGTTGCCCACGATAGATTATTCGAAAAAAGTACCTGGAGTGACGACATCATTAAAAAACTATTACATTATCAATTCCGCCCAAATCATTAACGGCACCCTCAATGTAAATGAAACCATACAGGTCGCGGAAAGTAAACTGAAGGAAATTTTAAATAATGGCTAAGAAAAAACCTATAGCGAGTATTTCTCTGGATCTGGATAA
>Ga0134128_10003924_pt1 | contig 18225 bp, 11 predicted proteins | sample KB31754_FD_96462 | JGI IMG/M metagenome (GOLD analysis project Ga0134128, IMG submission 96462) | Terrestrial soil microbial communities with excess Nitrogen fertilizer from Kellogg Biological Station, Michigan, USA - KB3-175-4 | ecosystem: Environmental > Terrestrial > Soil > Unclassified ... | reverse complement strand
GTGCTGCCGTTGAGGCTACCGATCACCGGAACTGAGACCGCGCTGGCCGCACGCTCGAGCAGGCTCAGGTACCGGCGTGGTCCGTGGTCCTCGCCGGCTCCGGCCGGAAAGTAGGAGAGGGCTTCGGCGAAGCCCTCTGCACCTGCCTCGGCACGACGGGCGTTCTGCTCCGCCTCGCGGTGCAGTTGCTCTTCGAACAGCGAATAGAGCACCACCGCACCGACGCCGGCGTCAGCGAGGCGCCGGACGCCGTCGACGGTCTGCGACAGCGGTGATGCCGCCGCGACCAGTGGGTTGCGCAATGCGAGGCCCAGGTAGCGAGTCGACAGTTCCATCACTGCTCCCTGCGGGCGTCGGCGGTGAAGTGTTGCGGACCGCGAGACGCCATCTCCTGATACACCTTCAGCGCTGAGCAATTGACTGTTCGGCCAGGCCGACCAGCCGGTCGTACTCGGCAGGATCGGAATTGGCCAGCGCGCGGTACCGCAGTTCCCGGTTGCGGTAGGCGTCGAGCGGGATCCGCGGCCGGTGCGAATCGAGCAGGAACGGGTTCTCCCCGCCCGCCCGTAATACTGGGTCGTAGCGGATCAGCGGCCAGTGCCCGCTGGCGACCGCGCGGTACTGCTGATCCATCCCGAGACGCATATCGATGCCGTGCGCAATGCACTGGCTGTAGGCGATCACCAACGAAGGGCCGTCGTACGCCTCCGCCTCGCGAAATGCCTGCAGAGTCTGTTGCGGGTCTGCACCCATCGCGACCTTGGCGACGTAGACATTTCCATAGGCGATCGCTTGCAGAGCGAGATCCTTCAACGGCACTGTCTTTCCGCCGGCGGCGAACTTGGCCACCGCGCCCAGTGGGGTCGCCTTCGACATCTGACCGCCGGTGTTGGAGTAGACCTCGGTGTCGAGCACCAGCACGTTGACATTGCGCCCGCTGGCCAGGACGTGGTCGAGCCCGCCGGACCCGATGTCGTAGGCCCAGCCGTCACCGCCGACGATCCACACGCTGCGCCGGACCAGGTGGTCGACCACGCTGCGCAGGTCACTGGTGATGGCGGGATCGAGGCCGTCGAGGCGGCGCTGGAGCTCGGCCACCCGCTGCCGCTGAGCGTGCAACTCGGACTCCCGCAGCTGCGGTGCCGCCAGAATGGCGTCGACGAACTCGGTGCCGAGGGCGTCGCGTAATTCGGCGAGGCGTCGCCGTGCCAGTTGGGCATGTCCGTCGCTGGCCAACCGCATGCCTAGCCCGAACTCTGCGTTGTCTTCGAACAGCGAGTTCGACCAGGCGGGACCCCGCCCGTCCGCGTCGGTGGTCCAGGGAGTGGTGGGCAGGTTGTCGCCATAGATCGACGAGCAGCCCGTCGCGTTGGCGATCATCAGCCGGTCCCCGAACAGCTGCGAGAGCAGCTTGAGGTACGGCGTTTCCCCGCAACCCGCGCAGGCGCCGGAGAACTCGAACAGCGGCTGCAGAAACTGGGTGCCGCGCACGGTCCCGAAGTCGACCCGGGAGCGGTCATTGGTCGGCAGTGTCTCAAAGAAGCTGATGTTCTCGCGCTCGGCGATCAACCGCGGCTCGCTGGGGCCGAGGTTGATCGCTTTGGTGACGGTGTTGCCGGGCAGGACGACGGGGCAGGCCTCGACGCACAGGCCGCACCCGGTGCAGTCCTCGACGTACACCTGCAACGAGAACCGGGCGTCCGGGAGGCCGACGGCGTTTAGGGGTGCGGAGTCGAATTGTGTTGGTGCCCCGGCCAGCTGGGACTGGTCGTAAAACTTGGTGCGGATCACGCTGTGCGGGCAGACGAAGCTGCAGTTGCCGCACTGAATGCAGCTGTCGGCGTCCCAGACTGCGACCAGCTCGGAAATGTTGCGCTTCTCGTATGCGGCCGTGCCGCTCGGGTAGCTACCGTCCACCGGAAGTACGCTGACCGGCAAGGCGTTTCCGCGTCCGGCCATCATCTCCGCGGTGACGGCACGGACGAAGTCCGGAGCGGACTCGGGCACGGTCGGTGCCCGTGTGCGCGTGGAGGTGACCAGGGCGGGCACCTCGATCCGGTGTAGCCCGGCCACCGCGCCGTCCACTGCGGCCAGCTCTTTCCGCAGCACGTCGGCGCCGCGGTTGCCGTACATTTTTTCCGCCGATTCCTTGATACGGGCGATCGCCTGCTCGCGAGGCAGTACATCCGAGATCGCGAAGAAGCACGTCTGCAGCACGATATTGATTCGTCCTGCGAGTCCGGCTTCACGTGCGATCCGGTCGGCGTCGACGGCGTACAACGTGATCCGCTTGGCCAGGATCTGTTCCTGCACAGGCTGCGGCAGCGCGTCCCAGACCTTGGCAGCAGGCTGCCGACTGTTCAGCAGCAGCGTCGCGTCGGGGGCAGCCCGACTGAGCACGTCGAATTTGCTGAGAAACCGGAACTGGTGGCAGCCAACGAAATTGGCTGCACTCACCAGGTAGGGGGCCCGGATGGGCTTGGGCCCGAAGCGTAGATGTGACTCAGTCTGCGAGCCCGATTTCTTCGAGTCGTAGACGAAGTAGCCCTGGGCCTGCAGCCCTTCTTCGGATCCGAGGATCTTGATCGTGTTTTTGTTCGCGCTGACGGTGCCGTCCGAACCCAGCCCGAAGAAGACCGCCCGAAACGTGTCAGGTGACTCGATGTCGAACGACGGGTCGTACTCGACGCTGGTACCGGAGACGTCGTCGTCGATCCCGACGGTGAAGCGGGGCCGCGGTTGCTCGCGAGCCAGCTCTGCGAACACCCCGGCAACCATGGCGGGCGTGAACTCCTTGGAGGAGAGTCCGTATCGTCCGCCCGTCACGCGCGGCATGACCGGTCGTTCGCCGTCGGCGTACGCTTCGGCGAGCGCCGCGACCACATCCAGATACAGCGGTTCGCCGATCGACCCGGGTTCCTTGGTGCGGTCCAGAACGCCGACCGTGCGGACCGTCGCCGGCAGCGCTTCGAGGAGCGCCCTGGTGGGGAATGGGCGGTACAGCCGCACCTGAACCACCCCGACCCGCTCGTCGCGCTCGACGAGAGCGGCAACGGTTTGCACCACCGTCTCGGCGCCTGAGCCCATCACCACCAGCACGCGCTGTGCCTCCGGATGACCGGTGTAGTCGGCGATGTGCATCGTGCGGCCGGTGCGCGCACCCAAGCGGGACATCAGATCCTCGACCACACCCGGAACCCGTGCGTAGAAAGGGTTCACCGTTTCACGCGCCTGGAAGTAGACGTCCGGGTTCTGCGCGGTGCCGCGAATGAACGGGCGCTCGGGAGACAGCGCCCGTCCGCGATGCGCCCACACCAACTCTTCGGGTACCAGGGCCCGCAGGTCGTCGTCGGAAAGCAGGTGAATCGTGTTGATTTCGTGGGACGTTCGGAAGCCGTCGAAGAAATGCACGAACGGGACACGGGTCGCGAGCGTGGCCGCCTGCGCAACGAGTGCCAGGTCGTGCGCCTCTTGCACCGATGCCGCGGCGAGGAGTGCGAATCCCGTATGCCTGACAGCCATCACGTCGGAGTGGTCTCCGAAAATCGACAATCCCTGTGCTGCGAGTGATCTGGCCGCCACATTAATAACGGCCGATGTCAGTTCGCCGGCGATCTTGTACATGTTCGGGATCATCAACAGCAGGCCCTGCGACGAGGTGAAGGTCGTGCTCAAGGCGCCGCTTTGCAGGGCGCCGTGCAAAGCGCCCGCCGCCCCGCCCTCGCTTTGCATCTCGACCACCGTCGGAACGGTGCCCCACACATTGGGCCGCCCCGCGCTGGACCACACGTCGGCCAACTCGGCCATCGGCGATGACGGTGTGATCGGGTAGATGCAGCACACCTCGTTGAGACGATAGGCGACCGAGACGGCGGCCTCGTTGCCATCGACTGTGGCACAAGTCATTTCGGCTCCGGGAACATCTCGATGGCGTGCACCGGGCACTGATCGAAGCAGACGGCGCAGCCGGTGCAGCTGTCGTAGTCGAACTTGTACCGGTGCCCGACCCCGAGTTTGATCACGGCGTCTTCGGGGCATGCGCCGAGGCAGCCGTCGCATTCGAAGCAGTTACCGCACGAGAGGCAGCGTCCGGCCTCGTAGGTCGCTTGCTCGGCGGACAACCCGCCGACGACCTCGTCGAAACTCGCGACGCGCTTCGCCGGCTCGAGTTCGGGCTGCTGACGCCGCGGGGTGTCACCGAAAAACCACAGATGCAGCGAGTCGAACGTCGCCATCGGGTGTTTCGTGAGGCGGGTGCCTGTCGTGTTGCGCAACCAGGCGTCGATGTGGTGTGCCGCCTTTTTCCCATGGCCGACACCGACTGTGACGGTGCGTTCGCTGGGCACCATGTCACCGCCGGCGAATACGCCCGGACAGCCGGCCATCAACGATTCCGATACCCGCACGCTGCCGTCGGTATCGAATTCAACTCCCGGAAGCGTCCGCATGAAGGCCGATTCCGTTTCCTGACCGAGCGCCATGATCAGGGTGTCGGCGGCCAGCGTCTCGAAGCGTCCAGTCGGTCGTGGGTAACCCGATTCGTCGAGTTCCATGATCTCGACCCGTAATTCGGGACCGTCGAACACGTTGATCGTCCGCAGCCAGTTGATGCGCACGCCTTCGCGTTCGGCGTCCTCGGCTTCCTCCTGGTGGGCGGGCATCTGCTCGCGTGTGCGGCGGTAGACGATGACCGCGTCCTCGGCGCCGAGGCGGCGGGCCACGCGAGCGGCGTCCATCGCGGTATTGCCGCCGCCGTACACGGCCACGCGGCGGCCGATGGCCGGCCTTTCGCCGGAGGCGACGTCGCGCAGAAAAGACACCGCGTCCACCATCGTGCCGGCGTCGCGAGCGGGAATGTCGACGCGTTTGGCCAGATGCGCGCCGACCGCGACAAACACCGCGTCGAAGCCGCCCTCGTCGCGCTCGGCTGCGAGGTCATCGACCCGATGATCGCTGGTCAACCGGACGCCCATCGCCGCGATCCGGTTCAGCTCGACATCCAGCACCTCACGCGGCAGCCGGTAGTTCGGAATGCCGTATCGCATCATCCCGCCGGGAACCGCGCCCGCGTCGCGGATCTCGACTGAGTGGCCGAGTCGTGCCAGATGGTAGGCGGCGGACAGTCCGCTCGGCCCCGCGCCGACGACCAGGACTCGCTTGCCGCTGAGGGTAGGCGGCGGTTCGAACTGCCAGCCGCGCTCGGAAGCTAGGTCACCGAGGAACCGCTCCACCGAGTGGATTGATACGGCGCTGTCGAGATAGGCGCGGTTGCAGACGGTTTCACACGGGTGGTAGCACACCCGTCCGTGAATTCCGGCGAATGGGTTGTCCGTAACGAGCTGACGCCAGGCCTGCTCGTGCCGGCCGGCGGTGGCATGGGCAAGCCAGGCTTGGATGTTCTCTCCGGCGGGGCAACCTGCGTTGCACGGTGGCAGCAAATCGACGTAGACGGGCCGGCGCTCGCGCACCGGTCCGGCCCGAGACTGCCCGTGGGACAGGTCCGCAAGCGGCGTGAGGTCACTCGAAGTTGCCGCTGCGGGCCGATGGGATGCGTCGCTCGTCATTGGGCCGGTACGAGCTGTTTCTCCACTTGAAGGACCTGACGGGTGGTCTTGATGACCGTGTCGGGGTTAAGGCTCATCGACTCGATGCCGATCCGGACCAAGAACTCGGCCATGTCCGGGTAGTCCGAAGGCGCTTGTCCACACAGTCCCGAGTGGATTCCGTTGCGGCGGCAGCCCTCAACGGCCATGCGAATCATCTCCTTGACGCCCTCGTCGCGTTCGTCGTAGTCGAAAGCCACAATCTCGCTGTCACGATCGACGCCGAGAGTGAGCTGAGTCAGGTCGTTGGAGCCGATGGAGAAGCCGTCGAAGCGCTTGGCGAATTCGTTGATCAGGATCACGTTGTTGGGGATCTCGCACATCGCGTACACCTTGAGTCCGTTCTCGCCGCGGCGTAGACCGAGGTCGGCCATCGTCTGTAGGACGAGGTCCGCCTCGGCGATTCGACGCACGAACGGGAGCATGAGAATGACGTTTGTCAGACCCATCTGTTCGCGCACGCGTCGCATCGCGCGGCACTCCAACTCGAAGCCCTCGGCGTAGGCAGGATGCGCGTAGCGTGAGGCGCCTCGAAAGCCGAGCATCGGGTTGCTTTCGGATGGCTCGAAGGCCGCGCCGCCGATCAGGCTCGCGTACTCGTTGGTCTTGAAGTCCGACATCCGCACCACAACTGGCTTGGGCCAGAAGGCGGCGGCGATGGTGCCGATTCCTTCGGAAAGGCGCTCCACGAAAAAGGTGCTCCCGTCGGGATAGTCGTGCGTGAGCCGATCGATCGTTCTGCGTGCATCGGGGTCGTCGACCTTCTCGGGGTGGAGCAGGGCCAGCGGGTGGACCCGGATGTCCTCGCTGATGATGAACTCCATCCGGGCGAGCCCCACACCGTCGTTCGGCAGGAACGACGTCTTGAAGGCGAGCGCGGGGTTCCCGAGGTTGAGCATGATCTGGGTTCGCGGCCGCGCCAAGCCCGCCACCTCGCTGCGGTTCACGTGAAAACCAAGTTCGCCCCGGTACACGCGGCCCGACTCGCCCTCGGCACACGACACCGTCACGGTTTCGCCATCGGGCACGCACGTGGTTCCGTCGCCGGTGCCAACCACAGCGGGGATGCCGAGTTCGCGAGCGATGATCGACGCGTGGCAGGTGCGACCGCCGCGGTTGGTGATGATCGCCGCGGCCGTCTTCATGATCGGCTCCCAGTCGGGCGTGGTGGTGTCGGCGACCAGCACCTCGCCGGGCTTGAACTCGGACAGGTGCTCGGGGTTATGGATCGGTCGCGCTACGCCCGAGGCGATCCGGTCGCCGACCGCGCGGCCCTCGGCGATGATCTCGCCTCGGCCCTCGAGGACATAGGTTTCCAGCGCCGTTGCGCTGTGCTGAGAGGCCACCGTCTCGGGGCGGGCCTGGACGATGTAGAGCTTTCCGTCCAGACCGTCCTTGGCCCACTCCATGTCCATCGGCCGCCCGTAGTGCGCCTCGATCGTGCACGCGTAGCCGGCCAGTTCCAGGACGTCCTCATCGGTGATGCAGAACCGAGCACGGTCGGACTTTGGTGTCGGGATGTTTCGCACCGTGCTCTTCGTCTCACCCTCGACGAGGACCATCTTCACCGCCTTGTCGCCGACGCGGCGGCGCAACACGGCGCGGTGGCCGGTCAGATAGGTCGGCTTGTGGACATAGAACTCGTCGGGGTCGACGGCGCCCTGCACCACATTTTCGCCAAGGCCGTAGTCGCCCGTCACCAAGACAGCGTCGCGAAACCCGGACTCGGTGTCGATGGAGAACATCACACCGGACGAGGCGATATCGGAGCGGACCATCTTCATCACGCCGATCGACAGGGACACCTTGAAGTGGTCGAAGCCCTGGTCGAGTCGGTAATGAATGGCGCGATCGGTGAACAAGCTGGCGAAGCAACGCCGGCACGTGTCGAGCAGACTCTGTTCGCCTTTGATGTTCAGATACGAATCCTGTTGACCGGCGAAGCTCGCCGTCGGCAGGTCCTCGGCGGTCGCCGAGCTCCGCACAGCGAGACTGACCTCCTCGCCGTACTCTTGCTGAAGCTTGTGGTAGGCAGCCAGGATCTCGGCGGCCAGATCGTCGGGGAGGCCTGCGCCGTAGACGATCTCACGGGCGCGCTTGCCTTTACGCGCCAGCTCGGCGACGTCGGCGGGGTCCAGATCGTCGAGCTCGGCATGCAGGCGGTCCCAGGCGCGGGCCTCGTCCAACATGTAGCGATAGGCCTGGGCGGTGATCGCGAATCCGTGCGGGACGCGGACGCCCTGCCCGGACAGCTTCTGGAACATCTCGCCCAGGGACGCGTTCTTTCCGCCGACGAGCGGCACATCGTCGATGCCGAACTCCTCGAAAAAGCGGACGTACCCGGATGTTGTCATGACTTGTCCTCTCGTAGCGCATCAGGCTGTCGGCGGCGGCGAACTCGACGCGCACGTCATGCGGTGTCGAGTTCGCCCGGTTCGTTGCCCGACAACGCCATTCGTGGTGGCGGTACAAGAACGATCGGTGCGTTCGGTGTGTGGCGGTTCGCTGCCGTACGGCCGATAACGCCACAAATACCAACCTCCCACGGCGGCACACACCGTGCCAGGGCCGAAGGTCACTGGACTGAGTAACACTTGGCCGCACCAGCGTTAAGTACGAAACTCCAGATAATGCACGCCAGCGCCGGCATTGAGAATCCGGTCAGCCGGGAAATCGGACAGTGGTTCCGGGCATCAATTGAACGACTCGACCACGGCACTCCACTTCGACGCCGTTAGCATCGCGCGGCTCCACGCTGATGATCACGCCCTTTCCGCTGACCCGCAGGTGCAAGTGCAGGCCGCGGTAGTGGATCGGGAACGCCAGCACGCCAAGCGCTTCCGGCCAGTGTGGGGAGAGGATGATGCGGTCGGACCGGGTCTCCAGGCCAGTGAAGCATCGCTGCATGAGGTCGACGCTGCCGGCCATGGCCGCGAGATGTACGCCTTCGGACGTCGTGCCGCCCTGGATGTCGGAGACGTCGGAGGTGAGTGCTTGTTGAAAAAACTCCATGGCTCGATCACGGTTCGCCCGGGCAAGCACCCAGGTATGCACCACACCGCTGAGCGTCGACCCGTGCGACGTGCGAGCCAGATAGTAGTCCACCATTTCAGGGATCTTGTCGGCAATGAAGTGATAGCCAAGCCGTTCCAGTAGCTCACACAATTCCGTTGCCGACATCAGGTAGAGCAGCATCAGCACGTCGGCCTGCTTGGAGGCCTTATATCGGTTCACGTCGTCGTTCTCCGCCTCGAGGATGCGGTCGAGGCGTTGGATGTTGCCGTACTGCCGCCGGTAACCGTCCCAATCTAGGTCTTCCAAGTCGCCGTATCCCTCGAACTGACTGATGATCCCGTCATGGAACGGGACGCACATCCGTCGACTCACCTCTTCCCAATGCGCTAATTCGGCAGTGCGCAGTCCCAGCGTTTCCTGCAAGTCGAGTCGGTTCGGCAGCGGCAACGATTTCAATGCGTCGAGGGCGCGCAAAATCACCCAGACCGCCATCACGTTGGTGTACGCGTTGTTGTCGATGCCGTCGTAAGGCGCATCTGGGTAGCCCGAGTGAAATTCGTCGGGCCCGATGACCCCCCGGATGCTGTAGCGTTCCCCTTCCTCGTCGTAGCTGGTCCGACTTACCCAGAAGCGCGCGATCTCGGCCAGCATCTCCGCGCCGTAGTCGATCAGGTAGGCGAGATCTCCGGTGACCTGATAAAACTTCCACGAGCTATAGGCGACGGCGATGCCGATGTGATGCGCCCGTGCGCTCGAGTCGGGGTTCCACCGGCCGCTGCGCGGATTCAGATGCAGACGTTGGCTTTCCTCGCGTCCATCGCTGCCGGATTGCCACGGGAACATCGCACCGGAGTATCCCGCCGCCTTGGCGGCGTGACGTGCCTCGGGTAGGCGACGGTATCGGTATCCCAGTAGCGACCGGGTGACCATAGGCAGCCGAAGATTGAGCACCGGGAAGATGAACAGCTCGTCCCAGAAGATGTGCCCGCGATAAGCCTCACCGTGCAGTCCGCGAGCCGGCACCCCGACGTCGAGGTCGGAGCTGTTGGGTGAAACCGTCTGCAGCAGATGCAGGAGATGCAGTCGCAGAATGCGCGATTCCTCGGTGAAGTCTGCGAACTCGATAGACAGGCGCTCCCACAGATGCGCCCATTCGGTGACATGCCCGTCGCGTAACTCGGCGAAGTGTCCTAGTCGGCTCAGCCAGCGCTGCGCATCGACAGCGGGTTCTGATGTCGCGACGTCGCGCCCGGTGAACAGGGTCACAACCTTCTCCACCGTCAACACGTCGCCCGCCGACAGTTCGACCGCGATATCGTGCCCGATCTCTGCGCCGTCGTCGACGGGCCGGTAGCTTGCCGGCACGGGACTCGCGTTACGCCACACGATGCTTCGCGCCGCCATGGCGATGGGAATGCGTGATTGGGTTGTTTGAACGGCCAACAGCACAGAGTTGTCCGAGACCTGTCGCTTTTCGATCAACTCGAGATGATCGTTGGCCAAATCCCGATACCGCTCGACGAGCGAGTTCGTGACGCTGCCGTCCAGTGTCGAGCGAATCTCTAGCGTCCCGGACCAGTCCTCGGCGACGATCGTCGTCTGCAATGCGCCGACGTGGGGCATGTGCATCGCGACGAATCGTTGCTGGTTCAGCGAACTCGTGCGCCCGGCACCGTCGCGGAAGCACACCTCCCGCGTCAGCACCGCGCCGCGCAGGTCGAGTGTCTGTCGGTAGGACAGCACACTGACCGCGTCGATGTCGAACCAGCTACCCCCGTCAATCCGGAAGGTCAGGGGAAGCCAGTTAGGCAGGTTGACCAGACTCTCGTTGTCGATAGTCGTACCCGATACGTCGTCGACGAGACGGTTGTACACCCCGGCGGCATAGCTGCCGGGATAGTGCACCTGGTCGGCTTTCGATTCGGGTGCGGCTCCCCTAGTGGCGAAGTAGCCATTTCCTAACGTGCACAACGACTCACGAAGCTTCTCGTTTTGCGGATCGTATCCCTCGTAGGTGAAATCCCAAGCCTTGTATGATGTCTGATGCTTGTTCGCCAGCCAATTCGACCCGCGCTTGAGAAACTCGCATACCTGATCGGGACTCTGCAGAGCGAAGCGAGCGGCCGTCTTGCGGTCGCTGTCTTCGTCGTGGCGTACGACGATCCCGATGCCGTCGAATTCGACTGCGTCGAAGGCGTCTTCGTCGGTGAGGTCGTCGCCGATGTAAATCGGCAGCAGGGAACCCTCGGCGTCAATGCGATCACGAATCCAGGCCAGCGTGGTCCCTTTGTCCCAGTCGATATCCGGCCGCAGCTCGACGAGCATGCGCCCGTTCGTCACACGCAGGCCATCGCGCTGCCCGAGTTTGCGTGTGGCAGAGACGATCTCACCGACGCGTTGCGTCGCGACCTGGCGATAGTGAACGGCGACGGCGAAACGCTTGTGTTCCACCCTTACTCCCGGAATCTCCGCCAGGATCTCACGTAACTCCGCTGCCGCACCTTCGAGAATACCGACGGCTGCGTCGGCCGCTTCATTTCGGTGGTATGTGCCGTCCGGTTCGGTCAGCTCAAAACCGTGGCTGCCCGCGTACCAAATACCCGGTATCGCTACCCGGCTGCGGATATCGGCGAGGTCACGACCGCTCAGTATGGCGACAGGACATTGCGATGCAAGGCTTTCCAGCGCTTCGCAGGCTCCGTCGACGAGGACAGCGGCGCCGGGATCCGCAACGATAGGGGACAGCGTTCCGTCGAAGTCGAGGAACAGCACCGGCTCTCGCGCACCCAGCACACCGACGATCTGACCGTATGACTCCACCGCATCGGGGAGCTGCGAGATTCGCCTGCCGCCCACGCGAACTGCGACTTCGTCCGGGTGCGCGACCACCACGTCGGCGCCACACCCCAGTAGTCGGTCGGCACTCACGGCATCGACACCGACGACGAACGCGAAACCGCCGTCACGGGCTGCCGCTATGCCGGCACCGGCGCCGTCGACGACGACCGACCGTTGCGGACGCACACCGAGTTGGCGAATAACTTCTGGGAGGGAGGCAGCAGGGTTGCCATCGACACAGACGCCGAAGAGGTCGTCGATCCCCGCGGATTTCAAGAGCTGTTGACCGCCCGGGTACATCGAGTAGACCGCGGTGGCCAGCCCGACCTCGCGCAGTTTTCGCACCAGATCGATCGTCGACTCTGACGCCGGAACAGCATCGGTGGCGGTCACCACAGCGTCGAGGTTGAAGATCACGGCGTCGTGGTAGCGCGGGTCCACGGTGACCGGCAGCGTCATGGCGATGTCTTTGGTTGAGCAGCAAACCATCGTCCGTCGATATCTATGGGGTCGGCGACCACGTCGAAAAATCGCTCGACATCTTCCCGGATGCAGTGCGCGGTGCCGGGAGTAAGCAACATGGCCGAACCGGCAGCGATGCCCAGTCGCATCGCCTTGTCGAGTTGCCAGCCGCGCTTGAGGCCGACAGTAATGCCCGCGGTCATGGCGTCCCCAGCGCCCACCCCGCTGCCGGACGATACCTCTACAGCCGAATAGCGTTGGCTGCCATGCGGTGTGGCAAGCAGAGCACCGTCGACACCAAGTGACACGACGACAAATTGAGCGCAGCCGCGGTCGATGAGTTCGTGCGCAGCGGCTAGCTGTTCTGACTCGGTGATGAGCTCCCGTCCGACGCATTCGCGTAGTTCTCGCACGCTCGCCTTGAGCAGAAAGACCCCAGAAGAGATATGCCGTAATCCACCCCCAGACGTGTCGAGAATCAGCAGCGCACCACGCTCGCGACAGATGTCGGCGACCCGCTGATAGAAGTCGGTAGGCACGCCGGGCGGCAAGCTGCCGCTCGCCACCACGATGTCCGCGGATCCTGCTGCGGCGCTAAGCGTCTCGAGACACGCAAGCTGCTCGGCATCAGTGAGCCGCGGGCCCGGAAGCACGAAACGGTACTGCTTCCCGGTGCCGTGCTCGTCGACGGTGAAGCTTTCTCTGGTGGAGTGCGCCACGGGGATCCGCTGTACCGGAACTCCTGACTCAGCGATCAGATCCGTTACCTTGTCGCCGGCGTGGCCGCCCGCGGGGAAGAGCGCCAATACCGATTCGCCGAGCACATGGGCGATTCGCGCGACGTTGATACCGCCGCCACCGGGATCGTAGCGGGGTGGCCCACACCGCAATTTGTCGGTGGGAATGACCCGATCAGTGTCCGTAGTGATGTCGACCGCCGGATTCATCGTCAGGGTCACAATCGTGGATCTTGACCTCGTCGGTGAATTCATCTCCGCTACACCGGATTCAGCGCTTGGCGGTAGAGAGCGGCACCCGCGGTGACTCCCGCGCCGGCGGCAACGAACAGAATGCGGGAGCCCGGCGAGAGTATTTCGGCCGCACTACTCAGGGCCGACACCAGTGAGGCGGTATGCATGCTCTCGTCGTCGGCGACGGTGATCCGCTCCACCGGTATGGCGAGTTTAGCGGCCAGTGCCGCGCGATAGGCGTGCCGGGCCGGCGAGGCGACGATCATGTCGACGTCGGAAAGGGTGAGCGAGGCCTCCTGAAGACAGCTTTGGGCGACTTGGACGCCGGCGGCGGCGAATTGCTCGTCCATCGCCGGTGACTCACTGAATCGAAGTACGTTGCGCGCGTCTTCGAGTCCAACAGTGGCGCGGAAGTGTTCGCCGTCGTCGGGGATGTTCAACCAGTGGACACGGCCGAGCCCGAAGTCGCCATCGCTCCAATCGCACAGCAATGCCGCCCCGACGGGTGAGAACGGAAAGTGCTCGCTCATCCCACGACCCGGATCGGCGTCACTCGTGACGACCAGCGCGCAATTGATGGTGTGTGAGCGCAGAAAGCCGTCGACGATCCGTAGCGCGGTGAGGACTCCGCACGTTCCGTTCGCTATGTCGAACGAGAACGTTCCGTGCGCGTCCTCGTGTGGGTCCTCAGGGTTGGCCCCGATGTCCTCCTGGATGAGCGCGGCGAGGGCCGGCTCGGCCAGATTCTTGTCGCGGTAGATGCCGGTGTTGATCAAAAGATCGACGTCGCCGGGCTCGCGGCCCGCTCGTTGCCGACAGGTCTTACCCGCCGCGACCGCCAGATGCAGTGCGCTGTGACGGTTGCGCCAACCGGCTCGGGTGACGTCGAGGCGTTCAATCACTGTGCCCATAGCGGCCCACCAAATCTTCGTCCACGGTGAGGAGAACGACGCCGATCTCCAGACCTGATGCCAGAGCAATCAAGGCGATGGTTTCGCCCGGCCAGATCCGACCGGCTTCAAGTTCTTCGACCAGAGCCACGGTGTGGGTCGTCGACGCCGTGTTCCCGTACCGATCGACTGTGATCACGGCGTCGTGCCGTGGGCTGTCACCGAATGAAGCCGACATCGCGGCCATCCCCTTGCGTATCGCGCGGGCCGAGGTCTGATGCGTGATGACGTGATCGATGTCGTGGATCGCGATGCAGGCTGCTTCGAGGACTTCGTGCAGCAAAAGCGGGGTGTCGGCGATAGCTGCCCGCTGGATCCCGCGAGAGTCGGTAAACATTCGGGCACCCGGATCATGGCCCTTCGGGTAGGCAAGGCACAGCCGGCTGTGGTCGGCAACGGTGGTGAAACCGGCGAGGCTGATGCCACCAGACTCGGGCGTGGCACGTTCGAGCAGAAGTGCCGCTCCTGCGTCGCCCAGTGTCAGGCAGGCGAGCTCTTTGCTCATGATGTTGCGGATGTGCCGGGCCGCATTCTGACCGAGTTGCGAAACGTACTCGCCGCTGATCACCAGACCGCGTTCGACGGTGCCCTGCCGGATCCAATCGTTGAGCACCGTGACACCCGTCAGCATTCCGGCACATGCGTTGGACAGGTCGAAGGTCGCTGCCTTCTCAGCCCCGATCGCACGGGCGACGGCACTACTCATCGTCGGCTCTACCCACTGCGTCAGTCCGCCGCGAAACTTCGTGATACTGCAACTGATCACCACATCGAGTGACGCCGCCTGTTGCTGCGCCTTGTCCAGGCAGTCCAGCGCCGCCGACGTCGCAAGACTGTAGGAATCTTCGTCGCCGGTCGAGACGCGACGTTCATAGATGGTCAGTCGTTCCAGATCGATGTGCGTGTGATGGCGCGTGCTCGCCATCAATTCGTCAGTTGTGAGCACGGTGGCAGGCAGGTGCCGCCCGGCCGCGGCCAGCCGGGCGCGAAACGGCGCCGCGGGTCCGTCACCCTCCATCACCAACCAGTCTTTGGGCATCGTTGCTCTCCTTCGCTTTCACAGGATGGGTCGCGACGGCATTGGGCAACAGAGCATTGAGACCCTATTGCGGAGCACATTGAATTCAGCCACTTGATGACATCCGGCAGGTAGATCGGTGACTTACGGCCCTCCGGACCGGCGAGTCGATGGTGGACGCTTGCGCAGTGACCAATCCGCGAGCGCGCCCGTCGGCGAAATGCGGTGACTCGTTTGCGGAACATGCAGTCAGCGCAGCCGGACGACCATTCTTGCTGCAAGCAGCGCCTGCTTTGTAGGCCACCGAACTACGAGGAGATCACGATGGTTACCCGGGTGGGCGTGAACGGTTTTGGGCGTGTCGGCCGAAACTTCTTCCGTGCGGTCGACGCGCAACACGCGGCAGGCACCACCGACATCGAGATCGTGGCGGTCAACGACCTCACCAACAATGAGACTCTGGCGCATCTACTCAAATACGACTCCGTACTGGGACGCTTAGCGCACGAGGTGTCGGTCGTCGGCGAGGACATTGTGGTCGGGGACCAAGTGATCAAAGCGTGGTCCATCGCCGACGGGCCGGCAGCACTGCCGTGGGGAGATCTCGGCGTGGATGTAGTCATCGAGTCCACCGGTCGATACACCGCCGCGGAGCAGGCCCGCGGACACCTCAACGGCGGAGCGAAGAAAGTGGTGGTGTCCGCGACGTCGAAGGGTGCCGACCTCACCGTCGTGATGGGCGTCAACCACCGCGACTACGACGGCACTCAGACCGTCGTCTCGAACGCCTCTTGTACGACAAACTGCCTGGCGCCGATGGCGATGGTGCTCGACGAGGTGTTCGGAATCGAGCGCGGGCTCATGACCACCATCCACGCGTACACCCCGGATCAGAACCTGCAGGACGGTCCGCACCGAGACCTTCGCCGCGCCCGCGCTGCGGCGATGAACGTGGTTCCCACGTCCACCGGGGCCGCCCGCGCGATCAGTCTGGTGCTGCCCCAACTCCAGGGCCGGCTCGACGGGTACGCGCTTCGGGTGCCGGTGCCCACCGGTTCAGCCACCGATCTCACCGTCATCGTCCGCGAGCGGGCGACAGTCGAGGCCGTCAACGCCGCGTTCGCGGCCGCCGCTGACAGCGAGCTGAAGGGCTTCCTCACCTACACCGAGGACCCGATCGTCTCCTCCGACATCGTGACCGACCCGTCGTCGTGCATGTTCGACGCCGGACTCACCAAAGTGACCGGTGACCTCGTGAAAATCGTGGGCTGGTACGACAACGAGTGGGGTTACTCCCACCGCCTCGCCGACCTCACGGGCCTGGTCGCATCGACCCTCTGAGCCGTATGCCCACAGTCATGCCGTTAGGACGTCGCCCCTACCGCGGCGTCGACCAACCGTAGGCCCACGCCGATGCCCAGGGTTGGGTTCCGTTGGGGACGCCTGCCATTGTTGATGCCATCAACACCTTTCGCGTATCCGCAGGTCAGTTCGCGTCATTTGACGTCGTTTCGCGTCGTCCGATTCAGCGTTTCCGCAGGTCAGAACGATTTCTATATGGGTTCGATTCCCGGCAGCTCCACTACAGAAGAAGCAGGTCAGAGCAACAAAGTTCTGGCCAGTTTCTCTTTTCATCAACATCTCATCAACATCTGTCGGTTAAGCTCACGCCATGGCGTCGCTTCGTCGTGGCACGCGTAGGGATGGCAGCACCTACGTGCAGGTGCTGTACCGGCTGAATGGCAAGCAGTCTTCGACCTCGTTCGAGGATCTCCCTTCGGCTACGAAGTTCCAAAAGCTCGTGGACAAGTTCGGGCCTGCTAAAGCCTTGGAGACCCTCGGCGTCGACCCTGAGTTCTCGTCATCACGGTCGCGGAGCGGATTGAGCACCACATCGACCACCTGACCGGGCTGCGAAAATCGACGGTCTATGACTATCGCTCGTACCTCAAGAACGACATTTGTGAGCCTCTCGGCGACCTCCCGCTAGTCGCTTTGTCCCGCGACGACATCGCCAAGTGGATGCTGGGCCTTGCAGAGCAGGGGCCGCAGGCAAAACGATTGCCAACAAGCACGGTTTCCTTAGTAGCGCCCTCAACGCTGCCGTCCGGGCAGGGCGTATCCCGTCCAACCCGGCTGCCGGTCAACGCCTGCCGACCTCCGAGCGGCAGGAGATGGTTTGCCTCAGCCGTGAAGACTTCGCCCGGCTGCTCGACAACGTGACTGAGTTTTGGCGGCTGCTCGTGGAGTTTCTGGTGGGATCGGGTTGCCGCTGGGGCGAGGCCACGGCGCTCAAACCTGGCGACGTCAACAGGTTTGAGAACACGGTGCGAATCACCAGGGCCTGGAAGCGGACCTACGACCGTGGTGGTTACGAACTGGGGCAAGCACACGGGCGCGTCGCGGCCGCACGGATTTGTTGATCTCGACGACGTTTGGCGCAGAAGACTTCCCGACGGTTGCAGCTTTCTTGCGCCGGACGTCGGTTGCGGTGACGGTGATCAGGTCCTCGACTCCGCAGCCAAAGATGTCGCAGAGGGCAGCCATCATCTGTAGCGAAACTCGTTCGGGGCGTTGATGAACCACGCGGTAGACCTGAGGCCGCGACAGCTGGATACCACGCTCGGCGAGGCGCGGGATGAGGTCGGTGCTGTTGTGCATGCCGGCCGCGGCCATGAGCTCAGCCACCCGCCAGGTGTAATCGACTTGACGTTTCACGAGCTCTCCTCGCCGTCAACGGACAACGCCTCGGCAATGGTGGCATCGAGTTTCCGACGCAAGGTGCGGGTGCGAAAATCGCTGGACACACAGGTGTCGAGCGAGGTGGTGCTGGCATGTTCGTGCCCAGGCTTGGTCCTGGACGAATTTCGCGTCCCAGCCCGTGTTGTTTAACTACAGGCCGCACAGGCATGGCTGGGCCTAATTGCTTTGGGAGAGTGGCGATGTCGGCTGGAAGCCAGTTTGACACCGGTACGCGACACGCCGGATATCTGTCAAAGTACCTCGGCGATTCTGGTCAATTGTGGTCGGTGGATTGGTTGTAGGTCCGTCCGACATCGCGGATCCGTCACGATGATGAGAATTTCGTTAGTTGGGCTAATCTTCACACCGAGACCGCAGCTGACCACGCTTACTGGGCCAAGCGCTCCACGCGCGATTTGGTAGACCAACGACTTGATGCAGCTCATGCCAATGTCAGCAGGCCTGATTCGTCCAGTGCTCCGACATCGCTCGCCGAGTCACCAGTAACCGGACCCCGTGAACTGGTCCACAGCGAACGAGAGTCGTTCATTGGTGGGTACAGGTGGCAGCGTAGCGGGCTGGGGGCTGGTAGCCCAGTGACGAATGCCGGCGGTGGTGGTTGTACT
>Ga0134128_10003923_pt1 | contig 18228 bp, 14 predicted proteins | sample KB31754_FD_96462 | JGI IMG/M metagenome (GOLD analysis project Ga0134128, IMG submission 96462) | Terrestrial soil microbial communities with excess Nitrogen fertilizer from Kellogg Biological Station, Michigan, USA - KB3-175-4 | ecosystem: Environmental > Terrestrial > Soil > Unclassified ... | reverse complement strand
TCTCGCGCAGGCACGCTGGGCCGCACACCAGTTCGGCGTGCACGAACGCATCGAATTCAGGCAGATGCAGCTCTACGATCTTGCGCGCGAGCCGCAGCAATATGACCTGGTGTGGTTCATGGGCGTGCTGTACCACTTGCGGCACCCGTTGTTGGCGCTGGACATCCTCAGGCGGCGCACGCAGCGGTTGCTGATGCTGCAGACGTTGACGATGCCGGGCGATGAAGTCGTCGATCCGCCCGCGGATTTCCCCATTGATGATCGCGCACGACTGCTCGGCGAAGGCTGGCCACGCATGGCTTTCATCGAAGGCCAGATGGCCGGCGACCCGACCAACTGGTGGGCGCCCAACGAGGCATGCGTGCGCGCGATGCTGCGCTCGTCGGGCTTCAGCGTTCGCGCGCGTGTCGCGGACGAAACGTATTTGTGCGAACCCGCGCCGGAAGGCGAGTGGGCTGCGTTGATCAACGACGAGTTGCGCGCGGCAACGGGGACGTGATCCTTACCCCCTCTCCCCCCAACGGTGAAGCTGTCGGGGGAGAGCGGAACGAGCATTACTGTTCTCCTCCCTCTTCCAGGGGAGAGACCGGGAGGGATGGCTCAGCTCTCAGCAGAGCTTCCACCTTCACTGTTATTCTCAAGCTGCTGACATCGCAAGGATTTATTCACCCATCCCGGCGCTTCTTTCCTTGCCGCGAAGCGAGAAACCCAGCGAGATGATGGTGCGCCTGAGCGCGGAGAGGCTGTAGGGCTTGGGCAGGATCACGGTGTGGCCCTCGTCGTCGTCCACATCCTTGTCGCGTTGCACCGAATCGCCGTAGCCGCTGGTGATGATCACCGGCAGCGTGGCGTTGGCGGCGCGCAATTCGCGGATCGCGTCCATCCCGTTTTCGCCACCCAGGTTCACGTCCACGATCGCGAGATCGACGGGGGGGCCATTCGCGATCGCCGCGCGGGTGTCGGCCAGGTTGCCGGTTTCCACCGCGTCCACGCCGATCTCGCGCAGCAACTGGCCCATCATCTGGCGCAGCGAGGAATCATCCTCCAGCAGCAGCGCACGCACGCGCGCGTCTTCGTCGCGTGGTTGCTTCGCATCGAGCAGGCCGCGTACGCGTTGCGCCAGTTGCATCCGTGTGTAGGGCTTCGAAAGCAATTCGATGTGGGGCGGCAATTGGCCGCGTTGCTGCACGATCGCGCGCGGATAGCCCGACGCGAACAGCACCATCAGGCCGGGTCGCCGCGCCTGGGCCCGCTTGGCCAACTCGCCGCCGTTCATCACGGGCAGACCGACGTCGGTCAGCAGCAGCGCGATCTCGGGGCGCTCGTCGATGATACGCAACGCGGCCAGCGCGTCGTCGGCTTCCAGCACCGTGTAACCGAACTCGCGCAGTTGTTCCGCGCAATATTGCCGCACGAAGGTTTCGTCCTCGACGACCAGCAGGGTCTCGTGCCCGCGCGGCGGCGTCGCGGGCGCCACCGGGCGGGCGCGACGTGTTTCTTCGTGGAGGGAGCGCGGCAGGAATATCCGGATGGTGGTGCCCTGGCCGGGTTCGCTGGCGATCGCGAGATGGCCGCCAGACTGGCGCACGAAGCCGTACACCTGCGACAGGCCGAGTCCCGTGCCGTGGCCCAGCGGCTTGGTGGTGAAGAACGGTTCGCACGCGCGCTCCAGCACCTCGGGCGGCATGCCGGTACCGGTGTCGGTGACCGCGATCACCACGTAGTCGCCACTGACGCGCTCACCGCCGAGCATCTCGCAGTCGAGCTGCGCGCTGGAAACGTCCACGGCAAGATCGCCGCCTTCCGGCATCGCGTCGCGCGCGTTGATCGCGAGATTGAGGATGACCGATTCCAGCTGGTGCGTGTCCACCTCGCACAGCCACTTGCACGAGAACGTGGTGCGCACGCGCACGCCCTCGCCCAACGTGCGCTGCAGCATGTCGGACATGCCGGCCACCAGCACGGTCACGTTCACCGATTTGGGCGCAAGCGCCTGCCGCCGCGAGAACGCCAGCAACTGGCGCGTCAAGTTGGCGGCGCCGTGGGCGGCTTCGGATACCCGTTCGGCAGCCGTGCGGATCATGCCGTCGTCCGGATGCTGGCGCAGCACTTCCTCGATGTTGCCGAGGATGATCGTCAGCAGGTTGTTGAAGTCGTGCGCCACGCCGCCGGTGAGCTGGCCGATCACCTCCATCCGCTGGGTCTGCTGCAGGCGCTCCTCGGTCATCCTGACCTCGGTGAGATCGCGGATCACCTTGGCGTAGCCGGTGATGCAGCCGTCGTGGTCGCGAATCGACGTCAGCATCGCGCTGGCCCAGAAACGCGTGCCATCCTTGCGGGTACGCCAGGCCTCGATCTCATGGGTGCCTTGCTCACCGGCGACCTGCAATGCGCGTTGCGTCGCGGCGTCCGCGAGTTCCTCGGCCGTGTAGAAGCGCGAGAAATGGCTGCCCAGGATTTCATCGGCGCTGTAGCCGAAGATGCACTCGCCGCCGGTATTCCAGGTGAGGATGCGGCCGTCGGCATCCAGCAGCATGATCGCGTAGTCGGTGATCCCGGCCAGCAGCGTTTCCAGGTGCAGTTCGGTGCGGCGCAATTCCTCGCTGCGTTGCGCGACCGCGCGTTGCAGGTCGCGGCGCCATTGCCGGCTCGCTTCCAGCAGCCGCGCGTTCTCGATCGCGAAGGTCGCCTGCGCGGCAATGCCGGCCAGGATCAGCTCGTCGCGCTGCTCCAGCGCGTTCGCCTCGGGGTGGCCCAGGAACAAGGCGCCCAGCACCACGCCTGTATGCGACGGCACCGGGACCGCGAGAAAGCTGCGCATGGACGGCGGCTTGCCGTCCGCCGAAATACCGTGCAGCAGGTCTCCGTGATGCACGCTGCGTCCACCGTCGAAGACCGGCTCGAACAGTTGCGCAAGCGCGTCCGCCGACATGCCGCCGAAATGGGCGCGATCGCCGTGGGACATCACGACGCTACCGCGCGCGCCGCCCTTGTCCGCGAATCCGCCGCAGCGGGCGGCGGTGAACCGCACCGCGTTCTCGACGATGGTCCGGATCAGCGCATCGGGGTCGCGTTCGCCAGTCAGGGACTTGCCGACGCGGGCCAGTGTTTCGAGAATGTCCACCTTTTCGCGCAACTCGCGCTCGCGCTGCTTGATGCGTTTTTCCAGCTTCACGCGCCGGCGGACTTCTGCTTCCAGTGCCGCGGAATGCTGGCGCAGCATCGTCACGAGGCCGGCGTGCCCGGATTGCACCGGAAGCATGGCTCGCGACGCGGGCGCCACGTGGTCGTGCGCCGCGCAGATGCGCGAGAAATCGGCGCGTGTCAGGGGGTCGGCGAATGCGGACATCGGGTACGCGCAGAACACCGTGACCGGCAATTTCTCGACGAGCTCGTTGCCCATGCCTTCCAGGCGCACCGCCCCGGCGTAGTCGCCGGCCTTGCATTGCATCGCCACCATTTCGCCGAAGACGCGCACGTTGCGGCGGCGCTTGCATATTTCCTTGAGCGGTTTTTCCACCACCTCGGCGAATGCGTCCGGATCCGGCACGCCATCGCGTACGATCGCCTCGAGCGTTTCGGCGCAGTCCAGGTGCACCCAGTGACCCTCCGCCGCCGCCGCGTCCGGGTCGACGCCGCGCCGGGCCAACGCGGCGCGCAGCGCGTGCATGCGCGCCGGCTCCGCGATGGACACGAATGCGCCGCCTGATTGCAATGGGGGCAGCGCGAATTCCACCAGTTCCGCGGTCAGCGTCTCATCGTCGTCATAGAATCGCGCGATGTGTTGCGATTCGATCGCGTGCGGCAGCGCGCGCATGGGACCGTCCGGCACCAGCGTCACGTGCGCGCGGGACTCGGGCGGCAGCACGTCGCCGTGGGCCGCACAGATCCGGGTGAAAGCCTCGCGTCCGCCCGCGCCGTCCAGCGATGACAGCGGATACGCGCAAAGCAGATCCACCGGCAGCCGCTCCAGCAAATCGTTCCACAAGTCTTCGAGGGCCAGTGCACCCGCGTAGTCGCCGGCCTTGCACTGCATCGCCACCATTTCGCCGAACGCGCGCACGCGCCCGTAATCCAGGCACAGTTGCGCAAGCGGCGCCTCCACCGCTTCGGAGAACGCCGCGGCGTGCGGCAAGCCATCGTGCAGCAGCGCTTCCAGCGTGCACGCGCAATCCATCTGCAGCCACCGGCCTTCCGCGATCACCGAGTCGGTGTCGAAACCGCGCCCGTAGAGCCGCGCGCGCAGTGCTTCGAAATGCGCTGGTGTCGAGATGGTGACGAAGGCTTCTTCCGAGCGCAACGCATCGGCCGCGTAATCGGCCAACTCCGCGACCAGGAATTCCTCGCTGTCGTAGAACCGCACGACGTGATTCGCGCCAGCGTGGACGGCCTTGTCGATCTCGGCGTTCATGGCTTCGAACTCTCCAAGCGTGCGCGCACCCCGGGCGCGCCACATCGGTCGACGTCCAGCATACGCCGCGCGCAAGCGCGCGGGGCATTCGCGCGGACAGGCCTGCGGATGCGGAAAAATTTACTGACCGTTGCGAGGCCGCTTCGCGAGCCGGTCAGTCCCTCGAAAGCCAGCCCCGCCATTTGAAAATGCCGAGCGGGATCAGGATGCTCACCAGGATCGCGCCGAGCGCCATCGCGTAACCCCATGGCTCGGACAGTTCGGGCATGGCCTTGAAGTTCATGCCCCAGATGCCCGCCAGGATCACCGGCGGCACGGCCACCACCGACGCCACCGTGAAAAGCTTCATGACATTGTTCTGGTTGACGCTGATCAGGCCGAAAATAGCGTCGAGCAGGAACTGCAGTTTTTCCGTGAGCTGCTCGTCGAAGTGGTCCAGCGCGACCAGGTCATTGCGGACGGTTTCGATGCGCGACTGCTGTTCTTCCGCAATCCACGCCGGATTCTTTTCGCACGTGAACACGGCGATCCGGGTGATCCCCAGCAACGTGCCGCGGCTGCGGGCGAGGCGTGTTTCCAGCGCGCCGACGTGCACCAGCCAGCGGCGCAGGTGGCGCGTCTCGACGTAGCGATCGCCGAACACCCGCCCGGAAAGATCGGCGACTTCGCCGGCGATCTTCTGCATGCGGGTGGCGGTGCGTTCCACCACGGTTTCCAGCAATTCCGCGAATGCGGCGGCCGGTCCGTCCTGCGATGCATGCGCATGCCAATCCCTGGCGGCCGTATCGAACACGGCCGAGCGCGCGTAACGCTGCGTCACCAGCAGTTCGGGCGTCAGCAGCATGGAAACCGGGTTGGCCTCCGCCTTGCCGTCGTCGGCGTCCTCGAACACCGGCACCTGCAGGAACATCGCCCGCTCCTCGATGCGATTGCGTCCCGGAAGACTCACCCCGGCGATGTCTTCGCGCGCGGGCAGTTTCACCTTCGCGACCTGCTCGCACGCCTGCACCTCGGCTTCGTCGGCATCGCGCAGGTCCAGCCATGCGGACTTCGCGGGCAGGGGCGTACCGGGTTTCCAAACCACGGGCTCGGGCCGGCGGGCATCGTGGATGGTCAGCATGGTCTGCGCTCCTTATTCCGCCTCGTCGTGCGGATCGGGAAAGGGAGGGGCGGCGTCCGCGTCCGCGAACCAGGGTACGATCACGATAGCAAGGAATGGCACGTTCGCATGCGCAAGGTGCCGCCGCAACGATTGCGCGCGATGCGCGTGCAGCAGGTGTTGCAGCCAATGCTGTTTCACCTGTTGCTGCAACACGACCGCCACGCGCAGCCCGGCGTCCTCGCGCCGCAGTTCGGCGATCCATTCGAGGATCGGGCGGTGCAGCGTCCGATAGTGCGCTTCGACGATCCGCAGGTGCGGCGGTTCGCGCCCGGCTGCACGCAGCGGCACTTCCACGTTGGCATTCCAGCGACGCCGCAAATCCGGCGGTTCCTTCTGCTCGGGTCCGGTCAGCCGCGCGAGGTGCAAGGCGAACACTTCGTCGGCCATGCCCATCGCGAATTCCAGCGCGTCGCGGGCGGGGCGGTTCCAGCGCTCGATGACCACGATCGCCGCGGTGCGGCTCGCGGGGTGTGCATGGAGCGTGGCGTCATTGCCTTTCAGCACGCGCAGCTTGCGGTAATAGCGGTGGATGCGATGCAGCAACGCGTAACCCCCCGCCATCAGGAACAGCGTGATCCACGCGCCTTCGCGAAACTTCGCGACCACCATCACCAGCAATGCGGCGGTGGTCACCACCCCGCCCACGGCATTGAAGGTGAGTCGCGTTGCGTGCCCGCGGCGGGTGCCGTCGCGCTCCCGCCACGCGCGCCGCCAGTGCGCGGCCATGCCGAACTGCGAAAGCGCGAACCCGGTGAACGCGCCGATCGCGAACAGCGGGATCAACCTGTCGGTGATGCCTTCGAAAGCCACCAGCAATACCGCGGCGCAACCGGCGAGGCACAGCAGGCCGATCGAATACTCCAGCCGGCGTCCCGCGATCGCGAAACTTTCCGGCAGATAGCCATCCTGCGCGAGATTGCGGCACAGGCGCGGAAACGCGGTGAAGCTGGTATTGGCGGACAACACCAGCACCGCGAGCAGCGATGCCATGGTGACGTAGTAGAACGCATTCTCGCCGGTGATCGCGCCGGCGAGCTGCGCCAGCACCGTGCGATAACCGGGGCGCGACTGCGCCATCGCGCCGATCCGGTACGCCGGCACCAGCCACGCAAGGGACGCGAGCATCAAGCCCAGCGCGATGACGATGATGCCGAGCGTGCGATGGCCATGGCGTTCCTTCGGATCCCGGAATGCGCTCATGCTGTTGCTGACCGCTTCGACCCCGGTCATCGCCGTGCAGCCGCTGGCGAAGGCGCGCAACAACAGCCAGACACCCGCGCCCGAGGTGGCTGCCGCCGCGAGCGGGACGGGCGCGCGCAGCGGTTGCGGATTGCCGTGCGCGACGATCGCGCGGAACAGCCCGAACGCGAACAATCCCGCGAAACAGGCAAGGAAGGCGTAGGCGGGAACGGCCAGTACGCGGCCCGACTCCGGGGTGCCGCGGAGGTTGAGCAAGGTCAAGGCGGCCAGCACGACGAGACACAACCCCAGCATGTGCGGGTGCAATCGCGGCAACACCGAAACCAGGGCGCCGACGCCCGCGGAAATCCCGACCGCGACATTCAATATGTAGTCGATCAGCAGTGCCGCCGCGGCGACCAGCCCCGCGGGCACGCCCAGGTTTTCGCGCGCCACGACGTACGCGCCACCGCGCGCGCGATAGGCCTGGATGGTCTGCCAGTACGACAGGCACAGCAAACCCAACAGGATGATGATCGGCAGCAGCAGCCAGCCGAGTACCGTGGGCGCCGCGGCGCCGAGGGGCATCAACAGCATCAGCGCGGCTTCGGGACCGTACGCGACCGATGCCAGCGCATCCAGTCCCATCGCGGGCACGCCTTCGAGCGCGCCGATCTTGCGCGCCTGCGATTCCCGATTGGCGAGCCGGCGTCCGAGCAGCAGGGCAAGCGGATTCACGTCGGCAGGCCTAGAAGGCGACGCCGCGCTGGCCCTCCAGCCCGAGGTGACGCGCGATGCTGGCGCCGATGTCGCAGAAACTCGAGCGTCGGCCAAGCCGCCCGCGCGCGACGTCCGGACCGAACGCCAGCACCGGCACGCATTCGCGCGTGTGGTCGCTGCCCGGCCACGTCGGATCGCAGCCGTGGTCGCCGGTGATCACCACCAGATCGTCCTTCAGCAATTCGTGCTGGAACTCGGGCAATCGTTCGTCGAAGGCTTCCAGCGCCGCGGCGTAACCGGTGAAGTCGCGGCGGTGGCCGTACAAGCTGTCGAAGTCGACGAAGTTCGCGAACAGCAGGCCGCCATCGCCCAACGCGCGCGTGCCGTCCAGCATTTCATCGAACACGCGGTCGTTGCCGCCGCCCTTGCGTTCGCTGCCGGTGGCATCGTGGCAGAACAGGTCGCCGATCTTGCCGATCGAAACGACATCGCGCCTGGCCGAGGTTGCGCGGCGCAGCAGGGTCGCGGCCGGTGGCGGCACGCCGAAGTCGCGCCGGTGTTCGGTGCGGCGAAAATCCGCGGCATTGCGGCCCGTGAACGGCCGCGCGATCACGCGCCCGATGCGCAGCGGATCGAGGAGTGCGCGCGCGATGCGGCATGCGTCGTACAGGCGTTCCAGTCCGAACGCTTGCTCGTGCGCGGCGATCTGGAACACGCTGTCCGCGGACGTGTAGCAAATGGGCTTGCCGGTGTGGAGGTGCTGCTCGCCCAGTTCGCCGATGATCTGCGTGCCCGACGCGTGGCGCTGGCCCAGTACGCCGGGCAACCGCGCGCGCTTGCACAGCGTATCGATGAGATCCGGCGGAAAGCACGGTTCGGTTGCGGGAAAATAGCCCCAGTCCGCGCCCGTCTCGATCCCGGCGATTTCCCAATGCCCGGTTTGCGAATCCTTGCCTGCGGACACTTCCACCGCGCAGCCGGCGAGTCCGACGGTCCACGTGTCGCGCTCCGCGCCCGCAGGCGTCGCGCCGGTCGCGCTGCGGCAGGTTTCGGCGAGACCCAGCGATGCGAGGTGCGGCGTGTGCAACGGCCCGCTGCGCGTGCCGGCGCGGTCGGCGTCGCCCGCGGCGCAGCGCTGCGCGATGTGGCCGAGGGTATCCGCGCCGGTGTCGCCATAGCGTTCGGCGTCGGGCGCGCCGCCGACGCCCAGCGAATCCAGCACGATGACGAACGCGCGGCTCATGCCGCGTACTCGGCCGCGATCGCGGGTGCGGAAACGGGCGCATAGCGCGCGACCATTTCCGCGCAGAATTCCGCGTACCGTTCCGGATCGCGCGGCGCGCTGGTGTGGTGCGGGCGGATGCCGAGGTGCTCGGGCGTGTAACAGAACGTCAGCGTCACATCGAAATCCTCGAGCGCCTGCATCTGGCAGTCGAACCAGTCGAGCGCGCCGGGCCGAAACCGGTCGGACCACGACAACCCCGTGCGGAGCTTGCGGACGCCGAGGCGTTTCAGCCATGCCACCGCATCGTCGAGGCGGTGATCCTGCCAATGGAACCATTGGCAGATGCCGAGCACGGAAGCGTGCCTCGCGAAGCGCCCGAGCGCGGGCTTGGGCGTGCCGTCCTCGCGCAGCAGGCCCATGTGGAAGTGCCGGTAATAAGAAGAGCCTTCCGCCTCCTTGTGGCGGGTCGTCGCTTCCCACGCGCGCGGCAGGTCGAACAGGCTGTACCAGTGGATGCGCGGCGAGCGCCCGGCCAGGAGTTCGGCGGTGCGATCGAGGCCCCACGCCTGCACGTCTTCCGAACCGAAACTCGATACGCCCACCTCGCTCACCCACACCGGCAGCGGCGTGAGGGACTGGATTTCTGCAAGCTTGTCCGGCCACTCCTCGATCTGCCAGTGGTTCCAGTCCAGCGGAAAACCGTGTACCGCCAGCGCATCGACGTGATCGAGCACGCCGCGCGCCTGCATGCCGCGGATGAAGTGCGCGTCGATCGGCGAAATGCCGCCCAGTACGCGAGTGAGCGAAGGATTCGTTTGCCGGATCGCGCGGCCCGCCAGCATCGCCATTTCGGCGAAGCGCGACCAGTCCGGGTCCACCTCGGGATCCCAGTGCGACTTGTTGTTGGGTTCATTCCACAGCATTGCGGCTTCGATCATCGGAGGGCTCCGGCAGCGGATGGATTGGGCACGTCCGATCGCGCGGCCGCGCATGGCGGGGCGAGTGTGTGCATTGCCGCGCGATAGCCGTCGAGCGTGCCGACGTCGAGATAGGTTTCGCCGGCTTTCACGCCTACGGCATGGCCGCCGCGCGCGAGCCAAGCGTTCACCAGCGTGCCGATGTATTCGTCGCGCGGCTCGCGCACCAGCCACAGCGCGTGCAGTTCGCGGAACACGCGTGCCGGCATCTTGAACGCGCCCCATATCCAATGCGTGCCGGGTGCATCCTGCTTGACGCGGATCTCCCGGACCCGACCGTCATCCAGCAGCACGGCATCGAAGTGTTCGGGATCGGCGACGGGGAACAGGAGGAAGGAAAGCACGTCGTCGGGCAGCGCGGCCAGGCCGTCTTCCGGGAACCACACGGTGTCGGGCAGGCCGACCGCGACGCACTCCTCGCCGCCGAGCAAGGGCGCGGCGCGAAAGATCGCGTCGCACAATCCGCTCGGTTCGGGCTGCACCACGTAAGCCAGGTGCGCGTTGCCGAACTGCCCGCCGAAATATTCGACAATGTCGGACTTGCCCGCGCCGATCACGATGCACAGCTTGTCGGCGCCGCCCGCGAGCATGCGCTCGAGCAGGTATTCGGCGACGGCGCACGGACGCGGTACGCGATCGCTCAGTGCCTTGCCCAGCGGCAGCAATTCCTTGGAGAACGCCAGCGGCTGGATGCGGCTGCCGCGCCCGGCGGCGGGAATGACGCCCCACATCACGGCACCTCCGGTACACCCCCTTCCACCGGAAGGGGGTCGCGCCGCAGGCGCGGGGGGATGTCCGCCCGAAAGCCATCCCCCTCCGCGCTTCGCCCGCGAAGGGGGAGGAGTGAAGGCGTTTCGAGCAGCCGCAGCAATTCGCAGGCGCGATGCATGGATGTGTGCGACGTGAGCGTGCGCTCGCGTCCGGCTTCGCCGATGCGTTTCAATTCGGCGTCGGAAATGTCCAGCGCGGCAAGCACATCACCGGTGTCGCGCCCCAGCAAGACTTCTTCGCCAGGTGTGTAGAACTCCGCAAGCCCCGGCCAGTCGTCGCTGAGGATGGGCACCGCGCACGCCGCCGTCTCGAACATCCGGCCGGACGGACACCAGCCGGCGCGCGCCATCGCGGCACGCGTGACATTCAACGCCAGGCGCGATGAACACAGGAACGCCGCGTGTTCCGACGGCGGCAGGTGCCGGATGAACCAGACATTGCCACGCCACGGGAAATCGGGCGGATACTGCGCGCCCGCGAGCGTGAAGCGTGCCTGCGGACGCGCCGCGGCGGCGTCCAGGAACAACGCCTTCAGCACGGGCTGGCGGTCGGCGGCGTACGTGCCGAGCCAGCACAGGTCCGAACGATACGTGGCCGACGGCGCAACCGGGCGATGCAGGACAGGATCGACATGTCCGTACAGCGGATGCGCGTTGCGCGCATGCAGGATTCTCTGCAACGCGTGCAGCGTGGGGCCGCCCGCGTAGCTCAGCACGACGTCGTAATCGCACAAGCCTCTCGCATCGAGATACGGCAGCGGCTTGCCCTCCCGGGCCGCCGCGATCGTCACCGGCGAATCAAGGTCGTAGAACACCGCCAGTGGTCGCGCGGCTTCCAGGATTTCCGCGCGCGCCGGCAGTGCATCCGGACAGTAGGAGGTGACGATCGCGGCATCCGCCTCGGCGAGTTCGCGCCGCACATGCGCGCGGATCGCCCGCCAATCTTCGTACACAACCAGCGTTGCGCCTTCGGGTGCCGCGCAATCGCGCTGCCGCGCGTACCAGGGAACGTCGCGCTCGAAAAACACCACGTCGACGCCGAGCCGCGCGAGCGCCTTGCACATGCCGCGCCACAACGTCGCGTGGCCATTGCCCCACGAGGAGCTGATCGTCAATCCGAAAACCACCAGCTTCATGGCGCGACCACTTCGTTGAGCGCTTCGAGGTGCAGGCCGGTCGCGTTGGACGAGAAGCACGTGATCGATGCGGGATCGACCGCGAAGCGCGCGTAGTCACCCGCCGGTGCGTGCAGGCAGTGCAGTATCAGCGAACGAATGATTTCCGCGTGCGTCACCAGCACCAGCGTCGCGCCGGCGCAGGTGGCGGCCAGCGCGAGAAGATGCAGCGCAATGCTGCGCTGGACTGCACGGATGTCGATGCCCGCGGGTGTTCGCGCGCAATCGCGATCGTTGTTCCACCGTCGCCAGCCGCTTTCGCGTTCGAGCCGTTCGAAGGTCTGCCCCGACCATTCACCGAAATCCAGTTCGTCGAGCGCGGGCGCGACCTTCACATCGCACCGCGCATGCTCGGCGATTGCTTGCGCCGTTTGCAAGGCGCGGCGGCGCGGACTGCTTTCGATGCAGACCGGCGCTTCGGTGCGCAGGCGTTCCGCCAGTGCGCGCGCCTGGCGTTCTCCGTGCGCGTCCAGGGATGCATCCAGCGTGCGCCCGAGCAGGGTGTCGTCAATGTGCGCGCACGTGGCGTGGCGCACCATCAGGAATGTCGTCTTGATGCAGGGCGTCTTCATGCAGGGCTTCCGTGCGGGCGCTGGCGAGAGGTTCGGGTTTGCCGGCCGCTTGCGCGGCAATGAATTCGCGCGTGAGGTTCAGCGCCACGTGGTCCGGAAACTGGTGCGGCGGCGATTTCATGAAATAGGCCGAGGGACCGACGATCGCGCCGCCGATGCCGCGATCCATCGCCAGCTTCGCGCAGCGCACGGCGTCGATCACGACGCCCGCGGAATTGGGTGAATCCCACACGTCCAGCTTCAGTTCGATCGACATCGGCGAGCCACCGAAGGCGGTGCCTTCGAGCCGGATGTACGCCATCTTGCGGTCGGTGAGCCACTCCACGTGGTCGCTGGGACCGACGTGGATGCTGTCCGGCGCGACGTCGACCTGGCTTGTCACCGAGCGCGTCTTCGAGAGTTTCTTCGAGACCAGCCGCTCGCGTTCCAGCATGTTCTTGAAATCGGAATTGCCCCCGAAGTTGAGCTGGTAGGTGTGGTCGAGTTTCACGCCGCGATCACGGAACAGGCTGGCCAGCACGCGATGCACGATGGTCGCGCCGACCTGGCTCTTGATGTCGTCGCCCAGCAGCGGCAGGCGCGCGCGCTCGAAACGCCGCTGCCAGGATTCGTCGGACGCGATGAACACCGGGATGCAATTGACGAACGCGCAACCCGCGGCCAGCGCCTGCTCGGCGTAGTACTCGGTCGCGCGTTGCGAACCGACCGGCAGGTAGGACACGAGCACGTCGGTGCGGGCACGCCGCAACGCCTCGGCAACGTCCACAGGTGGCAGGTCCGATTCCGCGATGTCGTCGCGCAGGTATACGCCCAGGCCGTCGAGCGTCGGGCCGCGCCGCACGCGCACGCCGGTGCGCGGAAGCTTGGCGAAGATGCGCGTGCAGTTGGGTTCGCACTGCAACGCTTCGGCGACGTCGCGCCCGACTTTGCCGGCGTGGATGTCGAACGCGCAGGCGACCTCGACGTCGCGCACGTGGTAGCGGCCGACACGGGGATTCATCAGGCCGGGTATCACGGCGTCGTCCGCCGCGTCGCGGTAATAGGTGAGGCCCTGCACCAGTGAAGATGCGCAATTGCCGGTGCCGACGATTCCGATTCGAAGCGGGCCGCTTCCATTTGTGGCGGGGCTCAAGGATCCATCCTCCCGATGTGGTTGTGGCACTGCGCATGCAAATTGCGTGCAAGCCGGAAACCGCGTGGGATCGCGGTCTGCAGCGGCTTCATGAATCTTTCGCGAAGAAAATATTTCAGGCTTCGGGAAACGCTTGCAACCGCGACTGGATTCACCCTTGCTTCACCGCCTGCCGCGCATCATCGAAATCTGCCTCGAATCGAATGGAGTCGAAATGACGGCACTGGTTGGCGATTTCATCATTCAGCGCCTCGGCGAGTGGGGCGTGCACCGCATCTACGGATATCCCGGCGACGGCATCAACGGATTGATGGGAGCGCTGGGCCGCACCGAAGGCAAGACGCAATTCATCCGCGCGTGCCACGAGGAAATGTGCGCGTTCATGGCGTGCGCGCACGCCAAGTTCACCGGCGAGATCGGTGTATGCATGGCCACGTCGGGCCCGGGCGCGATCCATCTCCTGAACGGTTTGTACGACGCCAAGCTCGACCACATGCCGGTGCTCGCGATCGTCGGCCAGCAGGCGCGCGCCGCGCTGGGCGGCCAATACCAGCAGGAAGTGGATTTGACGTCGCTGTTCAAGGACGTCGCCAGCGAATACGTGGAAATGCTCACGGTGCCTGCGCAAGTGCGGCACGTGATCGATCGCGCGATGCGCATCGCGATTTCCAAGCGCAGCGTCACCTGCGTGATCGTGCCGAACGACCTGCAGGAAATGGAGGCGGTGGAGAAGCCGCCGCGCGCGCATGGCACGGTGCATTCCGGCACGGGTTACAGCGCGCCGCACGTGGTGCCGCGCGATGAAGACCTGCGCCGCGCGGCCGACGTCCTCAACGCGGGTGAACGCGTCGCAATCCTCGTGGGCGCGGGTGCGCTCGGCGCCACGGATGAAGTAATCGAGATCGCGGACATGCTCGGCGCCGGCGTCGCCAAGGCCTTGCTGGGCAAGGCCGCGTTGCCCGACGACTTGCCCTTCGTCACCGGTTCGATCGGGTTGCTTGGTACCAAGCCGAGCTGGGACATGATGAGCGATGCCGACACGCTGCTGATGATCGGCTCGCGCTTTCCGTATTCCGAATTCCTGCCCAGGGAAGGGCAGGCGCGCGGCGTGCAGATCGACATCGATCCCGCGATGGTGTCGATCCGCTACCCGATGGAAGTGAACCTGATCGGCGATTCCGCCGCGACGTTGCAGGCGTTGAAGCCACTGCTCAAACGCAAGCAGGACCGGAGCTGGCGGGAAAAGATCGAGAAGGACGTCAGCGAGTGGTGGAAGGTGCTGGAGTCGCGCGCGCACGTCGAGGCCAACCCGATCAACCCCGAGCGCATGTTCTGGGAATTGTCGCCGCGGCTGCCCGACCACTGCATCCTTTCTTCGGATTCCGGTTCCGCGGCGAACTGGTACGCGCGCGACCTCAGGATCCGGCGCGGCATGCTGGCCAGTCTCTCCGGTGGCCTCGCGACGATGGGTCCGGGCGTGCCGTACGCGATCGCCGCGAAGTTCGCGTTCCCGGATCGCGTCGCCATCGCGATGGTGGGCGACGGCGCGATGCAGATGAATGGCAACGCCGAGCTCATCACCATCCGCGATTCATGGAAGCAATGGGCGGACCCGCGCCTGGTCATCCTGGTGCTGAACAACCGCGACCTGAACCAGGTGACGTGGGAACAACGCGTGATGGAAGGTGATCCGCGCTACGACGCGTCGCAGGAAGTGTTCGATTTCCCCTACGCGCGTTATGCGGAACTGATCGGCCTGAAGGGCATCCGCGTGGATGCGCCGGGGCAGATCGGCGACGCGTGGGATGCCGCGCTGCGTGCCGATCGGCCGTGCATCATCGAGGCGATCACCGATCCGGAAGTGCCGCCGCTGCCGCCGCACATCACCCTCAAACAGGCGCGTGCCTTCGCACACGCCATGTTCGAAGGCGATTCCGGCACGCGCGGCATGCTGCGCGAATCCGCGCGCGAAGCCATGGCGACATTGTTCCCCGAACGCGGCAAGGATCGTGGCGATTGAAACCGCCCGATGCCCGCCTGCATGCCCCGTCGGTCGGCGTGTACACCATTCCAACGGACGCGCCCGAGTCGGATGGCACGCTGGAGTGGCGTTCGACAACGGTGGTGGTAGTGGAGCTTGATGCGGGCGGCCAGCGCGGGATCGGCTACACCTATGCCGACAAGACCTCGGGTATGTTGGTGCGCGACGTGCTGGCCGGCATCGTCAAGGATCGCGATGCCATGGACATCCCCGGCGCGTGGCACGCGATGAACGTGGCGGTGCGCAATCTTGGCCGGCGTGGCATCGCGGCGATGGCGATTTCCGCGGTGGACAACGCTTTGTGGGACCTCAAGGCGAAGCTGCTTGCCGTGCCGCTGCTCAAGCTGCTGGGCGCCGCGCGCGATTCGATCCACGTCTATGGCAGCGGCGGCTTCACCTCCTACACCAATGCGCAACTCAAGCGGCAATTGTCCGGCTGGGTGGAGCAGGGCATCGGGATGGTGAAGATGAAGATCGGCCGCGTGCCCGAGAAAGACTTCGAGCGCGTGCGCGCAGCGCGCACGGCAATCGGCAAGCACGCGCAACTGTTCGTGGACGCCAATGGTGCCTATTCGCGCAAGCAGGCGCTGCATCTCGCGGATGCTTTCGCAGAGTGCAACGTGGGCTGGTTCGAGGAACCGGTGTCCTCGGATGACCTGGCCGGACTGCGCCTGCTGCGCAATCGCGCGCCGGCCTGCATGGACATCGCGGCGGGCGAGTACGGCTATCACGGCGGTTATTTCCGCCGGATGCTCGCGGCGGGTGCCGTGGACGTCCTGCAGGCGGATGCGACGCGCTGCGGCGGCATCACCGGCTACCTGCACGCGGCGGCCTTGTGCGAAGCATTCGCGATTCCGTTGTCGGCGCACTGCGCGCCCGCACTGCACATGCACGTCGCGTGTGCCACGCAGGCGACGCGACACATCGAATATTTTCACGACCACGTCCGCATCGAGCATTTGTTGTTCGACGGCGTGCCCCAGCCCGTGGACGGTTGCCTGCGCCCGGCCATGGATCGTCCCGGCGCGGGTTTTTCGTTGAAGCGCCTGGAAGCGCGGCGGTTCGCGGCTTGACCGTATGCACCGCAGGCGCAGCAAGGAGGAGCAGAGATGGAAGTCGATCATGTGAAGGAACAGTGCCAGCACGAACGCTGCACGTGCGAAGTCGAATCCGGCCATCCGTATTGCAGCGAATACTGCCGCAATGCCGCCGAGTTCGAGCAGCACGACCAAAGCGACGAGGACAAGCGCGTCGGCCGCTGCGGATGCGGACACGAAGGGTGCACGCTGCAGTAAGCGATGCCGGCGCAACCGACAACCCTTGCGCGCAACGCTGGATTGGCGGCGCTGGGCATACTGGCCGCCGCGGCCGGTGCACGGGCGTTGCAGCAGCGGCGTCCGGCGACACGCAAATCCGGCGCGCATGACGCGACCGTTACCGCAGCGCGGCGCCTCAACCGCGCGGCGGGCCTGATCGCCACCTCCACGTTGCTGGACAGCGGCGTCGAACACTATCGCGGCATGTTCCACAACAAGGCGATGGTCGCGCCGCTGGTCGTGTCCGCGCTGACGCTTGCGGTCAGCGCGCACGGCATGCGCGACGAACGCAAGTTCGCGCACCGCGTGCGCGATCCGATCTATGCCGCGGCCGCGCTGACCGGCCTGGTGGGAACGGGATTCCACGTCTACAACATCGGCAAGCGGCCGGGCGGGTTCTCCTGGCAGAACCTTTTTTATGGATCGCCACTTGGCGCGCCCGCAGCGGTTGCGCTGGCAGGACTGCTGGGTTACTACTCCGAGCGCTTGCGCGAGAGCCGCGGCGGCAAGGCGCCGCGCGTGTTCCGCGTGCCCGCGGGACGCGCGCTCGCGGCACTCACCGCCGTGGGCCTGGTGGCAACGTCGGCCGAAGCCGGCCTGTTGCACTTCCGCGGCGCCTACCACGACCCTTTCATGTTCGTGCCGGTGACGGTGCCGCCGATCGCGGCGGCGTTGCTGTCGGAAACCGCCGCCACGCATCCGCACCGGCCGCGACGGCTGACGCGTTGGTGGCTGCGATTGACCGCCCTGATCGGATTTGTCGGCGCCGGTTTCCACGTCTTCGGCGTGAGCCGCGACATGGGCGGCTGGCGCAACTGGTCGCAGAACATTTTGAATGGCCCGCCCATTCCCGCGCCGCCGAGTTTCACGGGGCTCGCGTTGGCGGGGTTGGCGGCGCTGGGCCTGATCGAGGAGCACCCCCGTGCCTGATCGCTATCCCGGCTACGACGTGATGGCGAAACGCGACACGCCGTCGTGGAACGATGCGACGCGGCAGGTGATCGATGCACGCCTCGCGATCGTCGATGCGCCGACATTTTTGAATGAGCAGGAATGGCTGACGCTGCGCGCGCTCTGCGACGGCATCGTGCCGCAGCGTTCGCGCGACACGCGCGTTCCGATCGCGGCGATGGTCGATCGCAAGCTCGCGGAGGACCACCGTGACGGCTACCGCGACGCGCGCCTGCCGCCGCTGCGCGAAGCGTGGCGACGCGGACTCGCGGCCGTGGATGCAGCGGCACGTGCGCGGGAGGGCATGATGTTTCATCGGCTGACCGCCACCGCTCGCGATGCACTGCTCAAGGCCATGCAGGACGGCAAGCTGGACGGTCCGGAGTGGGGCGGCATGCCCTCCAAACTGTTTTTTCGCGAACGCGTCACGCACGATATTCTCGCCGCGTACTACTCGCACCCGGCCGCATGGAACGAGATCGGCTTCGGCGGCCCGGCCGCACCGCGCGGCTATGTGCGCATGTATTTCAACCGGCGCGATCCGTGGGAAGCGGCCGAAGCACAGGCGGACATCGATGAAACGGCTGCATGACGCGT
>Ga0134128_10003922_pt1 | contig 18231 bp, 17 predicted proteins | sample KB31754_FD_96462 | JGI IMG/M metagenome (GOLD analysis project Ga0134128, IMG submission 96462) | Terrestrial soil microbial communities with excess Nitrogen fertilizer from Kellogg Biological Station, Michigan, USA - KB3-175-4 | ecosystem: Environmental > Terrestrial > Soil > Unclassified ... | reverse complement strand
TGTACACGTCGCTCCAGCGGGATGAACGGCCCGGTCACGTCAGTCGCTGGGCTCGGCTAGCTCACACCTCACGGCGCACCCCCACCAGTCGCCGCATTCGGTCAGGCAGGCCCCAACCGTTTCGCCAGTGCCGGGCCGAATCCGGCCTTACCGCCCCGCCGAAACCCCGATGATCATGGTCCCGTGCCTCGCTAGCGACGTGGTTGTTGCTCTCATGTCGTGTCAGCGACATGAGAGCAACAACCACGTCGTTACGCCGGCCAGCTCGACAGCTGAGGTTGAGGTCATACACAGGACGCGCGACGTCTGACGGCGCCAAGGATCATGCTCACGCTCAGATCAAACAGGCCGTACACGTTGAACCACACAGCGGCGCGGCGGCCGGTGCCCTGCGCGAGCCTGCGCGCGACCAGCGGCGCGGCCAGGCCGCGTGTCGTGCCAGCCGTGACCCGCGATCATCGCGCTGCAGGCGAACCAGCCGGCGAGCAGGACGCCGCGATGGTGATCGCCCATACGCAGGCGGGCGGGTCGTGCCTGACATCCTCCGTCAGACCGTCACCGACTGGTCGCATTCCGGGCACCGGAATGGCCGCCGTCTGGCCACGGCGCGGGCCACCGCGAAGTAGACGTACGGGAACCCCATCTCGGGGATCTTCCTGGTCGCGCTGACGGTTCCGTGAACCTGGCAGCGTCCGGTGCGCGTCTCGATCGCGTTACCCATGGCACTTTCTCCTTCGTTTCCGAGTTGCCCGTTGACGTTGGCCGAGCCGGTCGCGGCCTGCTTACCGGCTGAGCGGCACCCAGCTGAATCTCCACAGCGCGATGGCCAGGCCCGCGGCCCCCCAGAGCACGACGACGAGCAGGTCGCCGCCGGCGAAGCCGGCGCCGCTCGTGTGCGGGTTGTAGGCCGTGAGCAGCGCCGCGGCCAGGTGGCGGACGGGGAAGAAGGCGGCCACGTCGACCAGCCAGTGCGGCAGGGCCGGGACCGCGATGAACACGCCGGAGATGAAGTACAGGGGCAGCACCGCCGCCTGGGTGATGGGCTGGGCGGAATCCTGGTTGCGGATCACCGATGCCAGAGCGAAGCCCAGGCAGCAGAACGCGAGCGCCCCCACGACGACGGTAAGCGCCAGCGCCGGAGCGGTGCGGGCGGGAACACTGGCCCCGTACAGCAGCCAGCCCATGCCGAGCAGCACGGTTGTGGTGACCAGCGCGACGACGACGGAGGTCAGGGCGCGCCCGGCGATGATGGCCGCGGCCGGCACCGGCGCGGCCCTCCGGCGCTTCAGCGCCCCGGTTTCCCGCAGCGCGGTCACCGAGATCACCAGGTTCACGAACGCGGCGGCGATGATCGCGAGGGTGATGATGCCCGGCACGTAATAGACCGAGGTGCCGATCGAGCCACCCGCGACCTTGACGGTGCCGCGATGGAAGACGGAGGCGAAGATCACCAGGAACAGCACCGGCAGGACCAGCGTGAAAAAGCGGGACTGGCGGTTGCGGAGAAACGCGCGCAGATCGAAGCGGAACTGGTGCAGGGCCAGGCGGACCAGCGACCCGGCACCTGGTGCCCGGGCGGAACGCAGGACACCAGCGCGGGCGGTCATCGACGGCCGTCCGTGGTCTGGGTGAGCGACAGGTAGATGTCCTCGAGGCCAGGCCGGCGCACGTCGAGGTCGGCCAGGTCGCTGCCCCTGGCCTCGGCCCACCGGATCAGCGGGCCCAGCACCGGGGTGACCGAGCCGGCCCGGACCAGCATCCGGTCTCCGTCGGCGTCGGCCAGCGCGCACCGGACCGGTTCAGGCAGGTCACCGGCCGCGGTGCCGGGCGGCAGGCGGAAGCGAATCTCGGCCGCGGAGTGCTGCCGGCCACCCAGCGTGGCCGGAGTGCCCTGGGCCACGACCCGGCCCTCGGCGATCACCGCCACGCGGTCGGCCAGGTGCTCGGCCTCGTCCATGTAGTGAGTGGTCAGGAAGACCGTCACGCCGAGCGCGCGGAGCCCGGAGATCAGGTCCCAGGCCGCCCGCCGGGCCGACGGGTCGAAGCCGGTCGTGGGCTCGTCAAGGAACAGCAGTTCCGGGTTCCCGATCAGGGCCAGCGCCAGGTCCAGCCGGCGGCGCTGGCCACCGGAGAGCCGGCTGGCGATGGAGCCGGCCTGATCCGCCAGCCCGACCAGCGCCAGCGTCTCGCCGACATCCCTGGGGTTCGGGTAATAGCCCGCGTACAGATGCAGGCACTCGGCCGCCGTCAGGTCCCGCTCGGGCTCGGACTCCTGCAAGACCACCCCGATGCGAGCCCGCCACGACGGGCCTCCGCGCCCTGGATCCTGACCCAGGACCGTGACGCTGCCCCCGGTCCGCTGCCGGTGGCCCTCCAGGATTTCCACCGTCGTTGTCTTCCCGGCGCCGTTGGGGCCCAGGAACGCGAACACTTCCCCCCGCATGACCTGCAGGTCTATGCCGCGGACCGCCTCATAGGCGGCGTAACGCATCCGCAGGCCGCGGACCTCGATCACGGCCGTCATCACCGCCGCCCCACGGCGGCCGTGGGCACGTCGCGCGCCGCCAGGCTCTGCTCGCCCGGTCGCTGGATCAGCGTCTTCAGGCCATAGAAGTGCGCGACCAGCAGCAGCGGCACATACACGGTCGGGATGATGTAGGCCAGCCCGAGGTCTCCGGGATCACGAATGAGCGCCGGTCCCACGACCAGGGCCAGCAGCAAGTCGGCGGCACCGACAATGTTGAAGATCCACACCGTGAGCAGCCGTGACATCCCGGCCCCCGGGCGTCCCAGCGCGATAAAGGCCACATAGGCCAGCACCATGCTGACCAGATCGCCGAACGCGGTGGGATCGGCGAATCCCCTCGGCAGCTGGCGGGACACCAGCCCGGCGATGAAGACCGTGGTGGCGAAATAGCGGAAGAAGCTGATCGCCGTGAGAGTCTTCAGCCGCTGCACTCTGGGCTGCTGTTTCATCTTCGGCAAGATAAGGGCGGCGAAGATTGTCGCCCAGCCGACGACCCCGGCGACGGCACTGCCGCCGAAGTAGATTAGGTCCATCGTGACGCTCCCCTGACTGCGGCCCGGTCCTGCTGGCCGGCGCTTCTGGGAACGCTACGAATCCGGGCCGCCGCGGGGCATCACCCGAAGGTGGTACCCGGGTGGAATCCCGGCGGCGTCAGGGGATGAGGCCGAGCTGCCGGCCCCGCGCGGCCGCCTCGGTGCGGTTGTCGGCACCGAGCTTGCTCAGCACGTGGGTCACGTGCTTCTTGACCGTGTCGAGCGCCACCACCAGCTCGCGGGCGATGTGCTGGTTGGACTGGCCCGCGGCGATGAGCCGCAGCACCTCCAGCTCCCGGTCGGTGAGCGGCTCGGCCAGGCCGGGCGCGGCGCCCGCCCGGCCGCAGGCGCGACGCAGGGCCGCCAGGTGGCCGGGGTCGATGCGGCGAGCCCCGTGCCGCTGGTCTGGCCGAGTGGCGGACAGCCGGGCCAGCAAGGCACCCATCGCCGCGCCCTCGTCGGCCAGGACCCGGACGTAGCCGGGCCGCCGGGCCAGCGTGACCGCCTCGGTCAGCGCGTCCATGACGCCGGCCTGATCGCCGCGGGCGGCCAGCGCGAGCGCGCGCAGCGCCTGGATCTCGATGATGCTGCCGGTCCGCTCCTGGCTGGCCGCGAGGCCGAGCAGCCGCTCCAGCAGCGGAAGCGCCCGGCCAGGCTGATGTCGAGCGAGCATCACCCTGACCAGCACCAGATAGGCCGCCTCCCGCGGGTAGTCAGGCTCGTCGTCCGGGCTGAGCCCAGCCGCCGTGGTCCGCTGGGCCGCCGCCTGGACGTCACCCCGGGCCAGCAGCAGCCGCGCCAGCTGCCAGGGCACCGGGTTGAACAACGGGCTCACCTGCGGGCTCAGCTCGACCTGCGCCGCCTCGGCCATCGCCTCCTGCGCCCCCGTCGCGTCACCTTGCGCGTGCCGGATCCGGGCCAGCACCGCCAGCCCGGCCGCCAGGGAAGCGGTGAAGGCCAGCTGCCGGCACAGCGCGACGCCCCTAGTGGCGTGGTCAAGCGCGGCGGCCAGCTCGTCTCGCTCGTACAGGACCTGGGCCAGGCCCACGTGCGCCGGGCCCGTGAGCCCGGCCTGGGTGCTCTGGCCGGACAAGTCCAGCGCCTGCCAGCCGGTCGCCAGCGCCGCATCCAGGCGGCCCCGTGCGCGCTGCACCTCGGCCAGGTCGTAGCAGACCCGCATGGGCAGGAAGCCAGCGAAGAACTCGCCGGTCGCCTGCCGCGCCGTCAGCGCCTCGGCCAGGCCGTCCTCAGCGGGCCCGAGCCGGCCCGCCAGCCACTCCGTCGACGCCTCATTCCAGCCCACGAAGGACCGCATCAGCCAGTCGTCGTCGCCTAGCTGGGCCAGCGCCTGCCGGTTGTAGTCCGCCGCGAGGGCGGCGTCACCGCGAAGCCGGGCGTGCGCGGCGCGCAGCAGCGCTATCCCGGCGGGGACGTTGGCCAGCACGCTCCACCGCCGCCCCGCGGGATCCTCATATGGTTCGTCACCGCTCACCGCGAAGGCGCGCTCGGCGTCATCGAGCTGAGCCTCCAGCGCCTCCAGCCGGAAGCCCATGGCCGCTCCGTAGGCCTGGGCCAGGTACAGGCGCGGACGGTCGCGCAGCGAGTCGGCCGGCAGCGCCGAGAGCCAGCGGCGCAGGGTCACGCCCTCGCTGCGGCCGAGCAGCGTCTCGACGTGCCGCTCGACCAGCCCCGCCGCCCGCGCACCGTCCCCGGCCGCCAGGGAGTGCCGCACCGCGTCGTCGGCCAGGTCATGCGCGTCGCACCAGGCCGCCGCGGCCAGGTGCAGCGCCCGCACCCGGCCGGGCCGCTCGGCCCGCAGCCGGACGCGCAGCAGGTCGGCGAACAGGTGGTGGTAGCGCCACCAGCCCCGTACCTCATCCAGCGGCACCAGGAACAGCCCCGCTCGCTCGATGTCCTGCAGCATCGCCTGGCTGCCGTCCCGGCCGGTCACCGCGTCGCAGAGTTCCCCGGACAGCTGCTCCAGCACCGACGTCTCCAGCAGGAACGTTCGCACCTGCTCGGTCTGGCCGTCCAGGACCTCGTCGGCCAGGTAGTCCAGCACCAGGCGGTGACTGCCGCCGAACGCCGCCACGAACCCGGCCGCGTCCGCGTGTCCCCGCAGCGACAGCCCGGCCAGCTGCAGCCCGGCCGCCCATCCTTCCGTGCGGGCCACCAGCGCCTGCGCCGTCGAGGCGGGCAGGCCCAGCCCGGCCGTCTCACCCAGCAGCGCCGTCGCCTCCTCGGGACTGAAGCGCAGGTCGACAGCGCGCAGCTCGGCCAGTTGGCCATGGGCCCGCAGCCGGGCCAGCGGCAGCGGCGGGTCAGCCCGCCCGGACACGACCAGCCTCAGGCCCGGCGGCAGGTTCTCCAGCAGGAACGCCACCGACTCGTGCACCGCCGCGGAATCGACCAGGTGGTAGTCATCCAGGACCAGCACCAGCCCATCCGGGCCGGGATCGGCGGCCAGCTCGTTGATCATCGCCGTCACCAGTCCGTCGGGCGAGCGTGACGGGGGCGGGCCCATCCGCTCGGCCAGCCCAGGCCGGGCCCGGTCCAGCGCGGCTACCGCGTAGCGCCAGAACCGGACCGGATCGCTGTCGCCCTCGTCCAGGCCCAGCCACGCCACCGGCCGCCCGGCACCGCGGGCCCAGTCAGCCAGCAGCGCCGTCTTGCCGGATCCGGCCGGAGCGCAGACCAGCACCCGGCCTCGGGCCAGCCCGTCGCCGAGGGCCCGCACCAGACGCGGGCGCGGCACGAAACCCAGCCGCGGCTGGGGCACATGCAGCTTGGTGGCCAGCAGGACATCCGGCCTGGCGGTGTCCGTCATCTGGTGTGAGATGTTACGGCCTGACCCGGCTGGCGCGGGACTCCAGGTAGCGCTGCTCGGTCAGGCTGGCGGTGGCCTTCGCGGCCTGGCGGTACAGCTCGTAGGCTCCGGCCGTGTCGCCGGTCTTCTCCAGCAGGTGCGCCCGGACCGACAGCAGCCGGTGATGCCCGGCCATCCGCTCGTCCCGGTCCAGCGTGGCCAGCAGGTCCAGCCCGGCCTGCGGGCCCCGCGTCTCGGCCAGCGCGATGGCCCGGTTAAGGGTGACCATCGGGTTGGGCGCGATCCGCTCCAGGATCAGGTACAGCGCGTGCACCTGCGGCCAGTTGGTCGCCTCGGCGGTGGCCGCGTCGGCATGAGTGGCGGCGATGGCGGCCTGGAGCTGGTAGGGCCCCAGCTCCGGGGCGGCCAGCGACGCCTTGGCCAGCTCGGTGCCCTCGTCGATCAGCTCGCGGTCCCACCTGGCCCGGTCCTGCTCGGCCAGCGGCACCAGGTCGCCGGCCGTTGTCGTGCGGGCCTCCCGGCGGGAGTGGGTCAGCAGCATCAGCGCCAGCAGCCCGGTCACCTCGCCGTCCTCGGGCAGCTGGGCGTGCACCATCCGGGTCAGCCGGATCGCCTCGCGGGCCAGGTCGGCGCGGTGCAGGTCGCGGCCGGAGGAGGCGGTGTAGCCCTCGTTGAAGATCAGGTAGAGCACGTGCAGCACGACCCGCAGCCGCTCCTCGCGTTCCGCGCCCTCGGGCAGGCTGAACGAGCTGCCCGCCGCCTTGATGCGCTGCTTGGCCCGGCTGATCCTGGCCGCCATCGTGGCCTCGGGCACCAGGAACGCGCGGGCGATCTCGGCTGTGGTCAGGCCGCCGACGGCCCGCAGCGTCAGCGCCGTCTGGGAGGCCGCGGTCAGCGTCGGGTGGCAGCACAGGAACAGCAAGACGAGCGTGTCGTCGGTGTCCGGCACACCCTCCGGTCCGGCCTGGGCGGCCGTGGCCCACTCCCGCTCGCGGCGGGCCTGATCACTGCGCACCTGGTCGATGAGCCGCCGCGAGGCGACGGTCACCAGCCAGCCGCGCGGGTTGTCCGGCACCCCCTGGTCGGGCCACTGCACGGTGGCGGCCAGGACCGCCTCCTGCACGGCATCCTCGGCGCCGTCGAACTGGCCGTACCGGCGGATCAGCGCGCCGAGGACCTGCGGCGTGAGCTCACGCAGCAGGTCCTCGCGGGACGGTACCGTCATGCGTCCAGCAGCCCGGCCGAGAACATCACCTGCCGCACCTCGACCCCCAGGCCCTGGATGGCGGCATCAGGGATCAGCGCGGCCAGCTCGATGGCCCGCTCCTTGTTCTCGCAGTCGACCAGGTAGAAGCCGCCCAGGTACTCCTTGGACTCCAGGAAGGGGCCGTCGGTCACGGCCGGCTGGCCGTTGCGCACCGACACCACCGCCGCCTGGGACGGGTCGACCAGCGCCTGGGTGGTGATCAGCTCACCGGACTTCTTAATCGTCTCGATGAACTTGCCGTGACCGTCGCCGATCGCCGCCTTCTCCTCGTCGGTCAGCGCGTCCAGCACGGCCGGGTTGATATGCATGCTGATCAGGAACTGCATGTCGTACTCCCTCGTGGTTCGCGAGCCCCGGCTGGGCCCTTCGACCGGTTGGTCGGAGCCGCCGCCCCCGTCTTGACATCCCCCTGCCCCCAATCTGGCACGAGTTTTGCGTCCGTGTTTCCGCCGCGGGCGATGTCAAGAAGCTCCCGGCCGCTCCGACCAACCGGCGAAGCGCCGAGAGAACAGGAGCTGCGATATGCGAGTCAGCCGGGCCGGACTGGGACTGACCCTCCTCATGCTGCCGACATTCCTGGTCGCGATGGACATGACGGCGCTGCTGCTGGCGCTGCCGAAGCTGAGCGCCAGCCTGGGGGCCAGCGGCGTCCAGCAGCTGTGGATCAGCGACAGCTACGGGTTCATGGTGGCTGGCCTGGTCATCACGATGGGCACGCTGGGCGACCGGATCGGCCGCCGGCGGCTGCTGGTGACCGGCGCGGCCGGGTTCGCGGCGGCGTCGGTCGCGGCCGCCTTCGCGGTCAGCCCGCTGATGCTGATCGTCGCGCGGGCGCTGCTGGGCGTCGCCGGGGCGACCCTGGCACCGTCCACCCTGGCCCTGATCACCAACATGTTCAGCGACGAGCGACGGCGCGGTAAGGCGATCGCTATGTGGGCGACCTGCCAGTTCACCGGCGGCGCGCTCGGGCCGGTGCTGGCCGGGTTCCTGCTTCAGCACTTCTGGTGGGGCTCGGTGTTCCTGATCAATGTGCCGGCCATGGTGGCGCTGGTGATCGCCGGGCGGGCGGTGCTGCCGGAGTTCCGCAGCGACCAGGCTGGCCGGCTCGACCCGGCCAGCGTCGGGCTGTCGCTCGTGGCGGTGCTGCTGGTGGTCTATGGCATCAAGCAGCTGGCCGTCGCCAGCGCGCCGGCCGGGCCCGCGGCTGCGCTCCTGGCCGGCGCCGCCATCGGGTTCGGTTTCGTGCGCCGGCAGCTGCGGCTGGACACGCCGCTGCTGGACCTGCGGCTGCTGCGCAACCGCCCGCTCACGGCCGTGCTGGTCGCGCTGGTCTTCGCCGGCCTGGCCATGGCGGGCACCGGGCTGCTGGTGACCCAGTACCTGCAGAGCGGGCTGGGCTACTCGCCGCTGGCCTCGGCGGTGTGGTTCGCGCCCATGGGCCTGGGGGTGGCGGTCGGCACCATGACCGCGCCGGCGCTGACCCGGTGGATGAGGCCGGCCACCGCGATCGCCGGCGGGCTGGCCGCGTCGGCGGTCGGCAGCCTGCTGCTGACCGGGGTCCACGGGGCCGGCGGCCTGCCGCTGCTGATGACCGGCATCGCCGTCCTGGCCCTGGGCACCGGCCCGCTGTTCGCGCTGGGCACCGGGCTGGTGGTCGGGTCGGTGCCGCCGCAGCGGGCCGGCTCGGCGGCGTCGATGTCGGAGACCGGCAACTACCTCGGCGGCTCGCTCGGCTTCGCGCTGCTCGGCGTGGTCGCCGCGGCGGTCTACCGGAGCCGGATGGACGGCCGGTCCAGCTCGCTGGCCGGCGCGGTCGCCGCCAGCCGGCACCTGCCCGCCCGCCAGGGCGCGGAGCTGCTGGACGCCGCCCGGGCGGCGTTCACCGCCAGCCTGCACGTCACCGGCATCCTGGCCGCGCTCATCTTCGCCGGGCTGGCCGTCCTGACCCTGGCCATGCGGCCGGCCGCCCGACCGTCAGCGGAGCACGTCGTCGAGGGTGGCCAGGGCCCGGTCGACGTCGTCGCTGCTGTTGTAGAAGTGGGCCGAGAAGCGGGTCGAGCCGACGCGCGGGGAGACGATCACGCCCCGCCCGGTGAGCGCGGCGGCGACGGCCTCGCCGTCACGGCCGGGGAAGCGGGCGGTGACGGTGCCGGCCCGGCGGGCCGGGTCGGCGGGGGTGAGCAGGCGGGCGCCGCGCTGGGTTAGCCCGTCGGCCAGCCGGCTGGCCAGCTCGCGGTTGTGCCCGGCCACCTCGGCCAGGGACAGGCCGGAGATGTAGCCGATGGCGCGGCCGAGCGCGATCGCCGCGGCGTAGGACATGGTCGAGTACTCCATCCGCCGCGCGGTGGCGGCCAGCGGCAGCCACCGGGCGCTGAGTGAGTACGGGTGCTCGGTGCTGCGCCAGCCCACCATCGGCGGCCGGAAGTCGTCGAGGAAGGCCGGGCTGAGGTAGCAGACCGCGGCGCCGAAGGTGCTGCACAGCCACTTGTAGGACCCGGCGATGAGGACGTCCACCCCCGCGGCGGTCACGTCGATCGGGACCTGCCCGGCCGACTGGGTCGCGTCCACGATCAGGACCGCCCCGTTGTCGTGGGCCAGCGTCGCCAGGTCGCGCAGGTCGAGCACGTGGCCGGTGAGGTACTGGATGTGGCTGATGCAGATGGCCGCGGTGGCCGAGTCCACGCTCTCGGCGATCTTGTTCACGTCGAAGCCGTCCGGGTCGTCCAGCACGCCGACCAGCCGGACCTCGCAGCCGGTGTCCTCGGCGATGCGGTGCCAGGGGTAGGTGACGCTGGGGAAGTCGGCCTCCGAGGACACCACATTCTGACCGCGGCCGGGCCGCAGCCACCAGGCCACCTGGTTCAGGGCCTCGGTGAAGCTGGTGGCGATCGCGATCGTGTCCGGGCTGGTCCCGAGCAGCGCCGCGGCGCCGTCACGGGCGTCGTCCAGCACGGCGACCTCGGTGTCCTCGTCCATGCCGGTGGTCCCGGCCTGCGCCAGCTCGAGCTCGAACCGGTGCGCGGCGGTCACGACCGAGGCCGGCACCAGGCCCGCGGAGGCGGTATTGAGGTAGGTGAGCCGGTCCAGGACGGGGAAGTCCTCGCGGCGCAGCCCGGGCACGGACATGGCCTCACTCCGTTCGCGTGTCGTCAGCGACTTGCCGGATTGCCCGACAATCTGGCAATGTAGTTCCTGGCACACTAGTTCCTGACCAGCCAGGTTTCAAGGGAGGAGTCTGAGTGGTCCGGGTCCTTGACCGTGATGACGTCCAGCGCCTGGTCGGCATGGCCGACGCGATCGCCGCGGTGCGCGAGGCGCTGGTGGTGGCTGACCGGGGCGGCGCGGTGATGCCGGCCCCGTTCGGGATGTACCTGCCCGACGCCGACGGCGACATCCACGTCAAGGGTGCCTACCTGGCCGGCGCGCCGGTGTTCGCGGTCAAGACCGCGACCGGGTTCTACCGCAACGCCGAGCGGGGGCTGCCGGTCAGCGGCGGGATGACCATGGTCCACGACGCCGCCACCGGCGTCCTGCGGATGCTGATCGCCGACGGCGGGCTGCTCACCGAGCTGCGGACCGCCGCCGCCGGGGCGGTGGCCACCGACCTGCTGGCCCGGCCCGGCGCGCGGTCGGCGGCGATGATCGGCACCGGCGGGCAGGCCCGTTACCAGCTGCAGGCCCTGCTGGAGGTGCGCCCGATCGAGCGGCTCACGGTCTGGGGCCGCCGCCCGGAGGCGGCGCAGCAGTTCCAGCGCGACATGACCGCGGCCGGCCTGCAGATCTCCGTCGCGCCCACCGTCCGCGAGGCGGTCGGGGACGCCGAGGTGGTCATCACCGCGACCAGCAGCACCATGCCGCTGATCGAAGACGGCTGGCTGGCCCGCGGCGCGCACGTGACCGCGATGGGCTCCGACATGCCGCACAAGCAGGAGCTGGACCCGCGGATCCTGGCCGCCGCGGCCAAGTACGTGCCGGACAGCCTCGACGGCGCCGCCGACTCCGGCGAGCTGCACCACGCCCTGGAGGCGGGCCTGCTGGAGCCGGGCTCGGTGTACGGCGAGCTGACCGCCGTGGCGTCGGGGCGGCTGGCCGGCCGCACCGCGGACGACGAGCTGACCGTGGCCGACCTGACCGGCCTGGGCATCGAGGACGCGGCCGTGGCCGCCCTGGCCTTCCGGCTGGCCGGCGAGCACGGCGCCGGCCGGGACGTGCCGCTCGGAGACTGGTGACCATGACCGGCCCCACCACCAGCCCGATCGCCGGCCTGGGCGTGAGTATCCAGCGGCAGAGCACCACCGAGCAGGCCGCCGACGCCGTCCGGCAGGCCATCTTGTCCGGCCGGCTGCTGCCGGGCACGCCGCTGCGCGAGGCCGCCGTCGCGGCCGAGCTCGGCGTCTCCCGCAGCACCCTGCGCGAGGCCGCCCGGACCCTCGAGAGCGAGGGCCTGGTCCGCTACCAGATGAACCGCGGCATCGTGGTCGCCGACATCACCGGGCCGGACGCCGCCGACATCTACGCCGGCCGCGCCGCCGTGGAGCTGGCCGCCGTGGACGCCCTGACCGCGCACCGGGATCCGGCCATCTACCAGCAGCTGGCCGAGCTGGTGGACCAGATCGAGGGCGCCTTCGCCCGCGGCGACACCGCCGCCGTGCTCGACGGCGACCGGCTCTTTCACGCCACCCTGGTCGAGGCCGCCGGCAGCCCGCGGCTGCGCCGCTTTTACGGGCAGCTCCAGCAGGAGCAGCGCCTGGCCCTGGCGCTGGCCGAGCGCTCCAGCCGGGAGCTGGGCCGCACCGCGGACGACCATCGCCAGCTCCTGGACGCGCTGCGCGGCAGCCCGGCGGAGGCCAGAGCCGAGCTGGCGGCGCACCTGAGCGCCGGCGCGGCCGAGCTGCAGCGACTACTCGACCTGCTCGCTCAGCGGAAGGAGGCATCGCGTGACTGACCACAGCGGTGACGGGTGGGATTTCATCATCTCGCCCTGGCACCTCGACGAGTTCATCCCCGGCTTCCCGGTCCCGGCCGGCGTAACCGAGGCGGTTGGCCCGGACCTTCCGGCCGGCTCCGTGCCCGGCCGGGTGACGCGACTGCACCAGGCGGTGGCCGACAAGGCTGAGCGGGCCGCCAGGCCGCTGCTGCTGGCCGGCGACTGCCCCGCCGCCCGCGGAGCGGTGGCCGGGCTCCAGCGCCGCCATCGCGACCTGGCCGTGGTGTGGCTGGACGCGCACGGCGACTTCAACACCCCGGCCATCACGACCAGCGGCTATCTCGGCGGCATGGCGCTGGCGATGCTGACCGGCCGCACGCCAGGACTCCTCGGCGATGAGCTCGGACTGCGGCCGGTGCCCGAGACCAGCGTCGTGCTGGCCGACGCCAGGGACCTCGACCCGGCCGAGCGAGTCGCCCTGGGCGCCAGCCAGGTCCGGCGCGTGCCCGCCGACCCTGGCGTGCTCGCCTCCGCCCTCGGCGGGCTCGGCGACATGCCGGTCTACCTGCATCTCGATATCGATGTCGTCGACAGCGCGGACCTGCCCGGACTGCGCTTCCCCTCCGGGCCCGGACCCTCGCTGGCCCAGATCGAGGACTGCCTGGCCGCCGTCTGCGCCACCGCCGACGTGGCCGGCGCCGGCATCGCCTGCGCCTGGCTTCCCGAGCGCGTCGGCGAACCCGCCACCCGCGAGGCGATCACCCGGCTCACCCGGGCCCTCGGCGCCGACCCGACCTGACCCAGGCGCTTGCGCTGGTGTGGCCAGCTCAGACCGGGGCAGTTCCCAGTAAGAGCGCAGCACTGGGAGGGCATCGTGGCCATCGCGACCGTCAACCCCGCCACCGGGGAGACCGTAAAGAGCTTTGACGAGATGAGCGAGGCTGACGTCGAGCGCTGCCTGGCCGCCGCCGCGACGGCGTTCGAGGGCTACCGGCTGACCAGCTTCGCCGACCGGGCCGCCTGGATGCGCCGGGCGGCCGGGATCCTGGACGGCGAGCGCGACCAGATCGCGGCGATGATGACCACCGAGATGGGCAAGACGCTGGTCGCGGCCCGGCAGGAGGTGGCCAAGTGCGCCACCGCCTGCCGGTATTACGCCGAGCACGCGGAGGGGTTCCTCGCCGACGAGCCCGGCGATGCCGAGGCGGTGAGCGCCCGGCGGGCCTACGTCACCTACCAGCCGATGGGGGCAGTGCTGGCCGTCATGCCGTGGAACTTCCCGCTCTGGCAGGCCATGCGCTTCGCCGCCCCGGCGCTGATGGCCGGCAACGTGGGCCTGCTCAAGCACGCCTCCAACGTGCCGCAGACGGCGCTGTTCATGCAGGACCTGTTCGGCAGGGCCGGGTTCCCGGCCGGGACCTTCCAGACGCTGCTGGTCGGCTCGGCCCGGGTCGAGGCGATCCTGCGCGACCGGCGGGTGGTGGCCGCCACGCTGACCGGGTCGGGCCCGGCCGGGCAGTCGGTGGCGGCCATCGCCGGGAGCGAGATCAAGAAGGTGGTGCTGGAGCTGGGCGGCAGCGACCCGTTCGTGGTCCTGCCCTCGGCCGACCTGAGCGCGGCGGCGCGGGTGGCCACGACGGCGCGCCTGCTCAACAACGGGCAGTCCTGCATCGCGGCCAAGCGCTTCATCGTGCACGACCAGGTCTACGACGAGTTCGAGCGGATGTTCGCCGAGCAGATGGCGGCCAAGACCCTCGGCGACCCGATGGACGAGGCCACCGACGTGGGCCCGCTGGCCTCGGAGCAGCAGCGTGACGACGTCGAGAAGCTGGTCGCGGACGCGGTGGCGCTGGGCGCGCGGGTGCTGTGCGGCGGGGCGGCGCCGGACCGGCCTGGGTTCTACTACCCGCCGACGGTGCTGGCCGGGATCACGCCGGAGATGCGGGTGCACACCGAGGAGGTGTTCGGGCCGGTGGCCACGCTGTACCGGGTCGCCGACCTGGACGAGGCCATCGAGATCGCCAACGGCACCGAGTTCGGGCTGGGCGCCAACGCCTGGACCACGGACGAGGCCGAGCAGGACCGGCTGATCAGGGACCTGGTGGCCGGGATGGTGTTCATCAACGGCAACGTGACGTCCTACCCGCAGCTGCCGTTCGGCGGGGTGAAGACCTCGGGCCACGGCCGGGAGCTGTTCAGCCAGGGCATCCGCGAGTTCTGCAACATCAAGACCGTCTGGATCGGCTAGCCCCGGACCGGCCTCAGGCGCGAGCGGCCAGCGCTACGGCGGCGGCGGTGAGGTCGGCGATCTCGGCGAAGCGCTCCTGCTGGATCAGGCGGCGCGATGCCATCCAGCTGCCGCCGACCGCGACGACGGCCGGGCAGGCCAGGTAGGAGGGCAGCTGCTCGGCACCGATTCCGCCGGTCGGCACGAAGCGGACATCGGGGAACGGGCCGCGGAGCGCGTTGATCAGGTCCACCCCGCCGAGCGGCTCGGCCGGGAACAGCTTGACGGTGGTGATGTCCGCGTCCAGCGCGGTGCACAGCTCGGTCGCGGTGGCGATGCCGGGGATCACCGGGATGTCCTGGTCGGCGCAGGCGCGCAGCACGGCCGGGCTGAGGCCGGGGGTGACGATGAACCGCGCGCCGGCCTTGAGCGCCTGGTCGACCTGCTCGGGCCGGATCACCGACCCAGCGCCGATCAGCGCTCCGTCGCAGGCCCCGGTCATGGCGCGCAGCGCGTCCACGGCGGCCGGGGTGCGGAACGTGACCTCGGCGCAAGGCAGGCCGCCGACGGTCAGCGCGTCGAGCAGCGGCCGGGCATGCCGGGCCTCGTCCAGCGTGATGACGGGGACCAGCCGGTGCCGCGCCAGCGCGGTCAGCACCTCGGGACCGGCATCGCTCATGGATAGCAGGCTAGTGCTCAGCCCGCGAGGGCGTTGCGGTCGTCGACGTGCAGGTCGTCGGGGTTGACGGCTTCCAGGTCCTGGCCCGCGCCCAGGCGCCACTCGGCGATCGCCATGCCCAGAAGGCTGGGCACCAGGTCGGTGGAGCGCTTGACCACCCAGGCCGTGCCCTTGGTGGCCATCCAGGTCAGCTCGGCCGCCTTGCTCGGCGGCGGGTTCATCGGCTCGGCGCCGGGCTCGGGCCCGACGTCGTGGCCGGCGGCGGCCAGCATGGCGTGGAACCGGCGGGCGATCAGGCGGTGGCCGCGCTCGCTGGGATGCAGGCGGTCCACGGCCCACATGCGGGGGTCGTGGGCCTCGGGGTCGTTGGCGGCGTCGAAGTGCAGGGTGGCGAACCGCTCGGCCAGGGTGTCCATCAGGCCGTTGATCGCGCCGGCGCGGCGGGCCAGGGGGCGGGCCAGCACGCCCGGCACGCCGAGCATCTGGCCGGGGTCGGGCAGCCGCATGGTCAGCACCTCGGCGCCGGCCGCGCGCAGCGCGCCGATGGTGTGCGAGGCGGCGGACTCGATGCGGCAGACGTCGAAGTTGGGACGCAGCGTGTCGTTGACGCCGACGACCACGCTGGCCACGTCGGGCTGGAGGGGCAGGGCCTGCGGGAGCTGGTGCAGCTCCACGTCGGCCATGAGGGCGCCGTTGCCGGCCAGGTTGTACAGGGTCGGGTCGGGCAGGCCGTCGGCCAGCAGCGCGGCCCAGCCGCGCCAGCCGCGGCGGCCCTTGCCGGACTCGGCGGGCAGCCGGACGGGATCGCCGACGCCCAGGGTGATGGAATCGCCAAGAGCTACGTACCGTGTCATGCTGGCGCCTCCGCGCGGAGCGTTCCGGCGGTCGCCAGGACCGCCTCGTAATGACCGATCAGCTCGTCACACATCGCCGACCAGGTACGGCCGAGCATCCACTGCCGGCCGGCCCGCCCCTGCGCCGCGCGCAGCGCGGGGTCGGCCACCAGCTTCTCCACCGCGTTCGCCATCGCCGACGCGCTCCCCGGTTCGACCAGGAACCCGGTCTGGCCGTCCCGGACCAGGTCAATCGGTCCGCCGGCGGCCGGCGCGACCACGGACAGGCCGCTGGCCGCGGCCTCCTGGAGCGTGTTGCCGAACGTGTCGTGCGGCCCGCTGTGCACGAACACGTCCAGGCTGGCATAGATCGCCGCCAGGTCCTCGCCGCCGCGCTGGCCCAGGAACCGGGCCGTGGGCAGCACCCGCCGGGCCATGGCCTCGGACGGCCCGCTGCCGACGATGACCAGCCGCACGCCGGGCAGCCGGGCCACCTCGGCCAGCAGCTCGACGCGCTTCTCGGCGGCCAGCCGGCCGACGTAGCCGACCAGCACCTCGCCGTCGGGGGCCAGCTCGGCCCGCAGCCGGGCGCTGCGCCGGGCCGGGTCGAAGCGGACGCTGTCGACGCCCCTGGCCCACAGCCAGACCCGCTCCACGCCGTGCGCGTGCAGCTCGGAGGCGGAGGCGGAGGACGGGGCCAGGGTCCGGTCGACGGCGTTGTGGATCTTGCGAAGCCGTCCCCAGGCGACCGCCTGGCCCAGCCGGCCGGCGTGGTAGAGCTTGGCGTAGGCAGGCATGTCGGTCGCGTAGACCGCAACCATCGGCAGGTTCATCTTCTTGGCTGCCGCGGCCGCCCCGGCGCCGAGCACGAACGGCCCGGCCAGGTGGACCAGTTCCGTGCCGTGCTCGGCCAGGGCGGCGCGGACCCGTGGGCCGGGCAGGCCGACCCGCAGTTCCTGGTAGCAAGGGATCGCCACGGACTTCACGCGTACCACGGGAAAGTCGAATGAGCTGTCGGGACTGGGCACCCCGCGGGCCGGCTCTGGTGCGATGATCAGCGGCTCGTGGCCCCGGCTGACCAGGTGCTCCGCGACGCGCATGGCCGTGTGCGCGACGCCGTTGACGTCGGGAGGGAAGGACTCAGTTACATACGCTATTCGCACGCTCACACCGTGCGCGATCCGCATTCCCGGAAGGGCCGCAACCCCGTGGCGACGCGGCGAACTGTCAGTGACATTTTATGACAGAACAATCCGGCGGAGCTACCGCTGGGCCGCATCCTGCTCACTCGTCCTCGCATCGGCTCGATCCGAGTCACCGGCCAGCCGCGAGCGCGTGGCGAGTGACGCACGGGGGGGTTCATCCTGCCGTCATTGTACGGAATGCGAGGGATGACCGTTAGGCTTCCCGCTGGTCAGGTGTCCCGTGGTCAGACGCCGGGCGGCTCCGCGACTCGCAGCGCGAGCATCGTCATGTCGTCCCTGATCTCGCCGCCGCAGAACTCCAGCACCCGGCGGCGCATCCCGGCCACGATCTCGGCCGCCGACTTCCCGGCCAGCGCGGCCAGTTCGTCGGTCAGCAGGTCCCCGAAATAGCCGTGATCGGGGTGCCGCGCGTCGGCGATCCCGTCGGTATAGAAGAACAGCACGTCGCCCGTGGCCATCTCCAGATCCTGCGCGGACGGCTCGGCGTCGGGGAAGATGCCCAGCGGCTGGCCCCCGCCGCGCAGCTGGCGCACCTGGCCGTCGTCGGTGATCAGCGCGGGCGCGGGCTGGCCGGCACTAGCCAGCGCCACCTGCAATCGTCCCGAGCTCCAGCGCAGCCGGCTGGCGTGCGCGGTCACGAACTGGCCGGCCAGGTTCTCGGCCACCAGCACGTCGTTGGCCGCCCGCAGGACCCGCGCCGGGTCCGGCTCGCCGCGGCCGATGACCCGGATCGCCTGGCGGGCCGCCGAGGTCACCGCCCCGGTGTCCCGCGCGGTGCCGCACACGTCGCCGATCATCATCCCCGGCCCGTCCGGCGTGGCGTACACATCGTAGAAGTCGCCCCCGACATCTGGGCCCTCCGCGCCGATGTGCGCGGCCGCGATCTCCACCCCCGGCACCGACGGCAGCTCCCTGGGCAGCAGGCTGGCCTGCAGCGCCTCGGCCACCGCGCTGTGCCGCCGGAACGTGCGGCCGGCCCGGATGGCCAGCCCGAGCTGCTCCCCGATGGACTCGGTCACCGCCACCTCGGACAGCCCGAAGTGCCCGTGGCTGGCCTGCCGGACCAGGGTCAGCGCGCCGTAGCTGCGCTCCCCGTCGGCCAGCGGCACGCTCAGCACCGACGTCGCCTGCAGCAGCATGACCAGCGGAATCCCGTCCGGGCCCGGCCCCAGCGCGTCGGCGTCCTCGACGTGGGTGAGCAGCTGG
>Ga0134128_10003920_pt1 | contig 18239 bp, 15 predicted proteins | sample KB31754_FD_96462 | JGI IMG/M metagenome (GOLD analysis project Ga0134128, IMG submission 96462) | Terrestrial soil microbial communities with excess Nitrogen fertilizer from Kellogg Biological Station, Michigan, USA - KB3-175-4 | ecosystem: Environmental > Terrestrial > Soil > Unclassified ... | reverse complement strand
CTCCTCGACACGCAGGGTCGAGATCGGATCGAGCGCCGCGGTCGGCTCATCGAACAGGATCACTTCAGGCTCGAGGGCTATGGTACGCGCGATGCAGAGCCTTTGCTGCTGGCCGCCGGAGAGACTTCTTCCGTCCTCGTACAGCTTGTCCTTGACCTCCTCCCACATGGCGGCATCCTGCAGCGCCTGGTGCACGCGCTCGCGCAGCTCCCCCCGGCCGATCCGGCGCGCGAGACGCAACCCGAACGCGACATTCTCGAAGATCGACATGGGAAAGGGAGTCGCCCTCTGGAATACCATGCCGACCCGTAGCCGCAGGTTCGCGACGTCGACCGACGGCGCGAGAATGTCCTGGCCGTCGAGCAGGACCTCCCCCGTCGCGCGATGACCCGGATAAAGCGCATACATGCGGTTGAAGACCCGCAGCAGCGTCGATTTCCCGCATCCGGATGGGCCGATGAAGGCCGTGATGCTGCGATCCTGCAACGTGAGACTGACATCCTTCAGGGCATGCGCGCGACCGTAATAGAAGTCGAGATGCCGCGCCTCGATCTTGGGTGCCGCGGTCCCCTCCTCGGGCCGCTCCCCCTGCAACTGCCTCTGCGGGGTACTCATCTGCGGCCCGCTCCCGGGCCCAGCCTCGCGACCGCCACGCGCGCAATGATGCTCAACACCAGGATCGCGAAGGTGATGAGCAGCGCACCCGCCCACGCGAGCCGCTGCCAGTTCGTGTAGGGGCTCAGCGCGAATTGGAAGATCACGACCGGCAGGTTGGCAATGGGCGTCTTGAGGTTGGTGCTCCAGAATTGGTTATTGAGCGCGGTGAAGAGCAGTGGTGCCGTCTCCCCGCTGATGCGTGCCACGGCGAGCAGGAGGCCGGTGACCATGCCGCTGCGGGCAGCCGGATAGGCAATGCTCGTGATCGTGCGCCAGGGGTAGGCTCCCATGGCCGTGGAGGCATCCTTCATGCCTTGCGGCACGAGATTCAACATGTCTTCGGTGGTTCGCACGATCACCGGCATCGCGATGATCGCCAGCGCTATCGCGCCCGAGATCGCCGAGAAATTCCCCATGGGGACTACGACGAGCTCGTAAACGAAGAGCCCGATGATGATCGAGGGCGCGCTGAGCAGCACGTCGTTGATGAAGCGGATCACCGAGCTGAGCGCCGACTTGCGGCCGTACTCGGCGAGATAGGTGCCGGCGAGCACGCCGATCGGGGCGCCGATGGCGATGCCGAGCACCGTCATGATGGCGCTGCCGTAGATGGCGTTGAGCAGGCCGCCGCCGACGCCTCCGGGTGGCGGCGTGCTCTGGGTGAAGACCGCGACCGACATGCCGGCGATGCCATCCTTGACGAGCGTCCAGAGGATGGCGCCCAGAAAGATGAGGCCGATGGCAGTCGCCAGCGCCGACAGCCCCAGCGCGAGTAGATTGACGAGCTTGCGAATGAGGCGGTGAGTCATACGGATGGGAGCGCCCGCCGGCCGAGCCGCAGCAACATCAGACGTGCGGCCGCGATCACCACGAACGTAATGACGAACAACAACACCCCGAGCGCGATCAGCGAAGAGGTATAAAGCGGTGTCGTCGCCTCGGTGAACTCGTTGGCGATGGCGGCGGAGATGGTGGTGCCCGGCGCCAGCAGCGAGGCGCTGATCTGGTGGGCGTTGCCGATGACGAAGGTCACCGCCATGGTCTCCCCGAGAGCGCGGCCGAGTCCGAGCATGATCCCGCCGATCATGCCGCTGCGCGAATAGGGGACCACCACCCTCCAGAGGACTTCCCAGGTGGTCGCCCCGAGGCCATAGCCCGATTCCTTGAGCACGTCGGGGACCGTCTCGAACACGTCGCGCATCACTGCGGAGATGAACGGCACGATCATTATCGCGAGCACGATTCCCGCGGTGAGAAAGCCGATGCCGTACGGCGCCCCCTGGAATAACGAGCCGACGAGCGGCAGCTTGCCCATGTGGCTGTCCATCCACGGCTCGACTGCCTCCTGCAGCACCGGCGCGAGCACGAACAGCCCCCAAATTCCGAAGATGATGCTCGGAATGGCCGCGAGCAGCTCGATGGCCACTCCCACGGGCCGCTTGAGCCATCCTGGGGCGAGCTCAGTGAGGAATACCGCGATTCCGAAGCTCACTGGCAGCGCGAAGATCATCGCCAGCACCGAGGTCACGATCGTCCCGTAGATCGCCGACAGCGCCCCGTAGTGATCGGTCACCGGATTCCAGACATCCTGAGTGACGAACGCCAGTCGGAAACGCGAGAACGCTGGCCACGCCGCGTGCAGCAGCGAGATGACCACACCGCCCAGGATCAGGAGCAGGAGCATGGCCGCCGCGAGCGTCGAGCCGCGGAAGAGCCTTTCGCGCAGTCGCTGGCCCGCGAGCTGTCGCGCGAAGGCGTCGGCAGGACTCACGGCCTCTGCCCGCATGGATGGCTCACTCGTCGCGCTCCGTCTCGTAAGCACGGACCGGGGCCGCGGAATCGCGCGGTGCCGGGCCGGGTGTCTTGGGAGCGAGCGGCCGGCCGCCACGTCGCGCGGCTCGTCCCGCTCGGGTAGCCTCGGACGGGCCCGGCAGGCCGGTCCCGCTCAGATCCCGAGGCTCTGCTGCCAGTATACCTTGATCGCCCGGACGGTACCCGGAGGCAGCGGTCCGAAAGCGATCGACCGGGCGAGCTGCTGTCCCTGCTCGAAGCCCCAAAGGAAGAAGCTGACCACCTGCCGGTTGGCCGACTTCGAGGCGTCGGTCCGCAGGATCTGCCAGGTGCAGCCGGAGATCGGCCAGCTGTTGGCGCCGGGTTGGTCGGTGAGAATCACGTAGAAATCGGGCGCCTTGGTGAAATCGACATTGGCGGCGGCGGACTGGAACCCCGCGAGGCTCGGACTCACGATCCTGCCGGCGCTGTTGATCATTCGCGCGTACTGCATGTGATTCTCGAGAATGAACGCATACTCCACGTAGCCGATGGCGCCGCGGATGCGCTGCACATACGAGGCGACTCCCTCGTTGCCCTTGCCGCCGAGGCCGGTCGGCCACGCGATGGAAGTGTCGGCGCCGACCCGGGACTTCCACTCAGGGCTGACCTTGGAAAGATAGTTGGCGAACGTGAAGGTGGTACCGGAGCCGTCGGAGCGATGCACGACGCTGATCGGCATGTCCGGCAAATCGAGCCCGGGATTGAGCTTTTTGATGGCGGGATCGTTCCAGCGGGTGATCTTGCCCAGAAAGATATCGGCGACCAGGGGACCGCTGACGATGAGCTGCCCGGCCTGGATGCCCGGGAGGTTGTAGACGATGTCCTCGCCGGCGATCGCGGTCGGAAACTGGATCAGATGATGCTGCCGCAGAACCTGCGAAGTCAGCGGCTTGTCGCTGGCGCCAAAGGCCACCGTGCCCGCCTCGATCTGCGCGATGCCGCCGCCCGAGCCGATCGACTGGTAATTCACCTGGGTGCCGGTCTTCGCCAGGTAGGCGGCCGCCCATTTGGCCACCAAAGGATAGACCCACGTGCTGCCGGCGCCGGTGATCGCTCCAGCCGCCAACGCATTCGTGCTCACGACCGCGGCCGCAGCCACACCTATGAGCGCTCGCGACAATTTTCGCATGATGTCTCCGCTTCCTCGTGCCCGGTGCGCGCATTAGACGGTACAAATGTGACGCCACCGTGACAAGCGCCGGCCGCGCGCGAAAGGCCTTGCTGCCCCGAGCCGCGCGCTTTATAAACGCGCAGCCGCAGCCAAATGCCCGGCGCACCCGGATGGAGACATGTCCGCCACCCTCGAGCTTACCCGCGACCTCATGACCCGCCGCTCCGTGACGCCCGCCGACGAGGGCTGCCAGGAGGTGATGATGCGGCGCCTGCAGGCGCTCGGCTTCGAAATCGAGCCGCTGCGCTTCGGCAGCGTGGAGAATTTCTGGGCACGGCACGGTCGCGATGACGGTCCGGTGTTCTGCTTCGCCGGCCACACCGACGTCGTGCCGACGGGACCGCTGGAAGAGTGGCGCAGCGATCCGTTCGTGCCGACGGTTCGCGATGGGCTTCTCTACGGCAGGGGCGCGGCCGACATGAAGAGCGGCCTCGCCGCCATGATCACCGCCACGGAGGCATTCATCGGCGACCATCCCGCGCACCGCGGACGCATCGCCTTTCTCATCACGAGCGACGAGGAAGGCCCTTCGGTCGATGGCACCAAGCGTGTCGTCGAGGCGCTGGCCGCCAGGTCCGAGCGCATCGACTGGTGCCTGGTGGGCGAGCCGTCGAGCGAGGAGGCGGTCGGCGATACCATCAAGATCGGCCGGCGCGGCTCCTTCAGCGGCCGCCTGACGGTGCACGGCGTGCAGGGCCACGTCGCCTATCCGCACCTGGCGGAAAATCCGGTCCACAAGCTCGCGCCGGCGCTCGCGGAGCTGACGAGCCGCGTGTGGGACGCGGGCACGGAGCATTTCCAGCCGACCAGCTTCCAGGTCTCGAATCTCAACGCCGGAACGGGGGCGCCGAACGTCATCCCCGGAGAGCTCAAGGCTCGATTCAACCTGCGTTACTCGCCGGTGCAGACCCTCGATGGGCTGAGGGAAACGGTCGAGGGGATCCTGCGCAAGCACGGCGTCCGCTACACGCTCGAATGGTATCTTTCCGGCGAGCCCTTCTACACATCGCCGGGGAAGCTCTCGGACGCGGTCAGCGCTGCAATTGCGCACGTGACGGGTGACCGACCGAAGATGTCAACGGGAGGCGGCACGTCGGATGGCCGCTTCATCGCGCCGATGGGGACGCAGGTGGTGGAGCTGGGCGTCGTGAACGCGTCAATTCACAAAGTGAACGAATGCGTGCGCGTCACGGACATCGATGCGCTCCACCACATGTATCTCAACGTGCTGAGAAACCTTCTGGCCTGACAGGTCGCGGCGCTCCGGCGCCTCTGAAGTTCGCGATCACACCCGCGCCGCCCAGCAAGGCGGCGCAGATGAGCACCCAGGCCGGCATGGCGAGACCCAGGAACGTCCAGTTGACGATGCCACACTCGCCGCTGCCGGTGAGGACCTTGCGGATCACCGCGGTGATCGGCATCCACTTCAGCATCATCGAGAGCGGTGCGCCGCAGGCAGGGATGGCCCCCGGCGGCAGGTGTTGGAGGTAGAGCTGGCGGGCGGCCACTCCCACGGTGACCAGGGCGAGGATGGCGAGGAGGACGGCGTACACGCGCGCACCCCACCGATGCGGATTGTGCAGCGCGGCGATCAGGAAGATGACGCCGAGCGCGGCGATGCCGATGCGCTGGAAGATGCAGAGCGGACAGGGATCGAGGCCCAGATGGAATTGAGCATAGAGCGCGTAGGCGATCAGGCCCACGCAGATGAGGAAACCGGCGAAATTGATGCGGCGGCGTGGGAATGCGCCGGGCGCCGGCCGGCTGCCCGCGGTCAACGGCGTCCCGCTCATGGCGTTTCCCCGGGCCTCGGCCCAGCGCTGGGCCCACCGGTGGGAGCCGATCTCTCCCTCAGCTCCCGCTCGACATCGTCGAGCGACGTATGGCGGACATCTTTGCCATACACCATGTAGATGACGTATTCGCTGATGTTCTTCGCATGGTCACCGATGCGCTCCAGAGCGCGGACGACCCACATGACATCGAGCGCACGCCGGATGGTCCGCGGATCCTCCATCATGAAGGTGATGCTCTGGCGCTGGATGGCCTCGTACTCCTCATCGACCAGACGATCCTGGCGAGCGACGCGCAGAGCCGACTCCGCGTCCATGCGAGCGAATGCATCGAGGGCATCATGGACCATCTCGGAGACGATGCGGCCGAGGTGTTTGATCTCCCGATACTTGTCCGCGGGCCGCTCCATCGTGGCGAGTCGCGAGGCGATGTAGCCGATCTTCTCGCCCTCATCGCCGATGCGCTCGAGGTCGGTGATGGTCTTGATGATGGCCACGATGACGCGCAGGTCGCCCGCCGCGGGCGCACGCGTCGCGAGGATCCGGCTGCACTCCTCGTCGATCGAGACCTCCATGTTGTTCACCTGGTGATCGCCGAGCGCCACCGACTCGCCGAGCGTGCTGTCGCCTTCGGTGAGTGCGGTGATGGCCTTCTGCAGCTGCTGCTCCACGAACCCGCCCATGGCGAGCACTTTGCTGCGCACGCGCTCGAGATCCTCGTTGAAGCGTCGCGAGATGTGGTGGCTGAGGTCGGCGGTTTCCATCAGGATCGTTCTCCGGGGCTGCGGATGATACGGCATCTACACCGCGGTTGCCGCACGCACGAGGACCCGTTGCGGGGGGAAATGGCAGGTGAAGGTGCTGCCCTTGCCGATGATGCTCTGCACCTCGAGCTCGCCGCCGTGCCGCTGCAGGACGTGCTTGACGATGGCGAGCCCGAGTCCGGACCCGCCGGTGGCGCGCGAGCGGCCCGGATCGACGCGATAGAAGCGCTCCGTGAGGCGCGGAATGTGCTCGGACGGTATGCCGATGCCGGTGTCGGCTACGGAGAAATGGCCACCGTCCTCATCCACCCACCAGCGCATCTCGACGGTACCTTCCGCCGGGGTGTATTTGGCGGCGTTGTCGACCAGGTTGGAGAAGGCGGAGTGGATCTCCGACTCCTCGCCGACGAGCGCGGCGTCGGAATCGATTCGCAGCCGCACTTCCCGCGGGTGCGCGGGGCGGGCGAGCACGTCCTTGCGCAGCAGAGCGAGGAGCGCTGCAACGTCGATCGGCTCCCCCGCGGCCGGCTCGGCGGTCCGCTCCAGGCGGGAGAGCTCGAGCAGGTCGTGAATGATCGCCGTCATGCGCTCGGCCTGGCGGCGCATCTCGGCGACCGGCCCCGCGAGGTCCCGGTCGAGCGCGGGGTCCTGACTCAGGGTCTCGAGATAGCCGCAGATCACGGTGAGCGGCGAGCGCAGCTCGTGCGAGGCGTTGGCGACGAAGTCCCGGCGCACGGCCTCGAGGCGCATCTGCCGCGACACGTCTTCCGCGAGCAGGAGCTGCTGCCCGTCGCCGTAGGGCACGATCTGCAGCGAGAGATAGCAGTCGTCGCGGTTGGCGCGGCGGATGACCACGGGGTTGGTGTAGTCCTGGAGGCGCAGGTAACGGGTGAACTCCGGCTCGCGCAGCAGGTTCTCGATGCGCAGGCCCAGGTCCCCGGCGCGACGCAGGTCGAGGAGCCGGCCCGCCATGCGGTTGAACCAGACGATCTCGCGCTGCGGATTGAGAATGACCACGCCGTTGGGGAGCGCGGCCGTCGAGCTCTGGAGCTGGCGCATGAGCCGCACGAAGCGCTGCTTGTGAAAGCGCTTGCGCCGATGCAGGCGCACGATCTGCGCGATGATCTCCCCCCAGACGCCGCCGATCTCCGGCGGCACGGCGAAGCTGCGATGTCTTACCCACCATTCCACCCGGAAGAGCACGACGAGCTGCCATGTCAGGTGGACGGCGAGCGCGCACGCGAGCCCGGTCCAGACCCGGCCGAACGAGGCGCCGACGATCAGTCCGGCGGCGATCGTCCCGAGCAGCCGGCCTGCCGCGAGCCACCACGCGCGAGTCGCCGGTTGCCGCTGCGCCCTCATTGCGCCCTGTTGGAAAGCCGGTAGCCGGCGCTGCGCACCGTCTGGATGTACCGATCCATGCCGTGCGGCTCGAGGGCCATCCGCAGCCGGCGGATGCAGACATCGATCGTGCGGTCCTCGACGCTGCTGTCGCTGCCCCAGAGCCGCGCGATGAGCTGCTCGCGGCTGAAGACGCGCTCCGGACGGCTCATGAAGAGCTCCAGCAGGCGGAACTCCGTGCGCGCCAGCGGCAACACCTGGTCGCCGACCGTGATCCGCTGGCCCTGCTGATCGAGCTTGAGGCGCTCGAACTCGAGCACCTGATCGAGGCCGACCGTGCCCGCCCGGCGCAGCACGGCGCTGATGCGCGCCAGGAGCTCGCGGGGGGAGAAGGGCTTGGTGACATAATCGTCGGCGCCGTTCTCCAGGCCCGTGATCTTGTCATCCTCCTCGGCCCGGGCGGTCAGCAGGATGATGGGAAGCTCCCGCGTGAGGCGGTCGCGCTTCACCGCCCGGGTGAGCTCGAGGCCGCTCATGTCGGGCAGCATCCAGTCCACCAGCATCAGGTCGGGAAGCCGCTCGGCCAACGCCGCGCGCGCAGTCCGGCAGTCCTCCGCCTCGCGCACGCCGTAGCCGGCGCGCTTCAGGCCGAAGGCGATGAGGTCGCGGATCGCCCGCTCGTCCTCCACCAGCAGAATGAGTTTGCCGTGCATGAGCGGATTACAGCGGGAGATTGTTGCAGAAGGATGACGGCATCCCCTCTATGTTACGGCGGCGGCCGGGCCACATCGTCGCGAAGATAGACCGGCAGGGCGGCTTCGGGCGCGAGCAGCCGGCCGGCGGCGAGCTCGGGGGCGGCCAGGCGGGCCACTTCGGCGGCCCGCGGCAGGAGCCTGTCCCAGCCCTCGGGCACGGTGACGCCCGCGAGCACCCGCAGCGCGGGGTAGGCCGCGAAGCCACGCCCGAGGCCGGCCGCATCGGACCATGCCGGCGGCAATTGCACGCCGGCCGGCGGGCCAACCCGCTCCGGGCCGTGCTCGCGCGCCAGGCCGTCGGGGCCCTGCTCGAAGCACCCCCAGTAGACCTCCTGCATGCGGGCATCGTTGCAGACGAGCGCCCGCGTCACACCGCCCCGTGCGTCGAAGGCGCGCTGCGCGAGTGCGCGCAGATCCGAGACCGGCACCACGCCGAGACCGGCGCCGAAAGCGAGTCCCTGCGCGATGCCGGCGGCGAGCCGCACGCCGGTGAAGGAGCCCGGACCGCGGCCGAACGCAATGGCATCGAGCGCCTGCAGGCCGATGCCGGCCTCCGCGAGGAGCTCATCGATCATGGGCAGGATGCGCTCGGCATGGCCACGCGCCAGCTCCGCCTCGCGCGTGAGCAGCCGATCTTCCAGGGCCAAAGCCGCCGAGCAGGACTCCGTGGCGGTATCGAGCGCGAGCAGCCTCATGTTGCCGCACCGGCGCGGCGCGCCGCGGCCGGCGGGGCATGGCGATGCAGAAAATCGAGCGCCGCCTGCCGCTCCCGCGTCACGCTCATCGGCGGCAGCGCCGCGAGGAACACCTTGCCGTAGCTGCGTCCCGTGAGCCGCGGATCGCAGATCGCGACCGCGCCGAAGTCCTCCTCGCTGCGGATGAGGCGTCCCACACCCTGCTTGAGCGCCAGGGCCGCCTCGGGAAGCTGGTACTCGCGAAAGGCGCTCCGGCCCGCCGCTTCGAGGTGCTCGACCCGGGCCCGCACGAGCGGGTCATCGGGGGACGCGAACGGCAGCTTCTCGATGATCACCAGCCGCAGCGCGTTGCCTTTGACGTCGACGCCTTCCCAGAAGCTCGTCGTGCCGAGGAGCACGGCGTTCCCGTCCTCGCGAAATTCCCTGAGCAGCCGCTCACGCGGTGCCTCCCCCTGCACGAGCAGCCGATAGCCCGCGGTCCGCCGAGCCTGCTGCCGCCAGAGGGCGGCCGCGGCGGCGAGCGCGCGGTGACTGGTGAAGAGCACGAAGGCGCCGCCCGCGCAAGCCGCGACGAGCTCGATCGCCACCTCCATCACCGCCGGCAGGAATTGCGGCGATGCGGGCAACGGCATCCCCTCGGGAAGATAAAGGAGACTCTGCCGCGGGTAATCGAAGGGGCTGTCAATCTTGAGAGTGGCGCTGCCGTCGAGCCCCAGCCGGCCGGTGAAGGGCGTGAAATCCTCCCCGAGCGACAACGTGGCGGAGGTGAACACCCAGGCGCAGGGATGCGCCTCGATGAGCGCCTGGAAGCGGGCGGCGATGTCGAACGGCAGGAGACTCAACGCGAAGCGCCCTCCCAGCCCGCCGTCGGCGAGAGGCAGCTCGCCGGATGACGGCGCGGCGATCTCGATCGAGCGCGCGCCCTCGAGCTCGCCGAGCGCCGCGATGCGCTCGAGGCTCGCCGCGAGCTCGCCTGCCCGGTCCGCCAGCGCGCCGAGCGCGGTCTCCTCGCCGGCGGCGCGCAGCGCTTCCGCGAGCGCCGCCACGGCATCGGTCAGATCGACAACGGCCGCGGCGATGGGCGAATCCGCCTCCGTCCACGCGATGCGGCCCGCTGCGCCGGCGGCCGCCGCACCGACCTGCCTGATGGAGGAGCGGACATCCTGCACCGCGGACAGCGCATGCGCGTGAGCCGCGGGCGCGAGACCGCACGGCCTGGCGAGCTCCGCCCGCACATCATCCAACAGGCTGTCGATGCGCCGGCTGGTCACGTGCGCGCCGAAGAACTGGGCGGCGAGATCGGGAATCTGGTGCGCCTCATCCAGGATGATCGCATCGGCCGCCCCCAGCAGATCGCCGAAGCCGTCCTGCTTGAGCGCCAGATCCGCCAGCAACAGGTGATGGTTGACGATGACGATGTCGGCATCGAGGGCCTGGCGGCGCGCGAGCGCGACATGACAGCCCGCGAGCTGCGGGCAGCGCGCGCCGAGGCAGTTGTCGCGGGTCGATGTCACCTTCGGCCATATCGGGTGGGAGTCCCCCAGGCCGGAGACCTCCGCGAGATCGCCGCTGCGGGTGATCCGTGACCAACTGCGGATGCGCTCCAGCATCTCCTCGCGCCCCTGGCCGTCGGTTTGCTCCAGGCGCTGGCGGCAGAGGTAGTTGGTCCGGCCCTTGAGCAGTGCGACCGTGGCCGGCCGCCCGAGAGCCGCGCCGATGAGCGGCAGATCCTTGGCGTAGAGCTGGTCCTGCAGCGTCCGGGTACCCGTGGAGAGGAGCACTCGCGAGCCCGAGAGCAGCGCGGGCACGAGATATGCGAAAGTCTTGCCCGTGCCGGTGCCCGCCTCGACCGTCAGCACCTCGCGCCGCGCCAGAGCGGCGGCGACCCTCTCGGCCATGTGGATCTGTTGACGGCGGACGTTGAAGCCCGGCAGCGCGCGCTGCAGAGGCCCTCCCTCCCCGAAGATGTCCTCGAGCTCCAACATACGACGATGAGTGCGGGTGCGCGCTGCAACACGTCCCGGAGACTGAATATCCCGTAAGGTTTCCGCAGTGTCCGATTATGGAACAAAAGAGAAGGTTTTATCGTACTTTATGAGGCGTCGCGGGAGGCGCGGCTATACTGGGATGCACTTCGGGGCCCGGCAGGAGCCGAGGGTCCCCCACTTCGCGGTGAACGGCCTCGGTGAAGGCCGGGCCGCACGAGACACGAGGAACCGAGGATGGCCACTGCTGCACCCCTGCTGACTCCGCTGTCCCAACTCTCGCGCGCCGTCACCGACTGGGTGGAGTCGGTCACAGCCCTCACCCAGCCCGCGGGGGTGCGCTGGTGCGAGGGAACCGACGCCGAGTACGGCGAGCTCACCTCCAAGCTGGTCCGCGAGGGCGAGCTCATCAGGCTCAACGCCGAGCACTTCCCCGGCTGCCATCTCTACCGCTCGAGCCCGAGCGACGTCGCCCGCGTCGAGCACCTGACCTACATCTGCACCACCTCCAGGGACGATGCCGGGCCCAACAACCACTGGATGGACCCGAAGCAGGCGCACGCGAAGATGCGGGAGCTCTTCAGCGGCTGCATGCGCGGACGGACCCTGTATGTCATCCCGTACTGCATGGGCCCCATCGACTCGCCGCTCTCGCGCTGCGGCGTCGAGATCACTGACAGCGCCTACGTCGCGATCAACATGATGGTGATGACGCGCGTGGGACGTGCGGCCCTGGAGCGCATCGCGCACGACGGCAAATTCGTCCGCGGCCTGCATTCGATCGGCGAGCTCGATCCGAACCGGCGCTTCATCATGCATTTCCCGGAGGAGCTCGCCATCGAGAGCTTCGGCTCCGGCTACGGCGGCAACGCGCTCCTCGGCAAGAAGTGTCATGCGCTGCGCATCGCGAGCTGGCAGGCACGCTCGGAAGGCTGGCTGGCCGAGCACATGCTCATCGTCGGGCTCGAGAGCCCGCGCGGCGAGACGCATTACGTCGCGTGCGCCTTCCCTTCCGCGTGCGGCAAGACCAACCTCGCCATGCTCATCCCGCCGGCCTCGCTCCCGGGCTGGAAGGTCTACACCGTGGGCGACGATATCGCCTGGCTCCATCCGGGCTCTGACGGGCGGCTCTGGGCCATCAATCCCGAGGCCGGCTACTTCGGCGTCGTGCCCGGAACCAACCCGCAGACCAACCGCAACGCCTACGAGATGATTCGCCGCGACACGCTCTTCACCAACGTCGCGGTGACGGCGGACAACCAGCCCTGGTGGGAAGGGCTTGCCTCCGGCACGCCCGTGACCGACTGGCGGGGACGGCCCTTCGATCCCTCCAGGGGCCCCGCCGCGCATCCCAACTCCCGCTTCACGGTCGGCGCCAGGCGCAATCCCGGCTACTCGCCGCACACGGAGGACCCACGCGGAGTGCCGATCTCGGCGCTCGTCTTCGGCGGCCGGCGCCGCGAGGTGGCGCCGCTCGTCTACGAGGCGCGCAACTGGCAACACGGCGTGCTGGTGGGGGCTGCCGTCGCTTCGGAGACCACCGCGGCGGCGGTGGGCCATGTCGGTGTGGTGCGCCGTGACCCGATGGCCATGCAGCCGTTCTGCGGCTACAACTTCGCCGACTACTGGCGGCATTGGCTCACGGTCGGCGCGAAGCTCACCCGGGCGCCGAAGATCTTCCACGTCAACTGGTTCCGGCGGGACGCCCAGGGAAAATTCCTCTGGCCGGGATTCGGCGACAACCTGCGCGTGCTCGCGTGGATGCTCGATCGCTGCAGCGGCAGGGCCGGCGCGGCGGAGTCGGCCATCGGCCTGTTGCCGCGGACGCAGGACCTGGACACTCGCGGGCTCGCTATCGGCGAGGAGGCGTTGCGCGCGCTGCTGGCCGTCGATCCGGCGCTCTGGCGCAAGGAAGTGGCCGACATCCGCGCGTACCTCGAGAAGTACGGCTCGCGGCTGCCGCGCGAGCTGTTGGCGGAGCTCGAAACGACGGAACGAGCGCTCTAGCGCCTAGGCACTCTCGCAGGAGAAGCGGATGGTCTGCGCCGAGTCCGACTCGGGCAGGCGGCCGAGGCCGATCATGCCCTCGCCTTTGAGCTGCAGGCTGTCGCGGCGGACGAAGGATTCCTCGCCGCCCGAGGTCTGCACGAAGGTGCCGTTGGTGCTCTGATCGATCAGCACCAGCTTGTTGCGGCTGAGCTCGATGCGCGCGTGCAACCGGGAGATGAGGTTCCCCTTCACGACCAGATCGTTGTCCTCGGCGCGTCCGATGGTGACGCTCGGGCGCCGCTCGTCGACCACGACTTCGTGATCCAGCCAGCGCAGGCGCAGCCGCGCGGCGCTCGCCTGCCGCCCCTTGAGAGCGATCGCCGGCACCATGCTGGTGACGTCTTCCGTCTGCCACAGCACCTCGTAGAGCGGCACCTCATTGCCCTGCCCCTTGATGGGGGCCGTATCGATCAGCCTGCAGGCGGCGCGCCACTCCGGCGAAAGGTGCTCGACGGTGGCGGCGGTCGTGATGATCTGGCCCGCCTTGGCCTGGCTCGTCATGCGATTGGCGGTGTGCACCGTGGAGCCGAAGACATCGCGGCTTTCCAGCACCACCGGGCCGAAATGGCAGCCGATGCGGATCGCCACCGGCTGGCCGTCGACCTTGAGCTGGGCGTGCGTCGAGATCTGCTGCTGCATTTGAGCCGCGGCGTTCAGCGCCTCGTCCGCGCTCGGGAACGTCGCCATGACCTCATCGCCCATGGTCTTGATCACCGTCCCATGACGCTGTTCGGTGGCGCTGCGCATGACATCGATACAGATCGATACCATATCGCGCGCGCGCAGGTCACCCATCAGCTCATAAAGCCGGGTCGAGCCGACGACGTCGGCAAACAATATGGCGAGTTCGATATCCTTGCCCATGTCAGAGTGCGCAGCCAGCCGCCCACCCTTGCAAGACCCGGCAAGGCGACGACGTAGGGTGGGCATAATACCAGAGCGGCCTCGGGCCGCTACCGATTAGCCGCAGCTGCCGTCCGCGGCGCCCCTCGCCCGCGAGGCCTCGCGCGCTGCGCTTGCTGCCGCGGCCGCCTCCCGCAGCAGCTCCGGACCCGCGCCCGCGGCCCGCGCGCCTTCGCTGAGAAGCCGGCGGTAATCCCGGGCGCCCGGCTCGCCGGCGTAGAGCCCGAGCAGGTGGCGCGTGATCACCGACAGGCGATCGCCCTGCGCCAGTTGCCGCTCGGCGTACCTCGCCATCCGCTCGAGCAGCGCCTCGCGGCTCGGAGGCTCGCAGCTCGCGGCCGTGCCGCCGAGCATCCGCCGCAGCTCGCTCAGCACGAAAGGACGGTGATAAGCCTCCCGCCCCAGCATCACCCCGTCGCACCAGCTGAGCGCTTCGACGACGTCCGCCGCGGTGCGCAATCCGCCGTTGACGATCACCGGCAGATCCGCGAAGTCGCGCTTCAATCTGCGCACCACGTCGTAGCGAAGCGGCGGCACCTGCCGATTGTCCTTGGGCGACAACCCTCCCAACACCGCCTTGCGCGCGTGGACGATCGCGACCTCGCATCCCGCCTCGCGCACCTGACTCACGAACCCGTGCAGCGCCTCGTAATCCGACTCATCGAAGCCGGCCAGCGCGCCGCGCACCTGCGCACGCGTGCCACTCACGACGCCGATGCGCATCTTGACGGTGACCGGAATCGAGACCGCCGCGCGCATCGCCGCCACGCAATCCGCCACCCGCGCCGGCTCCCGCATCAGGCAGGCGCCGAACGCCCCGCTCGCGACCCGGTCGCTGGGACAGCCGCAGTTGAGATTCACCTCATCGTAGCCCGCCGCTTCGCCCGCCCTCGCCGCAGCGGCGAGCTCCCGCGGGTCGCTGCCGCCGAGCTGCAGCGCCACCGGATGCTCTTCCGCATCGAACGCGAGCAGCCGGCGCGCATCGCCCCGCACGATCGCCGCGGAGGTGATCATCTCCGTATAAAGGAGCGCATCCGAAGAGAAGCCGCGGAGGAAGAACCGGCAGTGGCGGTCGGTCCAGTCCATCATCGGCGCAACGTTAATTTTCCTATCTAAGTTCATGAATTTATCATATTTTATGCCCGTGACTCCCAGCCTCGGAAATTGGACCGACTGGCACTGCCGACAATACACGATGCAGCGTCTGCGGTAATGCGCGAAAGAAATGAGCAGTGACGTCTCCTGCGTCGTCCATCTCTTTGCACGAGAAAGCCATTAGCCCACCACGGCATCTCAGACGTTTGCACCGACCTAGAAAACGCCTTCGAGCCGCTGTCATAAATGGCGTCGGGGGGACATCCGCCCTATCCATTTTTGCATACCATGCTAAACTGAATAGGGTATGCCACATCAACGAAAGCGCCATCTAACCCCCGTGCTGCAGCACCTGGCCGCCTTGTCTCCCCTCGTCGGCCTCATCGGGCATCGCCAGGTTGGCAAGACCACATTACTGGAGCAGATCAGCAAGCAGTACGTGACCTTCGATGATGAGAATATCCTTGCGTCCGCGAATTCGAATCCCAAGGCATTCGTTTCGACGCTGCGATCCCTTGGCACTGCCATCGACGAGTGCCAGCTTGCAGAAAAGCTCTTTCCGGCTCTCAAGGAGCGGGTTAGAAGGGACAAGCGGCCGGGCCAGCTCTATCTCTCGGGCTCCGTCCGATTTACCAGCAAGAAGCTGATCCGCGAGTCTCTTACCGGCCGCATCATGACGGCGGATCTTCTGCCAATGACGCTCTCTGAGCTCGACGGCGCCGATCTTCCCGATCTTCTCCCGCGCATGATGCGAGCACGCAGCCTCGCCGAACTCCACCTGCAGCACTTGCCGGGTAAGGAACACCGCCGCCGTATGCGCCTGATCGAGCACTATGACGCCTGCGGAGGACTGCCCGGAGCATGCTTCATCCGCAATGATCGATTCAGGACGCAGAAGATATTGGATCAGCTGGAAACCATCCTGGATCGCGATCTCCGACAGATTCACGATACCACTCTTACGCTGCCGGAACTCACGCGGCTGCTCCGGGAGCTGGCGCTTCGTGACGGAACGGCCCCTCAGCACCAGCAGTTGCGTCGCGCCACCGGCATTACGCCCATTACTCAAAAGAAGCTCCTATTCGCTCTCGAGGCAACCTTCATCGTCCGGCCTGTCCCCATAGAAGGGGATTTCCGCGGTAGCGCGCTGTACTTCGAAGACCACGCCGAAGTCGCTGTTCTCTCCCAGGACCGACTGAGCGCGGATCAGCGCTGGACGGGACTCATTCTGCGCAACCTTCGAGAGCAAATTTCATATCGAGTTGGCGAGAATGCCGATTTGTTCCAATACCGCACCCGGGCAGGAGTCGTTGTGCCGTTCGCATGGCGGACGGCCGACAGCATCGTCGGTCTAATCCCGATTCGTGGCGATGTGTCGCGGGTCGCAATCGCAGCCGCTCACAGTTTCTTGCGCAAGTACGGGGCAGGTAAAGCCGTGCTCGTGACCGACGGTGAGGAAAGGCGTGTCATTGACGAGCGTACGATGGTGATTCCAGCGACACAGCTGCTTTGGCCCTGAGCACATCGCCTCCGGCTGGAGGACTACTTGAGGGGAGGCAAAATCTGCTCGACTCAACCAGTCGGTCCAGTGGTCGACTGGACCGACCTTCTGTGTATGCCAATTGCTAGAATGATCGAGCCCTTCAGCACGCCAGTGTAAACGAGCTTCAATGAATCGCGCTCAGCCGAATCCTTGCGCAGGATGGCCCGAGCGGCGTTACCGAATCAAAACCTCCCCGTCGGGAAAATCGAAGCACACGACATGGCGGGAAAAAAAGTCATACCCAATAAAGCCGCTGAATCCGGTTGGTAACGACATAGGCCAGACTGCGAACCGCTGCGGCCCAAAGTCGGTGCCGCCCAGGACGAACCGTTTTGACATGACCGGGCCAGGGGCTCGACCGGAAGTCGCTCGCTGAACAAAGCTCCGACTGAGAATCGTGGCCGGCGCGCCCGTATCCCACCACAACGTCACTTGACCCAGGTCAGTATCTGCTTTCGTCACGGGCTGGCCGTGCCAACTGGAAGAGAACGAAACCGCCGAGCCCGTGCAACCATGCGGCCCGCGCTCCACGCTGCTTTTCGAGAGGAGAGTCATTGTGTGATCTGGATAATCCAGGATGACCCGATAAGTCTTGAAGAGACCCGTCCCAAGGAATCCTTTCTGCCCTACGTCCTTTGCCGGATCTGAAGCAGGATGCGCGTCCAGCCGCGCAGCCACGTTGGTAAATACTGCCTGGCCTATCTGAACGCGATGCACACGGTACCAAGGGGAACTCACGATCCCTTTGATGTACCTTTGCTTGCTTGATTGCCCGGTGGGAGTTGCCCCAACCCGGTCGAGAACGGCCTTCTGGAGCGCTGCCGTTGTCGAATCTCCCGAGTCTACCTGCAAAGGAACGATCACCCCATCGATCGTGGCCATGACGATCGCTGCGTGACCCACGATTCTAAGCGGCACAACTACCGGGACCTGGGAGCTCGCAAAAGCTGCCCGGCAGTCCGCTGCAAGTAAAAGGCTTAACAGGAAAACCCGGCAATAGACGGATCGCATCGCGCGGCCCTCTCGAATCGTCTGAGTAACATGGTTAGTATGCCGGACCCGTCAGGCACTATCCGACTGAGCTTTCCCCGCCCGGCCCCTGGAGCGCCGCGGCCACGTAAAGGCTACGAGGCTTTTCCGGCGCCCATAAGCTCTTGTATCTGAATGAGCTTTTGAGCCGCCGGTCCAGTCCATCATCGGAGCGACACTGATTTTTCCGTTTAATTCCAATTACTTATCCTGTGATCTTCAAAAATATATTAGCGCATCTCTGCGGGATTTCTGCGAATCTATCAGATCGCCGCCGCCCGGACCGCAGTCCCTGTCAGATAGGACATTCAGCATCCTTCCTGGTATGCTGACCCAATGGCGCGGCGCGAGCCTGATTCCGAGGACGAGCTCGATCCTGCACGCTCGAGCCACGACGAGTTCTACCCCAAGGGCCGCAAAGGCGGCGTGGTGGTGAGAATCCAGACTGACTACTCGCGCGGTGGCCGTTTGCTGAGGTATTCGCTCGCGCTGATCGATACCCACAGGAGCGGCGTCGACAGCGGTAGGGTTCTCGGCTACGACAACGCGCATGGACAGCACCATCGTCATTGTGATGGGAAGATCGAAACCGTTGAGTTCGAATCATATGAAAGCATCGAAAAGCG
>Ga0134128_10003919_pt1 | contig 18243 bp, 11 predicted proteins | sample KB31754_FD_96462 | JGI IMG/M metagenome (GOLD analysis project Ga0134128, IMG submission 96462) | Terrestrial soil microbial communities with excess Nitrogen fertilizer from Kellogg Biological Station, Michigan, USA - KB3-175-4 | ecosystem: Environmental > Terrestrial > Soil > Unclassified ... | reverse complement strand
GCCGCGTACGCCGCAGGGCTATCCGCTGTTGGTGCAGGCAGGTTCCTCCGCGGACGGCAAGGACTTCGCGGCCCGTTACGCCGAAGCCGTGTTCACCGCGCAGCAGACCCTTGAGGATGCCCAGTCCTTCTATGCCGACCTCAAGGCCCGTACCAGAGCGCTCGGCCGTGACCCGGAGGGAATCAAGGTTCTGCCAGGCATCGTGCCCGTCATCGCCGACACCGAGGCCGAGGCGCGCCGCCGCGAGCAGGAACTCGATGACCTGATCGTGCCCTGGCACGCTCAGCGCCGCCTCGCCGAACTGCTCCAGGTCCCGATCGAACGGCTCGCTCTCGACGCGCAACTGCCCGCCGACCTGCCGCCTGAGACGCACATTCAGGGCGCGCAGAGCCGATACGCGCTGATCGTGGACCTGGCCCGCCGCGAGCGGCTGACCGTCAGGCAGCTGATCGGCAGGCTCGGCGGCGGCCGCGGTCACCGTACGTTCACCGGCACGCCCGAGCAGGTCGCCGACGCCATTGAGTCCTGGTTCGAGAGCGGCGCCGCGGACGGCTTCAATATCATGCCGGCGGTGCTTCCGTCAGGCCTCGAACTCTTCGTCGACCACGTTGTCCCGCTGCTGCGTGCCCGCGGCCTGTTCCGCACCGAATACGTGCCCGGACAAACCCTGCGCGAGCGATATGGCTTGCCGCGCCCCGTCAACCAGCACGTCGCGCTCCGCGAGCCGGTAGCCGCGGCGATCGGTACCAGTGCTGCCGACCCCGCTCTTGTTCCCGCCTGATCAGCCCGAAAGGATCAACCGACCATGACTGTCACGCTTTCCACCCCCACCGGCAGTGCCCTCTCGTCAACCACTCCCGACGCCTCCGCTCGCTCCGCCCCGGCTGCCGCGGCCGCCGCCAACCTGACCATCCGCAAGGTCACCGCCCACATTGGCGCCGAGATCTCAGGACTCGATCTCGCTCAGCCTCTCGGTTCGGAGACCGTGGCCGCGATCCGCGCCGCACTCAACGAGCACAAGGCGCTGGTGTTCACCGGAGTCGATCTGGACGACGAGGGCCAGCAGCGCTTCGCCCGGCAGTTCGGCGAGCTGACCACGGCGCACCCGACCGTGCCCGCCGTCGAGGGCGCGCCGAACGTGCTACCGGTAGACAGCGAGCAGGGCGTCGCGAACCACTGGCACACGGACGTGACCTTCGTGCTCAACCCGCCGCAGGTCAGCACCCTGCGAAGCATCGTGGTCCCGCCGTACGGCGGCGAAACGCTGATCGCCAACGCCGCGGCGGCATACCGTGACCTGCCCGAGCCGCTGCGCGCGTTCGCCGACACGCTCTGGGCCGTGCACACCAACGACTACGACTACGCCGTGCCGCAGGAATCCCTCGACGAAGAGGCCCGCCAGCGCCGCGAGGTGTTCACCTCGATCAAGTACCAGACGGCGCATCCGGTCGTGCGCGTCCACCCGCTGACCGGCGAGCGCGGCCTGTTCATCGGTGGCTTCGCGCAGCGGATCGTAGGCCTCTCGGTCAGCGAGTCGCGCAAGATCCTCGACCTGCTGCAGGCATACGTCACCCGTCCGGAGAACATCCTGCGCTGGCGGTGGTCGCCCAACCAGTTGGTCCTGTTCGACAACCGCATCACGCAGCACTACGCGGTGGACAACTACGACGGTTTGCCCCGCCGCCTCAACCGAGTGACGGTCGCCGGCGACATCCCATTCGGCATCGAGGGCAAGCCGAGCTACTCGATCAAGGGTGACGCCTCGCACTACTCGCCCGTCGCCGAAGTGGCCGCGGTCGGGCCCGCCGCTTAGCTGGCTCCGGCCTCTTGCGGGCGGACCTGCATTCCGTCGCGAAGGCCGCCGGCGTCCGGGGAGAGCGGACGGCCGGCGGCCTGTTCGGCGACCGTTAGGACAGGCGGCGGTCAGCCGATTTCGAGGGCGGGGTCGGCTGCCGCGACGACGGCGCCCTCCGCCTGGCCTGCATCCGGGGCGCCCTGCGGCGCGCCGCCGAGGCCGCGGAAGGTGAAGAAACCGTTGAGCATGCTCAGGCCGAGGAACACCGCCAGGACGATGAATGCGCGGCTCAGGCCGTGGACCAGCGCCGTCTGGTACGGCTGGCCCGCCTCCAGCAGGTGGGAGACCCGGCTGTTGAGCACCGTGACGCTGATCGCGATGCCGAAGCCCGCGCCGATCTGCGTCGAGGCGTTGAGCAGCGCCGAGGTCGTGCCCGCGTCCTGCTCAGTGGCCTGAGACGTGCCGACGATCGGGGTCGGGATGAGACACAGCACCAGTCCCAGCCCGAACAGCGCCGAGAGCGGCAGCATGAAGCGCGCGTAGCCGCCGTGCAGCGGGATGCCGATCGCCAGCGCGACCACCGCGACCAGCACGCCGGTTCCGGCCAGGTACATCGTGCGCGGGCCGGTCTTCATGATCAGCTTCGGCGCGAAGCTCGCGAAGATCATGATGCCGAGGCTGGTCGGCAGCCAAGCCAGACCGGTCTTGAGCGGGCTGTATCCCTGCACTTCTTGCATGTAGAGCGGCAGCATGAAGAACAGCGGCATCATCAGCGCCGCGGTCAGGAACTCGCCCATCCCGCCGGCCAGCACCGCCCGCGAACGGAACAGCCTCAGCGGAACCAGCGGCGCCTTGCTGCGGCTCTCGATGAACACGAACGCGACCAGGAGCACCGCGGAGACCGCGAAGCTGGTCACGGTGGCGGTCGCGGTCCAACTGTGGATGCTGCTGTTGATGATGCCGTAGACCAGCAGCAGCAGGCCGCCGGTCGCGGTGAGCGCGCCGAGCAGGTCGGTCGACGGACGCTTGCCGCTCGGCCGCGGGATGTGCACCCAGGCGAAGGTGCCCGCCGCGACGATCACGCCGATCGGCACGTTCAGCCAGAACGCCCACCGCCAGTCGGCGTCGGCGATCGCGCCGCCCAGCAGCGTGCCCATGCTCGCCCCGACGCCGATGATCGTGCCCCACACGCCGAAGGCCTTTTTGCGCTCGTTCGGATCTGGGAAGACCGTCACGACGATCGACAGCGAGGCCGGGGACAGCGCCGCGGCGGCCAGGCCCTGCACCGCGCGCGCCGCCAGCAGCTCGGACTCGGTGTGTGAGAGACCGGCCGCGAACGAGGCCGCGGTGAAGACCAGCAGGCCGATCAGGAAGATCTGCTTGCGGCCGATCACGTCCGCGAGCCGCCCGCCGAGCAGCAGCAGCCCGCCGAACAGCAGCACGTAGATGTTCATCACCCATTGCAGGCCGGTGGTCGAAAGACCGATGGCCTCCTTCAGCCGCGGGCCCATCACGTTCACGATCGACCCGTCGATGGCGAGTACGAACTGTGCGAAGGACACGATGACGAGGATCCACCAGCGCCTCGGATCCGCTGCGGCGCGTGGCACCATGGCAGAGTCAGTAGTCACAGCTACTCCTTTTCGGAAGACCGGCCCGGTGCCGGTCCCGCAGGTTGGGAGCGGTGTCGCCGCACCTCGCGCACGACGCTAGGCGGGGCGGCTTTAGTAGCGCTTAGGTCGCTTGGGGATGATTCGTCGTCCGCAACATGAGTCCCACCGGTGTCACCAGGTGACATGCAGGGAGCTGACGCCGTGCACGAGGCGTCCGGTGGGGCGGCTGATCTCGGTGGCCGCAGCGGCCAGGCGCAGTGACGGGAACCGGCGTAGCAGGGAGCTGAGAGCGATCTGGAGTTCCGCGCGGGCGAGACCGGATCCGAGGCAATAGTGCGCCCCGTGACCGAAGGTCAGATGCGGATTCGTCCCCCGGTCGGTATCCAGTTTATCGGCGTCAGGGTACTGAGCGCCATCTCTATTCGCGGAGCTGAGGGAGGGTAGGACGGCGGAGCCTGCCGGGATCAGGGTGCCGCCGAGCGGCACGTCTTCGAGGGTGATGCGCAGCAGCGCCTCATCGCCCGGAGGGTACATCCGCAGTAGTTCCTCGACGGCGGGCTCGACCGTTTCCGGGTTCTGCAATTCCGCGCGCAGGTCCTGGTATTCGTGCCGAGCGAGCAGGGCGAAGACGCTATTCGAGATCTGGTTCGCGGTCGTTTCGTGCCCGGCGACCAGCAGGCTGATACCGAGGAAGATCAGTTCCTCCTCGCTCAGCCGGCCGTCGTCTTCGTCGTGCACGGCGACCAGGGCGGAGAGCAGGTCGTCGCCGGGTTCGTCACGCTTGCCGGCGACCAGGGATGCCATGTAGTCGCGCAGCGCGACTTGCGCGGCCAGGATTTCGGTGGCAGGCAGTGCGGTGGTGGACAGGAACGCGGCTGACCAGCCGGTGAACAGCTTGCGGTCCTCGAACGGGATGCCGAGCAGCTCGCAGATCACTGAGATAGGCAGCGGGAAGGAGAGCGCCGAGACGAGGTCGACGGGCGTCTCGGCCGCTTCCATGGCGTCGAGCAGGGCGTCGGTGTGCTCCTGGATGCGCGGGCGCAGGGCGGCGACTCGGCGCGAGGTGAACTCGCGGGAGACGAGTCTGCGCACGCGGGTGTGCTCCGGCGGATCCATGTTCAGCAGGCTTTTGAATTGCTGCGGGGCCGCGGAGATACGCGGCGCGTCTGGGCGGGTTGTCGCTTTGCGGCTGAACCGGGGGTCGGACAGCGCGGTGCGCACGCCGTTGTAGCTGGCGACGAGGAAGGCGGGGTCACCGCTCGGCATGGTGACCTGCGCGACTGGGCAACGGGACCGCAGTTCGGCGTATTCGGGGCTGGGATCGAGGGCGGAGGGGCGGGCGAAGGGATAGGCGAGGGGAGCGGAAGAGACAGCAAGTGGGGGAGTCGGGGTGAGCTGGAGTGATTCCTGGCCGGTGGCGATGGCGGACTGGAGACCGTAGTAGACGCCTGTCATGATCCGCCGCTTCAGGAAATCGCTGCGGTTGACCAGCCGATACGCCGCCTTGCGCAGCACGATCCCGAGCGGCGTGGAAATGGCGAACGCGCGCTCCTGGCGCAGTTGGATCTCGCGGGAGATCTTGACGGAGGGCTCGCGCCGTCGTTGGAAGGTCAGGGTGGCGTTGTCCAGCGCGAGGGAGGGGTTCGGGGAGCTGACGGCCTCGGCGACGAGCGGCGCGAGGGTCACCGCGTCAAGCAACGCGTGGTTGACGCCCTGGCCGAGGATCGGGGTCAGGGTGTGCGCGGCGTCGCCGGTCAGCACCAGGCCCGGCACTGACCAGCGCGGCACCACCGTGGTGAAGATGTCCAGCATCGAGGTGCCCGACCAGCTCGTGACGTGCTCGCGCACCGCCTCGGAAAGCTCGGGCGCCAACTCGTCGATCCGCTCGTGCAGCGCGCCGATGCCGCGCCGTCGCAGTTCCTTGAGTTCGCCCTTCGGGATGTTGAACCCGATGCGGATCTGGTCCGGAACGGTCGGCATGAACACGCAGTGACGGCCGGCGAGGAGGCTGACACGGTATGTGTGCGGATCCCACGAGGACGGCAGCGGAATTTTGAACCAGATGAAGTCGCGCTCCAGCGGCAGCTTCTGGTAGGGGATGGCGGCGAGCTCGCGGATCTTGCTGAACCGGCCGTCCGCGGCGACGGTCAGCGCGGCGCGCACCTCGACCGGCCCGTCAGGACCTTGACAGCTCACGCCGATCACCCGGCCGGTCCCGTCACGCAGCAGATCGGTGGCGGTGGTGCGGCGTGCCAGCGTGAAGGAAGGCAGCCGGGAGGCGTCCTCGGCGAGCGCGGTCAGCAGCGGGGGCTGCGGCAGTTCGGTCGGGTAGGGGCAGGGGAAGCCGATGGTGGTGAAGTCGGTCGCGAGCACGATGTCGCCGCCGTCGCGCACCTCCATCCGCCGCGTCGGGAGGGTGTGTTCCTTGACGCGTTCGAAGATGCCGAGTTGTTCGAGGATCCAGACCGAGTCGGGAGAGATCGCCTCGCCGCGAAATGAGCGCTCGAAGTGACCGCTCTGTTCGAGCACCACCACCTCGCAGCCGAGCTTCGCCAGCTCCAGGCCCAGCGTTAGCCCGGCGGGCCCCGCCCCGACGACGCACACCCCCGTGTGAATACGCGTGCTCACTCCCCGCTCCTCTCGCTATATACAGTCCTTGGGCAGAGTGGGTTCGGCGGCTAAAGGGGGACTTGTTCGGTTGGTCCGTGTCAGCGCTCGTACGCCCGGATCGTTGCGGATGTCAGCCGTCAAAGGAGCCGACGACCCAGATGCCCGGCCGTGCCTCCACGGCCTGCGGCGCCCACTGTTCGCGCGGGTCGGACCAGTCGACGGCGCGCTCTAGGATCCAGGCCCGGGTACGGTGCGCGAACTGGATCCACCGCCGGTCGCCGAGCTGTTCGGCCGCCTCCGCGAACGCCGCGAAAGTTTGCAGCGACTGTTCGGCGCGTCCACACTGCAGTTCGACCACGGCCAGGCCGCGCAGCGCGTCCGCGCGCCCGCGCTCATCGCCCGTCTGCGCACACTGACCGAGCGCGTCCGCGTAGGTTTTCGCGGCCGACTGCGGATCTCCCTCGCTCAGCTGCACATCGCCGAGGCCGATAAGGCAGCGTGCGGCGCCGCCATGATCGCGTGCGGCGAGGAACAGCGTCCGCGCGACCTCGTAGTGCATCGCGGCCTGCCGAACCCGCTGCTGCTGCCAGGCCAGATCGCCGAGCGAGCGCAGCACCGCCGCCTCGGCCAGCGCGTTGCGTTCGCGGCGCGCCGCGTCGAGGGCGAGCGTATGCGTCTCGGACCACTCCGGCCAAGCCGCCCGCGCGTCAAAGTACCCTGACAGGCATTCGGCGAGCTGCCAGGTCAGCGGCCACAAGCCGGCGGCGTGCGCGCGGCGTACCGCATCGACGAGACCAGGCCCCTCCTCCTGGAACCAGTGCACCGGCGTGGAACCGACCAACTGTGCGACGTTATCGAAGGACTCGGATACGACCGTGCCGTATCGCGCCTCGTATGGGACCCGGCCCGGCGTGAGCATCGCGTCGGCGTGCCTGGCGACCGCGAGGCAGGCCGTACATAGCCGCTCGATGGCGGCGGTGACCGTGATCGGGTCGTCCCCGCCGAGTAGCTCAAGTGCGAGCGCTCTCAGCAGCCTGTGATAGCCGTAGCGCAGCGGGTACTCGCGCGCTGACTGCCGCACCTCAAGCAGATACGACTGGAGCAGTTGATCGACGATGCGCTCGGTGCGCGGCAGCGTGTCGTTGAGCAATGCGGCGGCGCTCCACAACGCGAAGCTGGGAACTGGCGCGAGCGCCAGCAACCGGAACGCCCACTGATGCGCGGGATCGGCCTCGCGGTAACCGACGAGCAGACTGGCGCGCACGTCGAGGTCGCCGGCCACCAGCTCGGCGAGCCCGGCGCCCTCGCCGTCGAGACGTTGCGCGAGCGCCGCGGCGGTCCAGTGCGGACGGGCCGCGAGTCCGGCCCCCGCGACACGCAACCCGAGCGGCAGGTACCCGCAGAGCCGCGCGATCTCCAATGCGGACTCCGGGTCGTCGGTGATGCGCGAGCCGGCGATTTCCTCAAGCAGCTGCTGGGCTTCCTTCGGCTTGAGCACATCGAGCACGAGGTGCCGAGCACCGTCGAGCCCGGCGAGCGTGCGCCGCGTGGTCATCAGGACGAACACGCCGGGTACCGCCGCGAGCAGGGGTCTGACTTGCTCCTCGGTGGCGACGTCGTCGAGGATCAGCAGCATTCTGCGACCGCGGGTGAGCCGCTGGAGTCGATCGGCGGCCGGTTCGGTGGAAGGGCCGGCGTCGGCGGCGTCGGCGTTGGCGTCGGGGGGCGTCGCGGAGGCGTTCGCGTCTGCGGATGCGGCTTGATCGAGGCGATGCAGCACCTGCGCGATCACCTCGTCGGGTTCCAGCGCCATGCCCTGCGGTCCGCGCAGCTGGACGAAGACCCGGCCGTGCGGGAACACGTCGGCAGCCCGGCGCGCCAGCTCGACGGCGAGCGTCGTCTTGCCGACCCCGGCCCGGCCGTCGAGCACCAGGATCGGTGCGGCGGCTCGTCCGGTGCGGTCCGGGAAGGCCCGCAGCGCCGTGGCGATCGCCTCCTCCCGGCCGACGAAGTCCGGCAGCGAAGGCGGAAGCCACACCACCGGAGTGACTGAGGGCGCTGCGACCGCGGCCGGCTCGCGCCACAACAGGTTCGGGTCACTACGCAGCACCCGCTCGTGCAGGTGCCGCAGCCCGGGCCCCGGCTCAATACCCAGCTCGTCGACGAGCGAGCGGCGGATGCGCGCGAAGGTCTTGAGCGCGTCCGACTGCCGGTCGGAGCGGAACAGCGCCACCATCAGGTGCGCGTGCAGGGTCTCGCGCAGTGGGTGCTCGCTGGTCAACGCCATCAGCTCACCGGTCAGCTCCTTGTGCCTGCCCAGGCGCAGATCGGCGGTGAGCCGCTGTTCGAGCGCTGTCATGCGCAGCTCTTCCAGGCGCACGGCGGCGGCTGAAAGCGTGTAGCCGTGCGGGATACCGGACAGCGCGACGCCGCTCCACAGGCCGAGCGCTTCCTCTAGCAGGCTCGACGCGGTGGCGAAATCGCCGCGCTCGTAAGCCGCCTTTCCGGCACGGTGTAAGGCCTCGAACCTGGTCAGGTCGAGGTCGTCCTGCGCGACTTGGAGGCAGTAACCCGGCGGGAGCGTGAGCAACTGGCGGCCATGCGCCCCCGCCGCGGGATCCCCCTCCAGCAGGATGCGGCGCAGTTGGGAGATGTAGACCTGGAGCGTGGTACCCGCCGTGCGTGGCGGAGAGTTGTCCCACAGCTCGTCGATCAGGCTCTCGGTGGACACGGTCTCGTTCGCCCGCACCAGAAGTACCGCCAGCACCACCCGCACTTTCGCGGCGGTCGGCGTCCTCGGTGCCACCGTCACCGGTCCCAGCACGCGGAACCTCATGTCGGTGCCCTCCCTTCCGGGCCTTTCCCCGTTAGTAGTCCTGCAGCACCGTGACCCCCACCGTCGCGATCTCGCGGGACCCCTGTGCGAAGGTCAGCGTGACCGGGAAGGCGGGATGGCCGCCGGGCCCGCGTCCGAGCGGGTCGGCGGCGATGGTGCAGTGAAGTGGCAGGTCGATTTCCGCGAAGCCGCGGAACCGCGCGTTCCACTGTGTCAATACGCAAGTCGCGGCGGAGAAGCCGTGCAGCTCCCCGGCGGCGAGGAACGCCGCCTGCCGCGACGCTTCGAGCAGCACCACCGGCGGCACGTGATCGGTGGCGTTCGCGGTGAAGACCGGATGCGCGGCGTCGGGCACGACCTGCACGCGCAGCGTCCCATCCTCCTGCGCCTGTGGCAGGCCGATGACTACGTTGTGCGGGTCAGCGCGGCCGACCGCCTCGGGCCGCGGCCGTGCCTGGCCGTGCCCGTGTCCGTCGCTGAACACGCCGGACTTCTCGGCGCGGCTCGCCGCCCGTCCGCGGGCGCGATGGTTCTGGTAGACCTTCGGCATTAGGAACACGGTGCGCGCCTTCGCCGTGCCGCAACGCAGGCCGTCGATCGCCAGTTCGGCCTCGCAGCGCAGCCCGCGCGGCACTCCGTTGACCACGTCGACCGGGTACAGCGCCATGTCGACGGCGATGTGCGCGGTGTGCCCGTTACGCCGCCACGCCTCCAGGCCGGTGATGCCGACCTCGCTGGAGGCGAGCACCACAGGACGCTGCGACGGCACCCGGAAGTACTGGTGCGCGACGAAGAGCACTGACTGACGCATCGCCTCGAGGGCGAAGTTCGGGTCGTGGAACGCGCCGGGCCCGTCGTTGAACAGCGGATGCGCGTCGGGCAGCGCGGCCGAGAGGGTGAAGTCCTGCGGCACCGGCGCGACCGTCCCGAGCATCAGGCCCTCGGCGGTACTCGGCCGGTGCAGCAGGTGGTGAGCCAGGCCGTGCACGGTGATCGGTGGTGCGGCCGTGGCGATGCCGCCGCCGTCGCCCGGCGCCGCATCGGCGGCGTCGGTCCACTGCCTCGCGGAAATCTCGATCGACACGTCGTCTCCTTCACGAACCGCGAACCCGCCGTGATCAATGCGATTGGTGGGTCCGAAGGGTCTGGCGATTCGATCCTCTCAGCGCCCTGTCAAGTGCCGACCAAGCGGCGGCCAAGCGGCCGCCGACCGGGCCCAGGGCGCGATTCGCGGGTCGGGGACCCGGGAATGCCCGATCGCATCAACCGCTCTGGTGAGGAAGGCGAACCGTCGTGGGTCCGTTCAAGGCGTTCAATCTGCTCGTTCTGCTCGTGATCGAACTCGCCGTGCTGGCCGCGGCCGTGGCGTTCGGCTGGCACCTGCACGCGCCGGTCGCCGCGCGGCTCGCCATCGGCGTCGTGCTGGCGCTGGTGTTCGCGACCGCCTGGGGGCTGGCCGCCGCGCCGCGCGCCAAGAACCGGCTCGCCGGACTGCGGCTGGCCGGCTTCGAAGTGCTCTGGTTCGCGGCCGGCGCCGCGCTGCTGCTCGCCGCCGGGCATCCGGTCTGGGCCGCGGCGCTGGCCGTGCTGACGCTGGGCTCGAAGGGGCTGGCGCTGGTCTGGGATCAGTAAGGGCGCTGCGAGGCATGGCCGGATGGCGTCGTGGCGAGGGGGCTTAATCCGTCACGCCGTGCCCGGTTTAGCCGTGCGCAAGAGGGCGTTCCTAGCTTGGGTCCATCGGTAGATCGCCGCCGCCGTCTGCACCGGCCCGCGGGGTGCGGGGCAGGTGGACTCCAGTAAGGACCTGATCCCTGTGAGAATCATCGGCCTGAGCGAGGTGCTGCCGGGGGCGCCGGTCACGAACCGGGACCTCGCGGAGCGCTTCGGACTGCACGAGAAGTGGCTGGACCGGATGACCGGCAACCGGCACCGGTTCTTTTGCGATCCTTCGAGCGCTGACGGCACGCCGAAGAACACCGGTGACCTGGCCACCGAGGCCGCGCTGCGCGCGCTGGCCGCGTCCGGGGTCCCCGCCTCGTCACTGGACTTCCTGATCCTGACCACCGGGTCGCCGGACATGCTGATGCCCGCCACCGTGAACGTGGTGGCCGATCGGCTCGGGATCAACGACCTGCCGACCTTCCAGCTGACCTCCGGCTGCGCCGGCGCGTTGCAGGGTCTTTACACCGCGCGGGCGCTGCTGGCCGGCGGCCTGAGCCGCGGCCTGGTGATCGGCGCGGACAGCGTGATCAAGCTGTGGCCCGCCGACTACGACGTCAAGAGGGTCAATCCGGCCGAGCTGGCCAACTTCGCGCTGTTCGGCGACGGCGCCGGGGCCGCCGTGGTCGACGCCGACGACGACGGGCCCGGCCTGCTCGTGGACCACCTGCTGCTGCGGACCGTGGGGCGCGGGCTCAAGCCGGCGCAGGTCGTGCACTGGTACGGGGCCGACGGCGCGCCGACCGTGACCGGGACCGACGGAAGGCCGGTCCGTGAGCCGATGGGCCAGGAGGACTACAAGGCCATCGAGCAGCGGGTGCCGGAACTGTCGGCGCAGGTCCTCAAGGAGCTGGAAGAAGTCACCGGATGGAACGTCGGTGATGTCGACCACGTACTCACTCCGCAGCTGAACGGCGCCATGGCGGAGAAGATCCGCGAAGGGCTCGGCGTGCGCGAGGAGCAGGCCGTCTCGTGCGTCGCGGAAACCGGGAACAACGGCAACGCGCTGCCCTTCATCCAGCTCTACCGCGCCGTGCAGGGGCTTAGGGCACGCGGCGCGGACTCGGCGCGGGTGTTCGGGATCACCATCGAGTCGTCGAAATGGATCATCGCTGGCTTGGCGCTGCGCTACCTCGCGGGGGAGGGCGTCGGATGAGCGTCGACGTGGGGCACGCGTCGCAGACGGCGGCGAAGAGTCTCAGTCCTCTGAGCGAGCTGCGTGCACTCAAGCGGGAAGGGCTTGAGGGCAAGCATGCGCGGGTGCGGCAGCTGCTCGACGCGCTGCTCGCGGCCGGCGACCCGCTGGACATCGAGGCGGCCGGGATGATGCTCGGCGGCGCGGCGCAACGCGAGCAGTTGGCGGCGGCTGACGGCGCGTTCCTGACGCAGCGGGTCGCACTGCTCGGCAGTTCGACCCTTGACTCGCTTCCGCATCAGCTGACCGCTGCGCTGATAGCCGGTGGCATCTTGCCGGAGGTCCGCTCGGCCGGTTTCAACCAGTGGCAGTTCGAGATCCGGGCTGGCGCGCCCAACTTGGCAGACCTTGCCCCGGGTGTCAGCGCTTTGCTGCTCGATGACGCGGCCGTGTACGAGGAGGTCGTCAATCCGCTGGATCTGGACGAGGTCGAGGCGCGGTGCGCGGCGTTCCCGACGAGCTTGGGGGAGTGGGCGGACGCGGCCCGGCAGGTGCTCGGCGGTTTGATCGTGCTCACGACGATGCCGCTCAGCGCGCTGCGGCGCGACAGCGTCATCGACTATGGCCGAAAGGCCCGGCTGGAAGCCGCCTGGGACGCGATGAACGCGGGAATCCTGCGGCTGGCGGCGCAGAAGCAGGGCGTGGCCGTGCTTTCCGCGGCGGCGATCCAGGGCAGGGTGAGCACCACATTCGCGGCCGACCGGATGCGGCACGTCGCAGGGCACATATTCAGCGCGGAATTCCAGCGCGAGTACGCAGCCGAGCTGGCGCGCGTGGTGCGAGCCGGGCTCGGCCGCGCCGCCAAGTGCCTCGTATTCGACCTCGATAACACGCTGTGGGGCGGAATCGTCGGCGACGACGGCGCGGCCGCGCTCAAGATCGGCGGCGCCTACCCGGGCTCCGCGCACCTGGAGCTGCAAAAGTACGGCCGTGACCTGGTCGCGCAGGGCGTGATGCTCGCGGTGGCGTCGAAGAACGACGAGGACGTGGCGCTGGACGCGATCGCCAACCACCCCGAGATGGCGCTGCGGCCGGACTCCTTCGTCGCGGTGCGCGCGAACTGGGATCCGAAGCCGGGCAATGTCAGACAGCTGGCTACCTCGCTCAACATCGGCGTCGACTCAATGGTCTTCGTCGATGACAATCCGGTGGAGCGCGGGCTCATGCGTGAGCTGCTGCCACAGGTCACGACGGTCGAGCTGCCGAACGATCCGGCCGGTTACGCGGCGACCGTCGCGCGCCGCGGCGATTTCAATCTGCTGACTCTCACGGATGAGGACCTGAACCGCACCGCGATGTACCGCGCGCAGGTGCAGCGGGAGGAATTGCAAAGCGGGTCCGGGACCCTCGAGGAGTACCTGCTCGGGCTTCACTCCCAGCTGACCGTCGAGCGGCTCGGCGAGTTCAACGCGGCGCGGATCGTGCAGCTGTTCGGGAAGACCAACCAGTTCAACCTGACCGGCATCCGCTACACCGAGGAGGAGGTGCGGCGGCGCTCGCAGAGCGGCGAGGCCGCGTTCTTCGGGGGCCGGCTCAAGGACCGCTTCGGTGACAACGGGCTGATCGCCGCGTGGGCAGTGACCCGCGACGGCGGCGGCAGCGGCAGCGCCTGGGGTGTCGAGAACTTCGTGATGAGCTGCCGGGTCTTCTCCCGCAATGTCGAGGACGCGGTCGTCGGGCTGATCCTGCGCGCCGCGAAGGCGGCCGGGGCCGGCGAGGTGCGCGCCGCCTTCGTTCCGACGGCGAAGAACGCGAAGTTCGCCGGTTTCTATCCCGCCCTCGGTTTCGAGCGGGTCGAGGCAGCGGAGCGACACGCAGATGGGCAGGGGCCGGCGCAGTACCGACACACCCTGCGAGACCTCGCCGAGCTGCCTACCTGGATCGGCGTCACCCGGGAAGAGGAGATCGACAATGCCTTCTGAGACTGCGCCTTCTGTGGAGCTTGTGCAGGAAGTCGTCGGGCAGCTGCTCGACGTGGAGCCCGGCACCCTGACCGCCGAGCGGCGCTTCGCCGAGATCGAGGGCTGGGATTCCGTCAACGCTCTGCGCATCCTGGTCTATTTGGAGCGTGAGGTCGGCGGCTCGGTCGACTTCGAGCGCTTCACAAAGGCGGACACGGTCGGCGAGCTGGCGGCGGTCGTGCACGACGCGCAGACGGCTGCGGCATGAGCGCCGCAGCGGCTAACGGCACGACCGTCGCCGCGTTCCCGGCAGCGCGTAAGGGCACGTACACGTTCCTCAAGGACGCCCGCGGCACCGCGCACGTGTACCTGATGACCGACGTCGACGCGACACGAATCAAGCAGGCGCGCAAGGATGCCGGCTCGAAGATCAGCTTCGTCAGCTACGTGGTCAAGGCCGCGGCGCAGGTGATCGCGAGCAGCCCGGAGGCACGTGCCGTGCTGCGGCCCGGCCTGCGGCTCAAGGTCGCGACCGTCGGCGACGTGCACGCGAAGGTGTTGTTCGACAAGCGGACCGCGGACGGCCAGCGCTGCGTCGTATCAGGGACCGTCTTTCGCGCCGAGCAGGCCGAAGTCGAAGAGATCCAGCAGATCATCGACACGTACAAGAACGCTGATCTGGAGGATCCAAGCGGTCCCTGGGCGCAACTGGCGAAGGTGCAGCGGCTGCCATTGCCGGTGGCCCGCCTGGCCTATCGCGCGGTCACCCGCAAGCCGGAGCGGCGTACCGCGCTGCAAGGCGTCTTCTCGGTCACCTCGGTCGGCCAGGAGCCGGTGCGCGCGATCTTCCCGATGATCAACGGCGCGCTCGGGTTCGGCGTCGGGCGGATCGTGGACTCCCCAGTGGTGCGCGGCGGCGAGATCGCGATCGCCCCACTGTTCACGCTCTCGCTCGCGTTCGACCACCGCTTGCTGGACGGGGCGCAGGCCGCCGAACTGCTGGCCGCGACGAAGGACGTACTGGAGAACTGGGGAAGCGAATGAGCACGCTGAGTACCGGCACGCTGCACAGTACCGATCAGTTGCCGGGGGAGACCGAGGTCCTCATCGTCGGCGGCGGCCCGGCCGGAGCGCTGCTCGGCTGCCTGCTCGCGCGGCGCGGCGTCGACGTCGTCGTGGTGGAGAAGCAGGCCGACTTGGAGCGCGAATTCCGCGGCGAGTCGCTGGCCGCCCCCTCCGTGGTCACCCTCGGCAAGCTCGGCTTCGGCCCGGCGCTGCGCGAACACGGCTTCCTGGAGACCTCCGGAATCAGCATGCGCATGGAGGGGCGGACGGTCTTCCACATCGACTACCGCCGCTTCCCGCTCGGCGCGCTGCCGATCGACATCCCGCAGCCGGCCCTGATCGGCATCTTCCACGCCGCGGCGGCCAACTTCCCCAACCACGCCTATGTCCCCGGCACCGCCTTCAGCTCCCTGATTGAGGAGGGCGGCGAGGTACGCGGCGCGGTCCTCAAGCGTAAGGACGGCAGCCGCGCCCACGTCAGGGCTCGGCTGGTGGTCGGCGCGGACGGCCGATTCTCCAAGGTACGCAAGGCCGCCGGGCTGGCCGCCGACGTCCAGCCGATGGAGCGCGACTTCCTCTCCTTTAAGCTGCCGCGCCCCGCGAACTGGGGCGACGCCGCCGAACTGGTCGCGGTCGCGGACAAGCACGTGCTGGTCGTGCCCACCTTCCCCGACTTCCTGCGGATCGGCCACAACCTGCCCAAGCGCGGGCTCGGTGACCTGCGCGCGCAAGGCTTCGAGGCCTTCCGCGACGGCATCGCAGCCATCGATCCCCGGCTCGGGCCGCTGCTGCGCGCGCACCTGACCTCGTGGGATGACACCAGCTTCCTGGAGATCTTCACCGCGCAGGTGCCGCGCTGGTCCCGGAACGGCCTGGTCCTGGTCGGCGACGCCTCGCACACCGTCACCCCGATCCTCGGCCAGGGCGTGAACCTGGCCATCCAGGACGTGGTGTGCGCGACGCCGGTGATCGTCCGGGCGCTCAGCGAGACTAAGGGCTCTGTCCCAGCCGCGCGATTCACCGCGTTCGAGGAGGAGCGGCGTCAGCACAAGACGCTGGTCACCAAGCACCAGCGGATGCAGGAGCGGGCGCTGTCCAAGACCGGCGCCGTGGCGCTGGCCGCCCGGCGCGCACGGTACCAGCTTCTCAACTCCTTGCCGAACAAGTACCGGATGCTCGACAAGGTGATCAACGCGCAGCACACCATCGATCCGATCGACCTGCGGGCTGCGAATCAGCAGGCTGCGACGGTGGCCTGAAACCGAGGGGACAGCCGAGCGAAGATGACTTCCGAAGCCGTAGTGGACGGGCACGACCCCGACCAGCTGATCGCCGTCGTCGGCGTGGCCGGGCGCTTTCCCGGAGCCCCGGACACCGACGCGTTCTGGCGGTTGCTGACCGAGCGCGGCGACGCGATCCGCCCGGTCCCGGCCGACCGCTGGGACGCGGCGGCGCAACTCGACCCGGAGAAGTCGATCCAGGCGGTCGGCGGCTTCCTGGAGGAGGTCGACCGGTTCGATCCGACCTTCTTCGGCATCTCCCCGCGCGAGGCCGAGGATATCGACCCGCAGCACCGGCTGATGCTTGAGGCGAGCTGGCGGGCGCTTGAGGACGCTGGTCAGCAGGCCTCGAAGTTGAGCGCGACCAGGACGGGCGTGTACGTCGGCGCCTCCTGGCACGACTACGAGATCGTGCGCAAGGAACGCGGCGCTGGAGCGACGCAGCACAGCGCGGTCGGCAACGCGCTCGACGTGGCCGCGGCGCGCGTCTCCTATTTCCTGAGGCTGCGCGGCCCGAGTCTCGCGGTCGAAACAGGGTGCTCATCCGGTCTCGTCGCGCTGCATCTGGCCGCGCAGGCATTGCGGCAAAAGGAGATCGACGGCGCGATCGTCGGCAGTGTCAACCTCATCCTCGACCCCTTCGTCTCGATCAACCTCACCCACTTCGGCGGCCTCTCACCGACCGGCCGCTGCCACGCGTTCTCGGCGAAGGCCGATGGTTTCGTGCGCGGCGAGGGAGTCGTCGCGCTCTACATCAAGACGCTGTCACAAGCACTGGCGGACGGCGACCGGATCCACGGCGTGATCGTGCGCACCGTGGTCAACAACGACGGCGGCGGCGAAAGCCTGGTCACGCCGAGCGCCGAAGGCCAGGAAGAGCTGCTGAAGCTGGCCTACGGCGATGGCGCGATCCCGTTGGACCGCCTGGCGTACATCGAGGCGCACGGGACCGGCACCCGCCGCGGCGACCCGGTTGAGGCGACCGGAGTCGGTCGAATCCTTGGACAGGGCCGGGATCGCGCGCTCGGCCCGATCGGGATCGGCTCGGTGAAGACGAACATCGGGCACCTGGAAGCCTCGGCTGGTCTGGCCGGCCTGGTGAAGGCGGTGCTCTCGCTGGAGCACCGGGTCGTTCCGCCGACCTTGCATGCCGACGAGCTGAACCCTGATATCCCGTTCGATGAGCTGAACCTGCGCGTGGTGCGCGAGCCGCTGGAGTTGCCGCAGGACGGTCCCGTGTATGTCGGCGTGAACTCCTTCGGCTGGGGCGGCACGAACGCGCACGCAGTGCTGATGACCGCGCCGCCGAGTGTCACGTCGGTGCCGAAGGTGGATCTGGGGGCTGACAAGCAGGCACCGGTCCTGCTGCCTTGGTCAGCTCAGCGCGAGGACGTGCTCAAGCAGCGCGCCGCCGACCTGCTCGCCACGCTTCCCGAGACGCCCGCGGACCTGCGTGCCCTGGCCGGCACTCTCGCGCACCGCCGGGACCACTTCCCGATGCGGGCCGCCTTCGCCGGCGCCGCTCAGGACGTCGGCGCGGCGTTGGCGCGGTTCGCCGCGGATCCGGAAGCCGAGATCCCGACCGTGGTGAGCGGTCGCGCCCGCGAGCGCGGCAAGGTCGCGTTCGTATTCCCTGGCCAGGGCGCGCAATGGTCCGGCATGGGCCGCGAGCTGTACGCGAACAACCCGACGTTCAAGGCCGTGATTCACCGCTGCGCCGACGCGCTCAAGCCGTACTTCGCCTGGGACCTGCCCGCGATCATCGCCGGTGAGTCAGATGAGGAATGGCTTACGCGTATCGACATGCTCCAACCGGTGCTGTGGGCGATGTCTCTCGGCCTGGCCGAGCTGTGGCGTGAAGCAGGGGTCGAACCCGACGTCGTGATCGGCCACAGCCAGGGCGAGGTGACCGCTGCGACACTCGCCGGGATCCTCTCCTACGAGGACGGGGCGTTGGCGATGGCCCGGCGCAGCGCGATCGCGCGCCGCACCTCGGGCAAGGGCCGGATGCTCGCGGTCGACCTGGACGTCAAGGGTGCCCGCGAGGCTCTGGCAGGGTTCGAGGAACTGGTCTCGCTCGCCGTGAACAACGGCCCGAGTTCGTGTGTGCTCTCCGGCGAGACCGACGCCGTGCTCACGCTCAAGGAGATCCTGGACGCCGAGGGCGTCTTCTGCCGCCTGGTGAACGTCGACTACGCCTCGCACAGCCCGCAGATGGACGAGTTGCGG
>Ga0134128_10003918_pt1 | contig 18245 bp, 17 predicted proteins | sample KB31754_FD_96462 | JGI IMG/M metagenome (GOLD analysis project Ga0134128, IMG submission 96462) | Terrestrial soil microbial communities with excess Nitrogen fertilizer from Kellogg Biological Station, Michigan, USA - KB3-175-4 | ecosystem: Environmental > Terrestrial > Soil > Unclassified ... | reverse complement strand
GGGCGATGCCTACTATCTACATCGGGAAGGGGAATACAAGCACGTGATCCCGTGCAATCCCAGTACGATTCGCACAGCGACTCCGATGTCAACTCATTGGCTGCCAGGGAAGAATTCAGTGTGGGTCTCGGCTGTTCGCCCGAAATACAGGACGCGTTTGCCAGCGAAGGACACGAAGTAGCCCGCGCAGCCGGCATCCGTAACCATCTTGCAAAAACCAGCATACGTGTAGCCGGCAACGAGTTGCTGGGCACCGCGGATGGCCTGTCGAATGACATCCGCGTCAAATCGCTTGGCCACGGGACGGCCGACGTGTCCCGCCTTGAGCTGGACCATGTCGCCGTCCGTCAGGTAATACGTGATGCTGCCTTGGCGAAAGTCCACCAGATAGCCGTCGAAGCCGGACGCGATCAGCGTCTGCACGATCTGGGGGAACGTCATGCTGCCGGACTCGGCGCCGTTCAAGCAGGACTGGGCAATGTCTTGAAGCTGCTGTTTCATGGATAACCTCGCTGCCGTCGGGCAATCGCACCTTTCTTAGTGGGTGGGGGGATCGCGCAGATCCTTGGCTGCGGCGATACGTTTCATCAGCGCCATCAGTGCGGAGCGCTCGCGCGCATTGAGGCTCGCGAAGAACTCCTCATCATTGGCATCGGCCAATGTTGCGAGCACGGGCACCAGCTCCCTGCCTTTGCGAGTGAGAGCCAACGTATGCGCCCGACCGTCCTGCTCGTGAGCGGTGCGGGCGATGAGCTTCTTTGCCAAAAGGCGGTCGGACAACTTGCTGATGGCACCACGCGTCATGCCCAATGTCTCCGCCAGCTCGCTCGGTAGCACGCCCTCTTGTGAGAAGAGGGCACGCAAGAGCACCCATTCGGCCACGGTTACGCCTTGATCCTCGACCTTTCTGGAAAAGGCGTGTGACACATGGTTGGAGACCAGTCGCAGCCAATAGCCAAGGTGCGTGGTGAGATCGGATGTTTGGTGTTTGGTCATTATGGAATGAAGTTTCCTAGTAAACTATATCCGCATGGATTGAAAGTCAATGGCCCACAGACGCGACGAGGCGACTTCAACAGAAGAGGGAGCTGCGTTGATGGCGGGCAAAAGGAGTGGCGCCCGCGTGCTCTAGCGGCACTGGAACGTCGTCGGCCAGCAGCGGGACCGTTTTGGGCAAAACAGAGGATTTGCTGGGCTGCGACCCAGGCGTTTTACGGAACGAACGCGATCTTGAAGCCGAGCGCGTGCGCACATTTAGAACGGCAGCGAAGGTTGAATCACTGAGGCACAACGCTTCGCGGTCATGCCGGAATCACGTGCCACCCGCATCGCGCACGCGCACGCGCACACGGGGTGGCGCAGCACTTTTTGTACTACAACTTCGGACGCATCCATAAAACGCCGGCGTGGCGCCGCAATGGAAACTGGCATCGCGGATCACTTCTGAACTCTGGAAGAATTCGCAGCACTGGTGCCGGAGCGTCGCCAAGAAGCGTGGCCCATACAGAAGAACCACGACCGCGCACTCATAGCGGCACGCTGTTCTCTTCAACCCAAGCGGCCATGTCTTCTTCACCGATAGCGCCAGTCGCAAGATCAATGAGCATTAGATAGGTCTCATCATCGTCCGCAATCAGCTCCATTCCATTCTTCAACAAGAAAACTTCCACCATTGCTGCCGCAACGCGCTTGTTCCCGTCGTTGAAGGCGTGGAATTTTGCTGCGGCGAACGCATAGCATCCCGCCAAGCGCGGGATGGACAGCAACCGTTCGTAGTGGGCCTTGTTCGGAGCGTAATCGGCAAGGCTAGCCACGCCCCCGTCTTGCCGAACTCCAAGAAGGCCGCCAAACTGCTCTAGGGCTATTTCATGTAACGAAGCAATCTCTTCTTCCGTTAGGAAGGCGATTGTTTCGGACATTCTGAGCGTTACTTGGCGAGACGCTGCATTAGATCGCGGCGCTTGTCGAAGACATAGCGCGCAATGTCTTGGAACTCGTTACGGCCCTTATAGGTGTTGATCCCAACCTTGGGCGCAGGCGCGCCAGAAGCCTTCGACTTGGCTTCTGGCATCGGGAAGGCTCTTTTGAACATTGCGTTCATATCAGTCATTTGGGCGCGCCTCTCTACAGCTCACCCCACTCCTCTCAAGGACCATTCTAGCAAAAAGCTAGCCGATAAGTGTGAACCATGAGGCATCAAGAGGGCTGAGCACCATAGCAAATTTAGCCGTGTAACAAGTAGTTACGTACTTTCAATTTTAAACTGGACCACTACCTCCCAGTGGCTCAGTTTGACTTCACGTGTGCTCATTCATGTTCTCCATCCGCGGCGCGCGCACCTCTCTTGCGTTGGCGGATCGGAACGACGTTGCTGCCTGTCCTCAGCGTGTCCAGATAGTCCGCCCACACCTGCATCATCTGTTTGCGCTCGGCCATGTATTGCGCGCGGTTGTAGACCGCGCGGACCTTGTTGCGCTCGGCGTGCGCGAGTTGCCGCTCGATGACGTCAGGTTTCCAGCCCATTTCGTTCAACCGTGTGGACGCCATCGCACGAAAACCGTGGCCGGTCATCGTCTCCTTGTCGAAACCCATCCGGCGAAGCGCGGCATTGATGGTGTTCTCGGACATCGGCCGCTGCATGGAGCGCAGGCTCGGGAAAACGTAGCGGCTGCGACCTGACAACGGTTGCAATGCGCGCATGATCGCTACGGCTTGTTCGGCGAGCGGTACGACGTGCTCCTCGCGCATCTTCATGCGCGCTGCAGGAATCCGCCATTCGGCGCCATCGAGGTCGAACTCGCTCCATTCGGCGCTGCGCAATTCACCCGGGCGCACGAACACCAGCGGCGCCAGGCGCAGCGCGGCATGGGTCGTCGGTTGTCCCGTATAGGTTTCGATCGCGCGCAACAAACCCGCAACATCATCCGGTGCCGTAACGGCCGATCGAGGCCTTGAAGTAGGGGGCGTCAACGCTCCGCGCAAATCCGCACTGGGATCGCGCTCGGCACGTCCCGTTGCAATGGCGTAGCGGAACACCATGCCAATGCATTGTTTCGCTCGACGCGCCGTTTCGTGCCGGCCGCGCGCTTCGATCTTGCGCAGCGCCATCATGACATCCGGCGGCTTGATGTCTGCGATAGGGCGGGGGCCAAGCGAATGCGCGACTTGTTCCAGCAGCCATGCATTCTTCTCTTGCGAAGATGCGGCGAGTTTCCCCTCACGTTTATCCATCCACTCCCTGGCGATCACGGCAAAAGTGTTCGCCGCAGCCATTGTGATCCGCTGGCGTTCGGCCTGACGCTCGATGCTTGGATCTTGACCGTCGCGCAACAACGCACGCGCACTGGTCGTGCGATCGCGTGCTTCCGCGAGCGTGACTTCGGGATAGCTGCCGAGCCCCATGCGGCGTTCGCGGCCCGCGAACCGGAACTTCAAGCGCCACCACTTCGCGCCGGTGGGGGCGATGGTGAGGTAGAGCCCGCCACCATCGTACAAATTGAACGGCTTGCTCCCGGGTTTCACCTTGCGCAACTGCGTATCCGTCAGCCCGAAACGTAGACGTGCCATGGAAATCCTCCGTTTTTGGGGATACCGGTTGTCACGCTCGGTATCCCGGTATCCCCAACGGTATCCCCATTGGCCTCAGGATTCAATAAATCGTCCCAGGACGTCCAGGCATGAAAAAGCCCGCTGCAATGCGGGCTACAGAGGATATTTCGGGACTTCGTGGGATGCTGCGGGAGGGTCAAATGGTGGCCAGGGACGGAATCGAACCGCCGACACGGGGATTTTCAATCCCCTGCTCTACCAACTGAGCTACCTGGCCAGATTGTCGTTGCCGTTCGCGCGGACTGCTTGGCTGGCGAATGCGCGCGCACATTGCATGCGCGGCGAGCCGCATATTAGATCGGCCGCCATGCGCAGCGTCAAGCGCAATGACGGTGCAGCGCCATGAGCGACGAAATGATTTGCCGTGGCCCGCAATCACCGCCATGATCCGGGTGCAGGTGATCGCCTGCGCCGGGATTCGCACGGGAGAACTGAATGCTTGGCACGATCCTGATAATCGTTTTGATCCTGCTGCTTGTTGGCGCATTCCCGCGTTGGGGTTACAGCCGCAGCTGGGGCTACGGTCCGAGCGGACTGCTCGGCATCATCGTCATTATCATCATCGTACTGTTGCTGCTCGGGCGAATCTGAACGAACCAACCCTCAGGCGGCCATCCTGACATTTCGTCGCCGGCGCATCCTTGTTCGTGCATTCGCCGCGCGAGACGCGCTTCAACGCATCTCGCGTGCAGCCCGCTTGCGCGGTGGATCTGGACAGCCGAACGAACGGCCAGTCATGACCGATTCCCGCACCGTCAGCGCAGCGATGGCGGCAAGGTAGGTCAGGAGGTTCTCGCGACAAGACGGCCGCCCCGCGGGCGCGGGCTGGTTTGCCTGGTTTACGGCCCGCACTTGTGGTCATAACATGCTCGCTCGGCAGGCGCGGATGTCGCTTGCCATGACTCGCCCGTTGCACCCGCCGGGAGCGAAGCCCTCGATGAGTTCCTCCGATACCCTCGAGTCTAAAGTGCGCACGCTGCCTCCTCTGCGCATCCTGCTGTGCGAAGACGAGCAACTGATACGCATGCTGCTGACCGATACGCTTTCGCACAAAGGGCATTACGTTGCTGAAGCCTCGTCCGCGAAGGCAGCGCTGCAATACGATCTGGACAGCGTCGACGTGCTGATCACCGATATCGGCTTGCCTGATGCTTCGGGCGTCGACCTGGCGCAGGCCGCGCGGATTCGCCGTCCCGATCTGCCGGTCATTTACGCCACCGGTCGCGTGGATCATGGCCTGACGCTCGACGCGCACTCCGCGGCGGTGATCAAGCCGTATGGTGCCGAACAGCTTTTCGAGGCGATAAAGCAGGTGATGGGCCTCGCCGCGCCCCTCTAGAAACCCTCGCCCGCCCGAACTTGCACTCGGCAAGAACCCATGCGGCGGAAGACATGTTTGCGTGCCGCGCAAGAGACTGCAGGTTATGCGAAGCGGTCAGCGGCGCCACGCACCCTCGCGCATCAGCGTGACGGCCGATTCTTGCGCCACACGGCCAGGATGATGAGAGCAAATGCCGCAAGGCGTATGAGGTATGCAGCGCTGCTGTCTTCGACGTAGATATTGGCCGATGCGATGACGATCTGACCGATGCTCAGCAGGGCAAACGCGACGGAGAAGGATAGAAAGAGCGAGTCGCTTGTGCGCTTCCAGAATCTCAGAAAAAACAGTGCCGCGAGCATATAGCCGAGTGTGGCCGCGCCTGAGAGGAAGTAGATCGTCGCCACCGGTTACTCCCCTTCCCCGTTCCAGATGAAACCGAACAGCAAGGTCGAGATCGCAGCAAGCGAGATCAACCCGCGAAGTACGGCAAGATCAAGCTGAGGCAATACCACCAGGTCGAGCACAAGCACAAGATTGTTGAGCGCGAGCATCGAGAAACACAACGTGCTCCAGAACAGCAGTCCGTTGCGGGCGCGATGAAAGCTGCGTCCCAACATGATGGCGCACAGGCTGGCAGCCAGGAAGCAGAGCAGATAAACCGCCGGGGCAAAATAGTGGATCATTGGGGCCGCCTCTTCACGCTTGCGCAGGTGAGCCGCTTTGCTTCCTCAGCAGCTGCCAGACGAGGCGCGTGCCGCAGCGCTATCGTCATCCTATGGGCAAGGCGCGCAACACCGTATGGCGGCCGCTGCGGAGCAACCCTTCGGGCCGGGGCCATTTGCCCGCATGGTGATATCACTCGTCTATGTATCGACATACCTCTTCCTCGTTTCGCGTTGCCCTGCGGGCACCGACGGCGCGACCGCTTGAGCAAGCGTCAACAGGCCCTAATCCTTCCTGAACTTGAAAGCTTCGGCGAACTCGAGCAAGTAGTTCGACTGCGAGCGGATGATCATGCGACGAACGGCATCGGGCGAGTGCGCGTAGAGCGATCGCGCCGAAATCACCAGCTTGCGAACCTCCGCCGAGGGTGGCGCGTAGCGAAAACACCCGCCCTGCTCCGGTACCAACAACCCAGCAGCATTGAGGTTGTCGACCGCCTGCTTCACTACCAGTTCGCTGGCACGCAATGCGGTGACCATCTCCTGGCTCGACCAGCAGCGCGCAGCGTCATCAGCCAACAGGAACAGCAATTCCAACGACCAGATCGAACGGAATGTCGAGCGCAAAAATTCCGATACATTCTTTTCGACCAGCATTACCGAATATGCCCCTTGATGCGTGAGCGTTCGCGCGGCGCTATCGCGATGCAATGACCGGCGTATACTCGGCTCGACGCGAAGCCCGGACATGGTAGGTCCTGAGTCGCCGGATGCCAAGCCAAAGTCGCGAAGTTTGCTGCAGCGGGCGCCGCCTGCCGCGCTCGGCGCAATCACCCTCGAACCGATCGCGCAGCGCCAGCAAGCAGTCGCGTGATTTTCACGCCGCTTTCACGAGTCCGCCAGTCTCTTGGCCGTCCAAAACCGTGAAGGCGTTGAGCACGTGTCATCTGCGGGCCGTGAAGAACAACCGTTGGCGGCCACCTGAGTGGTTGGGGGTAGTGCGGCAACCCGCCTTCGACGATACAGGGAGGCGCGGCGAGCCTGCTATCGCAGGGCCTGGAACTGGCAATCGCGCTCACGCCAAAACACATGCAACACATGCGTGAATCAAACTCGGCGGAACGGAAGGCAGCCTTTTGCTGTCCGCCTTGATTTGGCGCCGTACTTTTGCTTGGCCGTTTTGTCTGAGCATCACCTAGCGAGTAGCTCTGATGTCGACCACCGAATCTGCAGTCAGTAACGACACCATCCCGGAGTTCCTGGATCGCCGCGAGTTGATCGCCGCATTCCGGCGCCTGCGCCGCGGCGACTTCCACGTGCGCCTGCCTGACGATCTCACCGGACCGGACGGCGAGCTGGCCCACCTGTTCAATGAAGTGGTCGGTCTCAACGAGCAGATGGCGCAGGAGTTTCAGCGCCTTTCGATGGTGGTCGGCAAGGAGGGCAAGATCACCCAGCGCGGGCGTGTCAACAACGCCACCGGCGGCTGGGAGAGCGCGATCCACGCGGTCAACGAACTGATCGATGACATGGTGCAGCCCACCGCCGAAGTGGCCCGCGTCATCGGCGCGGTGGCCAAGGGGGATCTGTCGCAGTCGATGACGGTGGAAATCGACGGCCGTCCGCTGCGCGGCGAGTTTCTGCGCATCGGCAAGGTGGTCAACACCATGGTCGAGCAGCTCGCCTCGTTCACCTCGGAGGTGACCCGCGTGGCGCGCGAAGTCGGCACCGAAGGCAAGCTCGGCGGCCAGGCCACCGTGAAAGGCGTCGCCGGCACCTGGAAAGACCTTACCGACAACGTCAACGCGATGGCCACCAACCTCACCGGTCAGGTGCGCAACATCGCCGAAGTGACCACCGCGGTGGCGTCGGGCGACTTGTCCAAGAAAATCACCGTCGAGGTGAAGGGCGAAATCCTCGAGCTGAAAAACACCATCAATGTGATGGTGGATCAGCTCAACTCGTTTGCCTCGGAAGTCACCCGCGTGGCGCGTGAGGTGGGCACCGAGGGCAAGCTCGGTGGCCAGGCGCGCGTGCCGGGCCTTGCCGGCTCCTGGGCCGATCTCACCGACAACGTCAACGCGATGGCCGGCAACCTCACCGTGCAGCTGCGTGACGTGTCGAAGGTCGCCACCGCGATCGCCACCGGCGACCTGACCCAGAAGATCACCGTGGATGTGAAGGGCGAAATCCTCCAGATCAAGGACGTGATCAACACCATGGTGGACCAGTTGAACGGCTTCGCCTCCGAAGTCACGCGCGTAGCGCGCGAAGTGGGTACCGAAGGCAAGCTCGGCGGCCAGGCGCAGGTGCCCGGCGTCGCAGGTACCTGGAAGGACCTCACCGACAACGTCAACCTGATGGCCGACAACTTGACCGGCCAGGTGCGCAATATCGCCGAGGTGACCACCGCGGTGGCCTCGGGCGATCTGTCGAAAAAGATCACGGTGGATGTCAAGGGTGAAATTCTCGAACTGAAGAACACCATCAACGTGATGGTCGATCAGTTGAACGGCTTCGCCTCCGAGGTCACCCGCGTGGCGCGCGAAGTGGGTACCGAAGGCAAGCTCGGCGGCCAGGCGGAGGTGCCCGGCGTGGCCGGTACCTGGGCCGACCTCACCGACAACGTCAACTTGATGGCGGCCAATCTCACCGGCCAGATGCGCAACATCGCCGAGGTGACCACGGCGGTGGCGCGCGGCGATCTGTCCAAGAAGATCACGGTGGAGGTCAAGGGCGAAATTCTCGAACTGAAGAACACCATCAACGTGATGGTCGATCAGTTGAACGGCTTTGCGTCCGAAGTAACCCGCGTGGCGCGCGAGGTCGGCTCCGAGGGCAAGCTCGGTGGCCAGGCGCGTGTCGAAGGCGTCGGGGGCACCTGGAAAGACCTGACCGATAACGTGAACCTGATGGCCGGCAACCTGACCGCGCAGGTGCGCAACATCGCCGAGGTAACCACCGCGGTGGCGCGCGGCGACCTGTCCAAGAAAATCACCGTGGTGGTCAAGGGCGAAATTCTGGAGTTGAAGGACACCATCAACGTGATGGTGGATCAGCTCAACTCGTTCGCCTCCGAGGTGACCCGCGTGGCCCGCGAGGTCGGCTCCGAAGGCAAGCTCGGCGGCCAGGCGCAGGTGATCGGCGTAGGCGGCACCTGGAAGGATCTGACCGACAACGTCAACGCGATGGCGGCCAACCTCACCGGCCAGGTGCGCAACATCGCCGAGGTGACCACTGCAGTCGCGTTGGGCGATTTGTCCAAGAAGATCACCGTGGACGTGAAAGGCGAAATCCTCGAGCTGAAAAACACCATCAACACCATGGTGGACCAGCTCAACTCGTTTGCCTCCGAGGTGACCCGCGTGGCGCGCGAGGTAGGTACCGAAGGCAAGCTCGGCGGCCAGGCGCAGGTGCGCGACGTGGCGGGCACCTGGAAGGATCTCACCGACAGCGTCAACCTGATGGCCGACAACCTTACCGGCCAGGTGCGCAACATCGCCGACGTGACCACCGCAGTGGCGCGCGGTGACTTGTCCAAGAAGATCACGGTGGACGTCAAGGGCGAGATCCTGGCGCTGAAAGACACCATCAACGTGATGGTGGATCAGCTCAACTCATTTGCCTCCGAGGTGACCCGCGTGGCGCGCGAGGTCGGTACCGAAGGCAAACTCGGTGGCCAGGCGCAGGTGCCCGGCGTGGGCGGCACCTGGAAGGATCTCACCGACAACGTCAACCTGATGGCGACCAACCTGACCAACCAGGTGCGCGGCATCGCCGACGTGGTTACCGCGGTGGCGCAAGGCAACCTGAAGCGCAAACTGGCGGTGGACGCCAAGGGCGAGATCGCGGCGCTGGCCGATACCTTCAACGGCATGATCGAGACGCTCGCCACCTTCGCCGACCAGGTCACCAACATGGCGCGCGAGGTGGGTATCGAAGGCAAGCTCGGCGGCCAGGCGCGCGTGCCCGGCGCGGCGGGCCTGTGGCGCGACCTCACCGACAACGTGAATCAGCTTGCCGCCAATCTCACCAACCAGGTGCGCTCGATCGCCGACGTGGCCACCGCGGTCACCAAGGGCGACCTCTCCCGCTCGATCGCGGTGGAGGCGTCCGGCGAAATGGCCTCGCTGAAGGACAACATCAACGAGATGATCCGCAACCTCAAGGACCAGACCTTGAAGAACGCGGAGCAGGACTGGCTGAAAACCAACCTCGCCCGGTTCTCGCGCATGCTGCAGGGCGAGCGCGATCTGGCCACAGTGTCCAACCTGATCATGTCGGAGCTCGCGCCGCTGGTGAACGCGCAGTACGGCGTGTTCTACGTTGCACGCCGCGAGGACAACGAGACCGTGCTCGACCTCGTCGCCAGCTACGGCGCGGAGAACAAGGACACGCTCAAGCCCATGTTCAAGCTGCGCGAAGGGCTGATCGGCCAATGCGCAGCGGACAAGCGCGCCATGCTGCTGTCCGACGTACCGGGCGAGTTCATCCGGATCGGTTCGGGCCTCGGCCACGCCGTACCGGCCAGTGTCACCGTGCTGCCGGCGTTGTTCGAAGACGACGTGAAAGCGGTGATCGAGCTGGCCTCGTTCAACAGCTTCAACGAAACCCACCAGAGCTTCCTCGATCAGCTGATGGAATCGGTCGGCATCGTGCTCAACACGATCGCCGCGACCATGCGCACCGAGGGCCTGCTCAAGCAATCGCAGTTGCTGACGCAGGAACTCCAGGCGCGCCAGACCGAACTCACCACCAAGCAGGAGGAGCTGCACGTCACCAACGAGGAGCTGAAGGAAAAAGCTCAGCTTCTGGAAAACGAAAAGAAGCAGGTGGAAGCGAAGAACTTCGAGATCGACATGGCTCGTCGTGCGGTCGAGGAGAAAGCCGAGCAGCTGGCGCTCACCTCCAAGTACAAGTCCGAGTTCCTGGCCAACATGAGCCATGAGTTGCGCACGCCGCTGAACTCGCTGCTGCTCCTTTCGCGCCTGCTGGCGGACAACCCGCACGGCAACCTCAACGAAAAGCAGACCGAATTCGCGCGCACCATCCATTCGGCCGGCTCCGACCTGCTCAACCTGATCAATGACATTCTCGATTTGTCGAAGATCGAGTCTGGCACCGTGTCGATCGAAATCACCGACATGCCGCTCATCAACCTCAAGCAGCACATGGAGCGCACGTTCCGCCAGTTGGCTGCCGACAAGAATCTGCAGTTCAGTGTCGAGTTCGAGAGCGCGCTGCCGGAATCCATCCGCACCGACGAAAAGCGCCTGCAGCAGGTGGTGCTGAACCTGCTTTCCAACGCTTTCAAGTTCACCGCCAGCGGCGGCGTGACGCTGGCCGTGAGTCATGTGACCAGCGGCTGGAGCGCCCACCATCCGGTGCTGCGCGATGCGCGGCAGGCCATCGCGATTGCGGTGACGGACACGGGCATCGGCATTCCGAAAGAAAAGCAGAAGCTCATCTTCGAAGCGTTCCAGCAGGCTGACGGCACCACCAGTCGCAAATACGGCGGAACCGGCCTGGGGTTGTCGATCAGTCGCGAGATCGCGCGTCTCCTGGGCGGCGAACTGCAGGTGCGTTCCACGCTCGGCCAAGGTTCCACGTTTACCCTGTTCGTGCCATTGGAAGCAGTCACGCCGGTGACGCTGCCGGCCGGTGTCAGCACCGCGCGTTACGACAACAGCGGCGCGACGGTACCCAACGCCTTCGCCAGCCGCATGGAGGTGACCGACGATCGCGAAACGCTTGGCGATTCGCCATTTGCGTTGATCGTCGAGGACGATCCCGCGTTCGCCGCCATCCTGCTGGACATCGCCAGGGAAGCGGGCCTCAAGGGCGTGGTGGCGACCGCTGGCGCCGGCACCCTGGCGCTGGCCCGCAAGCTGCAGCCGCACGTGATCACGCTGGATCTCGGCCTGTCTGATATCGATGGGCTGGTGCTGCTGGATTTGCTCAAGCACGATCCGCGGACGGCGCACATACCGGTTCAGGTGATCTCCGGTGCCGAGAAACTCCGCTCGGCACTTTCGCTGGGCGCGCTTGGCATCACGGAAAAGCCCGCGAGCTCGGAGCAACTCGCCAGCGTGTTCGCCGAACTGGCGCGCCATGTGCGCGATGCGCTCGCCAACCGATCGGATAGCTTGGCCGTGGTGTCCAATGACCCGGGCACTGCGCTGCACGCCGCGCCCGAGCTGGCGGGCACGAAAATCCTCATCGTCGATGACGATATTCGCAACATCTATTCGCTGACCAGCGTGCTGGAGAGCTATGGCGTGGAAGTGCTGCATGCCGACGCCGGCCGCGACGGCATCGCCCTGCTGGAATTGAACCCCGAGATCGATGTCGCGCTGATCGACATCATGATGCCGGAGATGGACGGCTACGAAACGATACAGAAAATCCGCGCACGATCCACCATCGCCGGAGTACCACTCATTGCCATGACCGCCAAGGCAATGAAGGGCGACCGCCAGAAATGCCTGGACGCAGGCGCTTCGGACTACATCGCCAAGCCGGTCGACATCGAGCTGCTGCTGGCACTGCTGCGCGTCTGGGTGGCTCACTCACCGAGCCGCATGGCGATCGGGGAAGCTTGATCATGCATTCCGAAACCTTGCCCTTCAGGCCCCAAGCCGCGCACAGCGATCACCATGCGCCGGTCCATGAATTCGAGCGGGCACGCATCTTGGTCGTGGATGACGACGACCGCAACCTGCTGGCCATCCAGACCGTACTGGATGACATCGGCGACGTGGTGCTGGCCAGATCCGGCGAGGATGCGTTGCGGCACCTGCTCAAGGGCGAGTTCGCGGTCATTCTGCTGGACGTCTACATGCCAGGCATGGACGGCTACGAAACCGCGCGCATCATCCGCGGTCGCGAGCAGACCAAGCGCATCCCGATCATCTTTCTTTCAGCGATCAACAAGGAACACGAACACCTGATGCGCGGCTACTCGATGGGAGCCGTCGATTACGTGTTCAAGCCGGTCGAGCCGATCGTGCTGCGCTCCAAGGCAGCCGTGTTCGTCGACCTGTTCCGGATGACGCGCGAAGTCCAGCGCAAGGCGCAGCAGGAGCAGCAGTTGCTCGACGCAAACCTGCGCGCCAACGCCGAGCTGTTGCTTGCCGAGCAGGAGCTGCGCCGCTCGGAACAGCGTCAAGCCGTGATCATCGAATCGCTGCCGATCGTTCTCTACCTCGAAGATCCACAAGCCTCGCCGCGCATCCCGAAATTCATCACCGGCAATTTTCGTTCGCTCACGGGATTCGACTTCAGGGAAATCCTCGCCACGCCGACCTTGTGGCGCGATCGCCTGCACCCGGAAGATCGCGAGCGGGCACTCGCCATTTTCGACGGCGCTCGCGATGGCCGCGGCTACTCGGTGGAATATCGCTGGCTATGCGCTGACGGCAACTACAAGCACTTTCTTGCCCAGGCCGTGCTGCTGCGCGACGGTGTGAATGGCACGGAAGAATACGCCGGCACCCTGCTCGATGTCAGCGAGCGCAAGGAGCTCGAATCGCAGCTTCTGCACGTGCGCAAGATGGACGCCATCGGCCAGCTCAGCGGCGGCATCGCGCACGACTTCAACAACCTGCTCGCCGCCGTACTCAGCGGGCTGGAATTGCTGGAACGGCGCGCCGGACTCGCACCGGAACATCACCCGATTCTCGACATGATCCGGCATGCGGCGCAGCAGGGTAGCGAGGTGGTCTCGCGCCTGCTGGCATTCGCACGCAAGCAGAACCTGGAGCCGGCGCACGTCGAGCTGCACGCACTCTCCAGCGCGGTCAACCAGCTGTTGGCGCACACGCTGGGCGGGTTGGTGAAACTGGAATGGAATCTGCCAGCCGACCTATGGTGGCCCTACGCCGACGAAGCGCAGTTAGAACTGACCCTGATGAATCTCTCCATCAATGCGCGCGATGCCATGCCCGAGGGCGGCACCATCCGCATAAGCGGGCGCAACGCGACGATCATTGGCGAGGATGACACCGGCCTGGCAGCGGGCGATTACGTCGTGGTGTCGGTAGCCGATACGGGCAGCGGCATCCCGGCCGACCTCCTGGACCGTGTGGCCGAACCGTTCTTCACCACCAAGGCCTTGGGCAAAGGCACGGGCCTCGGGCTCAGCATGGTGTATGGTTTTGCGCAGCAGTCGGGCGGCACCTTGCAGATCGAAAGCGAGTTGGGCCGCGGGACCTGCGTGACGATCTGGCTGCCGCGCGCGCCGACGGCGAAGGCTCTCGCCGGTGGCGCGACCCACGCGGATGTGGTTGAGGAAACCACCGCGCGCCCCCGAAATATTCTGCTGGTCGACGATCACGAGGGTGTGCGCGTGGCAACCGCCGCCCTGCTTTCCGACCTGGGCCACCAGGTCACCACGGCAGCCGACGGCGCCCAAGTGGCCGAGCTTCAGCAGCAAGACCTCGCCAAGATCGACCTTGTCGTGAGCGACTATGCGATGCCGCTGGTTTCGGGCACCGAGGTCATCCGGCGCCTGCGCGTCGACAAGCCCAACCTGCCTGCCGTGATCATCACCGGCTATGCCGAGACCGATGTGGTCAACGGGGCGCCGGAAGGGGTGGTCATCCTTACCAAGCCGTTTACGCCGGCACGCTTGCTGGAGGCCATCGCCGCGGCCGATCGCTGGCTCTCGTCGTCAAGCGACCAATCCCATCGCAAGCTGCAATAGCCGGTTCGGATGGCGCCACTGCGGCGCAGCGCCAATGGTTTGTTGCCGAACACGTCGGGTATCCGACAGGATGACATCTCAAAACGCCAAAGGAGTTTCGCCATGCTCGGCACGATCCTGCTGATCATCCTGATCCTGCTTCTGCTGGGCGCGCTGCCGACCTGGGGATACAGCCGCAGTTGGGGTTACGGCCCGAGCGGGTTGTTCGGCATCATTGTCGTCATCATCATCGTGCTGTGGGTGCTTGGGAGGATTTGATCGCGGGTTTCCGCACGCGATCTACCGCGGGGTGCTTCCCCGCCGCACCCCAGATCTCCCGATCCAGATCGTGATGCAAGCCATGCGCGGACATGCGCACGCGGGCATTGCGGACCTCAATGCCTTCGGCACGCAAGCGTCTGGATTGCTCGCGGAAATGACGGCTGCCTTCGGGAAACGCGATGCGCCCGTCGGCACGCACGATGCGGTGCCACGGCAGTTCCATATCGCTCGGGGTCTCGCGCAGGGCGCGGCCGGCAAGTCGCGCGCGCCTGGGCAACCCCGCGCGCGCGGCGATCTCGCCGTAACAGGCAACGTGACCGCGCGGAATCGCGGCAACCGCGGCGTAGATGCGAAGGTATTCCTCTTTCATGGCGTGGGGCTCGGGATTCCGGACTCGGAAACAGCGTAACAATGAATCGTCGTCCCGGCGCAAACCGGAATGACGAGCAAAGCGTGTACCCGCTACTATTGTGGTCTATGGCGCTGCGGCACGCGCCTTGTCTGGCAGCGCTGCGGAAGCAACGCGGCTCACTTCTCCAACATGGAGCGCGCCGATGCGCAGTTTCGAGGATGTCCGCTCGCACCTGAGTGGCAAGCACAGCTTCAAGACCAACGATCCGTATCTGCTCAGTTTCGATCTGGCGGTGCGCGACGGTCGCCAGCAAGGCATGTACCTGGTCGAACTGGAAGATGAGGACGGCCGCCGGTTTCTGCGTGTCTCCACGCCGATCGGTCCATTCGCCGGTATGGATGCCAAGCGCTGTCTGCGCTTCAACTGGGAGCAACGCACCGGCTATCTCGCGGTGAGCGATCTGGACGGCGCGCCTTACCTGCACCTGTGCGAGAACCGCCCGTATTCGCTGCTCGACAGCGCTGAACTGGATCGGCTGATCGAGGAGATCGGTCCGCTCGGCGATCAACTGGAACGGATCATTACCGCGGCGGGCGATGCGTATTGAGACGAACGCAAGTATGCACGCGCGCCTCGCTGAACTCGCTCCCCCGGCGCTCGCCAAACTTTCCCTCAGCATCCCGCCTCGGATGTTCGCCGCGCAAACGATGTAATTCAAGGCGTCTGGACGCGATGGCTCACCCTTTTCGTTCCCGCGACGAACCATCACCCGACCACCCAGGTGCGGCGGTGTCGCGTAACGCGCGGCGATGCCGGATGCCGATCACCAACCCGTAGATGCTGATCAGCAACCACGCGATCTCCAGCAGCATCGAAGCAAGATTGAACGCATAGAACAGGGAAACGATGATTCCCGCCGCGCCGATTGCATTGAGCAACTGATACACCGGCCCGTTGCCGTGCAGCTTGCGTGCCTGCAACAGAAAAAACGCCAGCAGCACCAGCAGGGTGCCGACCAGGCCAATGATGGTCGGCCAATAGATAGCGGGTTGATTCATGGCACACCCTTGCGCTGGCGCACGGCTTCGAACAGCACGATGCCCGCTGCCACCGAGACATTCAAGCTTTCGACACTTCCCCCAGAATCCGCTCCCGGCATCGGAATGCGCGCCAGGTGATCGCACGCCTCGCGCGTCAGGCGCCGCATGCCTTCGCCCTCGCCGCCCAGCACCAGCGCGATCGGCCCTTTCAGATCGATCGCATATAGCGAAGTCGGGGCATCGCCGGCGAGTCCGGTCAGCCACACGCCGGCATCTTTCAACGTCCGCAACGCGCGCGCCAGATTGGTCGCCGCGACCAGCGCCACGCGATCAGCCGCGCCCGCCGAGGCACGCCGCACCACCGGGGTGACGCCGACCGCGCGATCGCGCGGCACCACCACCGCGGTCACGCCGGCCGCCGCCGCGCTGCGCAGACATGCGCCGAGATTGTGCGGGTCGGTAACGCCATCCAGCACCAGGAAGAACGCCTCACTGCCGGCCCCTTCGACCAGACCCGGCAGATCGTGATCCGCAAGCGGCGGCGGCGCCTGGTAATTGGCGACCACGCCCTGATGCCGCGCTTCGCCGGCGAGCTTGTCCAGCATTGCGCGCGGGCGCGCGTGCACCGGAACGCCGAGTCGGCGCGCTTCATCGCTCAATGAAGTCAGGCGCGGATTGCGCGCGTTCTGTTCGATCAGCACTTCGCGCAGGCGCGAAGGGTCGTTGGCGAGCGCGCCCTCGACCGGGTTGATGCCGATGATCCAGGTTTCGGTCATGTTGCCAATCATCCCAAATACAAATGACGTCGTTCCGGGGCCGCATTCCGGGCTCTTCCGGAAGCGGAACCCGGAATCCATCTTGATTCTGGATGAAGATCAAGATGGATTCCGGATCGCCACATCGCGAGGTCCGGAGTGACGCCGAAGATTATTTCGCAACGGCTCGTTTCGGTTTTGCCGCCGCAGGCTTCGCGGAACCGTCCAGCAATCGGAAATCGATCTTGCGATCCTCCATGCTTGCGCGCAGCACCTGCACGCGCACCGCGTCGCCCAACCGGAATTGCGCGTGCGTGCGCTCACCGCTCAGCAGATGCCGGATCGGATCAAAATGGTAATAGTCGCTGGGCAGTTGCGAGACGTGCACCAGCCCGCTCACTTTCGACTCGTTCAATTCCACGAACAGGCCGAACGAAGTGACGCCGGTGATCAATCCATCGAATGCGCTGCCGATGTGCTTTTCCATCCAGGCGCACTTGTAGCGTTCGTCCACATCGCGCTCGGCCTCTTCGGCGCGGCGCTCCGTACGCGAGCATTGCGTGGCCATCGCCGCCATCTTGCTCTCGGTGTAGAGATACGCATCCGGCCTGCCGCCGGCAAGCGCGTAACGGATCGCGCGATGCACCAGCAGGTCCGGATAGCGGCGGATCGGCGAAGTGAAATGCGCATAGGCCTCAAGCGCCAGGCCGAAGTGGCCGTGATTGGCCGGCTGATAAGTCGCCATGCTCTGCGCGCGCAGCAGCACCGACTGGATCAGGCCCGCATCGACGCGATCACGCGTCTTCGCCAGCAGCGCCGAGAAATCCGCGGGGGTCACTTTCGGCAGCGGCGGCAGTTTCAATTTGAACTCGCGAAGGAACGCCAGCAGGTCCTCGTATTTGCCTTCCGGCGGCGGCGCATGCACGCGATACAGCGCGGGGATTTTGTTCTTCGATAGAAACAGCGCCGCCTGTACGTTGGCGGCGATCATGCATTCCTCGATCAGGCGATGCGCGTCGTTGCGCGGCTGGCTGCCGAGCGCGACCACTTCGCCGGTGGCGTCCAGCCGGTACTTCACTTCCTGGGTGTCGAAATCGATGGCGCCGCGATGCTTGCGTGCTTGCGCCAGCGATCGATACAGCGCGTGCAGGTTATCCAGTTGCGGAAGCACGTCCTTGAGTTCACGCCGTGCTTGCGCGTCCTGTTCGCCGATCGCCTGCCATACGCGTTCGTAAGTCAGGCGCGCGTGCGAGCGCATCACACCGGGATAGAACTTTGCGCGCGTCACTTCGCCGTGCGCGTCCACATGCATCTCGCAGGCCATGCACAGGCGCTCTACATCGGGATTGAGCGAACAGATGCCGTTGGAAAGCGTTTCCGGCAGCATCGGCAACACGAAGCCGGGGAAATACACCGAGGTGCCGCGTTTGCGCGCCTCATCGTCCAGCGCGCTTTCCGGCTGCACATAGTGCGAGACATCGGCGATCGCGACCATCAGCTTGAAACCGCCGCCGCGCACGGGCTCCGCATACACCGCGTCG